>Ga0172381_10003792_pt1 | contig 15829 bp, 7 predicted proteins | sample Leawel6488metaG_FD_119754 | JGI IMG/M metagenome (GOLD analysis project Ga0172381, IMG submission 119754) | Leachate microbial communities from a municipal landfill in Southern Ontario, Canada - Leachate well 64-88 metaG | ecosystem: Engineered > Solid waste > Landfill > Unclassified | place...
CCACAATAGGAGATGCGCAGGAAATAGCCCGGCTTTCCGTGAGAATTCCCGGTTGTGATTATTTGGCAGGGGGAGATGTAGTAAGATACAGGAAGTTATTATCCAGCACAGAATATGAAGACCCGCAAGGTAAAGTTCAAAGACATAATTTCTGGGTTTTTCGTGATCCAAACACCAGAAAGGTTTTGGGTTATGTTTATGTCCGTATCAGCAAAGCAGAAGAGCCTGGAAGGTACGCGGTAGATATTGCTGAAATAGCAGTGGATGAGACAGTTGAAAGAGATAAAGTAGGTATAGCCCTGTGCGCAAAATCGCTGTCGGAAATAAAGAGGGAATTAAATGGCGTTGTGTCTGCGGTCAGATGGGATGCAATTAATGAAGAAAGCAAAGGATTGGCTGAGAAGTTTGGTTTTAATGCCGTGATGTATACCAGAAATGACGGCCGGCCTGGCTGGCAGTGTACGCTTTATCCGTTACAGGTTTCTCCAGTTGCAGGCCAAGCACAAATATTGCCCGCCACAGCCAGCGTTTCGCCTCAAGGGCCGTCTCATTTCCAAGCTGAACTAAAGACAGATAATGCGCATTACGCGCAAGCCCCGGTTATTGCCGGTAAGCAATACGGCCAGAAAGAGGCCTCGAAGTTAGTAGATGTGCTAACAGCACAGGCAGAGGAAGGTGCCCGGACAGTTGAATATGAAGGCCAGTCATATTCTGTGGTTAGAGATAGGAAAGAATTCGGTTCAAAACCGGTATTTATACATGAAGCCTTGCGCGCGCAAATAGCCTCACTTTACGGATTCAGCCTGGATAATTGCGATGCGAAATTTATTGATATATTGATTGATCTAATGAAGTTAAGGGGGGTAATGCTTGATGATACCACTGCCCGGGGTTTTGTTTTCTGCCAACTCAACAAATCCCAGTCTTTATTTGAAAATCATACCCAAGACGGTTTTATCGGAGTAAATGAGGCGTTGTTTACTCAGGTTGCATCTGGACATTCCGAAAAGACAAGGATCCTTAAGGCGTTATTGGAGACAGGCCTTACTCACGAGCTTATGCATGAATCCGGACAGCAGGATGAATCTTGGCTCACACAGCAGGATGCGGCGCTATTTGTATATCAGCAGGATGTAATATTTTGGCGTGAAGGTATTCAGACGGTTATAACAGAACTTCAACAGATATGTTCAGAAAGTTACTTTGCGGATGCCTTGAAAGCAAGGATGGTTATTTTTAATGACCCTCAGATCAATACAGCCATAGCGGCCATTACGGAAAATTCGGATATTTCGCCGATTTTTACTGCCGCCTGCCGCGCTATGAATCTTCGGGGAGATGTAACTTTGGGAGAGGTACGCAGATTATTAAGCGGTTTGTCAAACCAGTTCTTGACTCCGGAGAACATCGGCTTGTTATTTGATGGCCAGGAAGCCGGCTCCCGCTTAAAAGACGAATACTTTGATCTGGTAAATGAGATGATGCTTGTTGTTGAGGATCTGACAGAAACAGCTTCTGATGCTATGCTTGCAAGGCCGCCAACCGACCTGCTTAGTTATGGAAGTAAAATTATAGAAGAAGAGCGGGCTCGCCGCGTTTCTGCTTATAAAGCGTTGGAAGTTCAGATAAAAATGAGGCCGTTGGAAGACCTTATTGCGCGTGTGGACAGGGGTACAATACACGGCGTTAAGCCTGCTGATCTATGGCGCTGGAGAAAGCAAAATAAGTGGTATACATTAGAAGAGGCGCAGGGGCGAGTTTTCCTGGGAGATGTTGCTGCGGTAGAATTATGGATAAAAAAATTACCCGCGCAGCAGGCAAGCCAACTGGAAGTAAGAACGCTTGTAGAGTTAATTGAAAAGGTAAAAGGCTTGGAAGAAAGATTAGCAAAAGTTGAGAGCGGTTTAGACAAACATTATGTAATGTGGGGGAATTATGAAGGCCTCCCGGAGATCATCAGCAGTTGTGAAGGAGTTTTGGTTTCCGCGCGGGCATTAGGCGTTTTAGGTGTTGCCGAACGGGCTGAGGCGGTTTTGGAAGTATTTTCGGCGCGGAGAAGGATGTTTAGTGATCCTGATATGATCGCTTCCCTTGATATTTTGCAGCGATTAAGGGATCAGGATAACTTAACTCTTGACCAGATCGCAGCCGCTCACCAGACAATTAGCCGCGCCAGGAGTACTGCTCAAAGAATGCGCGATGGGTTAAGCATAAAAGCCAGGCCTTATGCGAAAACTTTTTTTGACATTTTACTTGAAAAAGAATTCTTTTCCTCTGTGGATCAAAACCTTACAGCCAGGGAGCCACAGGCAAGAAGGGTTCTGGAGTTGGAAGCGCTGACAGTAAAAGAGTCAGCCCGGGATGCCCTTAGGCCAAGATATCTGGCCGTAGGCCAGGAGAGTGAAGTGCTATGTGATGGGGAAAATCCCGTAACGCTTATGTTGGGCCTTGGGACCATGATTGAAGTAGGCAGGGATAGCTTTGGATTTTTTGCTGTTCGCCTGGGCCCGGACAGAGCAGAGCTTGGCCGCAGGGTTTACTTTCAGGACGATCTGGCTATCGGCAGCAATGAGCGAAATAACCTCAGGATCGGAGAAATTGTTTCTACTGCAGGCGTTGATCCAGCAGTAGCCAGGCGCCACCTGCATATCAAGGTTACCGGCGATAATCAAATAAAGTTGATCGCAGAAGCAGGATTTAATTATTTGAGTTTTGAGGGCGAGATGGTTATGCCTTTATATGACGCTGGGGATGTGTTAAGGATCGCCCGGGCAATGGAACATCTTTTTGAGCCTTTGGATTACGGCAGTGAAAGGGCCCGCGAAAATATAGACAAACTTACTTTTGGCAGGACAAAATCGCATATCCTTACTCTTTTGTACGGAGCAGAGGCGGATAAACAAAATTCAGGAGACTATCTGTATAAATTTTTCCGCAGATACGGCATCATTTTTGTTTACCGCAAGGATTCAATCCTATTGGGAAGTGTTGAAGGGTATATTTCGGCTAAATACCTGCACTTTGACCGCGTCTTGATGGTAGACCCGATTTATCAAAAAGGCAGAGAAAACGCAGGAGGATTCTACTCTTATGATATCGGATCAATTACAGAAGGCTATGTTATTTTAGACCATATAGAAGGATATGCCTCACCGGAAGACGCAAAAATTATTTCTGTTCATGAGGCAAACCACGGTTTTGATCTTGCTGAAACATGGGTGCGCTCGTTGGGTAATTTTACGCCTGCGGATCTGGAATATTCCGCGTATCTGGCGCAGCTCCTGGTGAGTGATGACAGAGAGGTTGAAAGAGCGTATGAAGAAATAATGAAAACTGCCCATAAAGCAATGCAAAGCGAGGCGTTTTCCGATGATAGGCTTCCTGATGATCCAAATGCTGCCGGACAATGCCGTATTGCCCGAGAATTCTTTAATAGGCAGCATTATGATGATTGCGCGGTAACGACTATCCGTTCAGTGGCTAAAGAAGCAAGAGAGGCCTTTTATATGGAAAGATTCGGATATGTTCCCGCATACCCGGATGTTTGGGAAAGGCCGATTGAAGCATTGCCCAGACGAACTTCAAGCGTTTCATCTGGCCGTGGTTTCTCCGATCTCTCCAATGAGCTTTATACTCCGTTAATACAGGAGGCGATCCAAAGCAATAATTTTTCCGCGGTAAATTACGAAAATGGATTTGACCATACAAGCTTAAGAATGGATGACGGTACACTTAAGGAAGGCAAGCGTAAGCTGACCGCGGAACAGTTCAATAATCTAGCAGGGGTTATTTCTTCAGAGGATTTCGCATTACTCCAGGCCTGGGGCCTGACCCTGATCTTTATCCAGGGATTGGATGAGTCTCTAAAGCAGTATTATGTTCAGCGGGGACTTGACCCTCCTCTTAACTGCTATGGCTCTCATTACGGCCTATCCCGCAATCAGATATACCTTGATCTATCCCGTCTTGATAGCGTCCAGGAACTTCGCCAGCACCTTCATCATGAAATACAGGAAAGAGCAGCTGTTTTAGATGAATTCCCTGACGGCATCCCAACAGTACGTACTGTTGATGTTAATTCAATCATCCAGCAGGCAGCCACTAGAGCCCATGTCCAGCTGGAAGGCGGGTTAGGCGCGAGCGGAGCAGCTTCAGAGAGCCAATTAGGTGCAGCAGTCCAGGAGGGCGGGGCGGCGCTGGCGAAATTACTTGGAGAAAGAGAGGTAAGGCAGGCAAGAGAAGCTGCCGCAGCTGCAATAGCAGCCCAGGGGCAGGGAGAAACCACCAAAATATTGGCGTTACTCAGCTTGTTAGAAAATATAAGGGATCCATCATATAGAGAATATGCAGAAAAAGTCTTTGCGGGCCATCCGTTTAATGCCGTAGAAATTGCCTGGGGATCAGAAACAAAGAACAAGAAAATCAGAGAAGTATTGATGTTGCTTTCTCCTCTTATACCAGCAGAACACGCCCGACAATTAAAAAGAATATACCTTATTTCGGAATCTTTTGTTATGTCAGGCTTTACAATCCCTTATTTGAAGCACGCGTTATTTTTGAGTGCAGATGATAAGCTTGATGACGAAAGCCTTGTTGAAACTATGTCGAGTTTAGCGCATGAAATTGGGCATTTGGTGACATTTTCAGGAAATATAAGAAAATCATGGATATCGGAAATAAGGCCATCCAGCCGGTACATTTGGCAATTTCATGTTTTCCATTATTTGATTTTTTATGAAATAAGCACCATTATGTTAAATGTATTTTTAGTGCCTTTTCCCTACTCGCTGCTTACCGCGTTATCTTCTATTTTAGTATTTTTGCCTGCCGTGCATGCGATAAAAATAGGCCAGGATCCTTTGACTTTAGTATCGCGGTACGCTTTAACTAATTCAGCGGAAGATTTTGCGGATACATATCGTTATTTCGTGATTGACCAGCCGGGGTTTGCGCGCGAAACCAGCCGAAATCCTTTGTTACAGCCTAGATATACAGCAATGAACAGAATTTTCGGAACAAGAGAGGTTTTTGATACAGGGATCCTCCGTCCTGAAAAAATAAGTACAGATGGGGGGGCATCTGTCTCGGGCCCAGTCAATCTCGGACCTGGAGCATCAAGTATTATTGAGCCCTGGGTTAAACAGATTGAAGAAGCGCGGCAGGAAATATCCAAGAAGAATATATCCGAGGCTATTAGTTTGTTACAGAGTGCCATTGAAAGACTAAGAACAATACAAAGCACCAGTGTCTATTATGAGGCAGCCCAGGCAAGTATCATAGAAGCAGAAGAAATGTTGGGCCGCATTCAGCAGGCTGGCACAGCGCCATCATCAGGGGTTAAGGCAAGCGACTGGCTGTCAAAACTTATCCGTTCTTTCGCCGGAAGTGTATTAAGTCTTAATAATATCTTTAAGGAAGTAAAAGCCTCCAGCGGGATAATGAGTTTTACATTGCCGGAAGATAATTGGTATTCTCCTATCAGGACAAAAGAAGATTCTGGCCGGGAACTTTTCAAAGTCCCGGCTAGCGGTTTCGCGCTTGTTAACTCCAAAGATCACCCGAATGCATTACTTTTTACTTTGGGTTTGATAGTTTGTACCGGAGTAGCGGTAAAAGCGGTTAGTGTTAATGGGGATGTTTATTATGGCCTAGGCCATGTGTTTCATGGAGATGCGAATCCTGATGCAAACACGTCTCTTCTTAGTGAGGAAATCAAATATATACATAAGAACCTTGAGGATGTCGCGAAGTCTAAAGGTATTGAGTTTAAGAATATAGAATTCATTATTAGTTATATTCCTGTATTCTATAATGTTCCTGACACAAAAACTGCAAAGGAACAATTTGAGGCCGATGTTGCTAAAACAATCAAAGGATTGGATAAGGTTTCTGCGATTCAGTTAAATGCAAGGCCGAATAGTTCAATGAAAGCGCACATGGTTACCGAAGAAGGCAGGGCAGCGGTTATACCTGCGGCGGATTCTGCGGAAACTGTATTTCTGCCATGGGGTCAAGGCCTGGCGTCGGAGCCCCAAGAACAAGGTTTGCAGGGTATTGATCGGCGCCCTGTAAGCGCAGGCCTGCTGAATGCTCCGATAGTAAGTTATTGCATGGAAACAAAGCAGATTGTGAATCAGCGCAGTGAACGCAAGGTAGCAATTTATGGCGGTGCCGGAGTAGATGTTTCCACATTTTTGCTTTCTACCGATGCGCGTTCAGCTTATTTTGTAGATAGGATATATGGCGGCCGTATTGAGGCCGCTGATTTAGGGTTACTCAGTGAATATCGGGACAAGGCGAACGCAAATTATGCGCAGAAAAAATATTTACGCGGGTATTCCGAATTTGATTTATTTTACACGGAAGGAAGGGATTTAAAGTCAGGGTTACTTGGAGCGTTGGCTTTGGAATTGCAAGCCGTCGGTGTGGATTTGTCAACCGTGAAGGTAAGCGATGACGAAGGATATCCGCGCATAACTTTCCAATGGGCTTTTGTTGGACAGTCTGTTCAAGAATATAGTATTACTTTTATTAGTGCTGATATTGAAACGCCAGCTGAAGAATATCCAAAGAAACTCCAAAAAATATTACAGGGAGGAATAGATATATATTATCAAAGAGCTGCTTTTGGTTTGGCACGCAAATATAGCGATGAGAATAGTTATATATTTCCTCTATATGAAGCGATGCGTACAGGTGGCTATTTTGTTACGGACGATTACGCTGCCGGAGAAACGGATCCGATAAGTTTTCCGATACCCCTTGCAGAGACACCTGTGCCTCATTTTGTTGAGTTAAGCGAAGAGATTATAGAAGGGCTTAAGGATTACTGGGCCGCCCTTCATTATAAGCATATACAAGGCTACGGATGGCATCTACGTATCCGCCAGAAGCTGGCAGAAGAAAAGTTATCTCCATCCAGAGCTGATTCGATAGATCAGGGCAGTTCTGCAGCAACAGCTAACAAAGGTGGTATTGATTTTCGTTCTCTGCCTATAGTGACGCAGCCAGTAACCAGTCGCCAGTTACCTGTCATCAGTCGCCAGTCACCTGTGAACATAGACAAGGAATGGCTCCAGATAGAGAAGATGCTCCAGGTAGGTATCAGGCCTTCAGCTAATAGGATCAAGGCTTATGCCTATAATTGCGCTATCAGCACTAACAGCCAGGACATTGATAAGGTATTAAGCTGTATTGCAGATATACTTAGGCAAGAAGAAGAGACTTGTTGTGAAACCGAAGAATCTCTCAGGCAGATGCTTGTACTCTTGGAATCAGATCAACCCTATACTAAGTTGCCGGGGCTGATAAATTCCATAACAGTAACACCTAAAGAGCCGAAGATAAAGCCGTAATTCTGAAAAAAGTGGCGTTCATCCTCCGGGTTTATCAGCCAATAAATCCCGCCTTATGGAATGGGCGCCCTTTTTTTGCCTTGACACTTATGCCTCCTATGATATACTTATAGAAAATCAATGAGGGCCTTTAAGCTGGCTCAGAGAAGCCGGAAAGGCACATAAAATGGATACGATGCTTATAATTATATATAGCCCAATCGCATAAACTCGAGCGATTGGGTATTTTTTTGTCCGGAGATAACATGAAGGATAAAGCCCAAGTATTAGATAAAGAGACAATTAGCCGCACATTGATGCGTATTGCCCATGAGATCTTAGAGAAAAACAAGGGCGTAGATGATCTTTGTTTGGTGGGGATACGTAACCGGGGGGTGCATCTGGCTAACCGGTTAGCCGATTGTATTAAAAAAATAGAGGGTAAAGATATTTCTGTGGGGGCATTGGATATAACGCTTTATCGCGATGACCTCACTTTAATAGCTGAGCAGCCGATAGTACATAAAACCGAGATATATTTTGATATTAATGATAAAAACCTCATTCTCGTCGATGATGTGCTTTTTACCGGAAGGACTATCCGGGCAGCGTTGGATGCCTTGATCGACTTTGGCAGGCCACGTTCAATACAATTGGCGGTGTTGGTTGATCGCGGGCATAGAGAACTGCCGATCCGGGCCGATTTCGCCGGTAAAAATATACCTACAGCGGCAAATGAAAGAGTAGAAGTCAGGCTGGAAGAGGCAGACGGAAAAGACGAGGTAGTCTTAGGAGAAAATGACTAATACATCCTGGACCAGAAAAGACCTGTTGGGCTTGGAAGACTTAAGCCGGGAGGAGATTGAGTTGATCCTGGCTACTGCCGAGACTTTTAAAGAAGTTTCCACGCGCGAGATTAAAAAAGTCCCGGCTTTGCGCGGCAAAACTGTTGTGAATTTGTTTTTTGAACCTTCTACTCGCACCAGAGTTTCCTTTGAAGTGGCTGCCAAAAGATTATCCGCAGATGTAATTAATATCGCAGTTGAAACATCCAGCGTAAAAAAAGGCGAGACCTTGATCGATACCGGCACAAATATTCAGGCGCTAAAGGCCGATATTATTGTGATGCGGCATAACTGCTCCGGAGCTGCGCAAGTCCTTGCCCAACATGTAGATTTGAGTGTGGTAAATGCGGGTGATGGCTGGCATGAGCATCCAACCCAGGCGCTGCTGGATATGTTCACCTTAAAAGAAAAATTAGGCAGGATTGAAGGTTTAAATGTTACGATAGTTGGCGACATTGCCCATTCAAGGGTAGCGCGTTCAAATATCTGGGGGTTAAGTAAATTGGGCGCAAAAGTTACTGTCTGCGCACCTAGCATGCTGATTCCTGCGGGGTTTGAGGTATTCCCGGCGCAGGTCTCACACAACCTTGATGAGGCTTTAGCCAAAGCTGACGCAGTTAATGTCTTAAGAATGCAATTTGAGCGTGATGGCCAAACTGCTTTTCCGGAGCAGATGGAATATTTCCGTAATTTCGGGATAACGGAAGAACGGATCGCCAAGGCTAAGAAAAATATTTTAGTTATGCATCCCGGGCCGCTAAATCGCGGCATTGAGATCTCCAGCGAAGTAGCTGACGGGCAGAATTCAGTCATATTAGAGCAGGTAACTAACGGGATTGCCGTGCGCATGGCAGTGTTGTTTTTAGTCGCGCAGGCAAGGGATAGAAAAAATGCGATTGTTAATAAAAAACGGCCGCGTAATTGATCCGGCTTCGAAAATCGACGATACTCTAGATATTCTGGTAGATAATGCGCGGATCGCGAATATTGCCAAAGATATTAAGAACGGCTCAAGTCAGGTAATTGACGCTTCAGGAAAGATTATTATTCCCGGGATCGTTGATATGCACGTGCATTTGCGAGAGCCGGGCCGCGAAGACAAGGAAACTGTGCTTACCGGAACCCTTGCCGCTTTAAAAGGCGGGGTAACCAGTATTTTGGCAATGGCTAATACTAATCCGGCAATGGATTCTCCCGAAGCGATAGACATCTTGAATCAAATAATCAAGAAAAACGCCAAAGCCAATGTTTATATCTGTGGAGCGATCACTAAAAAAAGGCAGGGCCAGGAATTGGTCAATATCTCCCGGCTGAAGAAATCCGGAGCGATCGCTATATCCGACGATGGGTTTTCGGTCGATGACCAGGTTTTATTTTCTAAAGCCATTAAAAAAGCCAAGCAGGACGGAGTTTTAGTGATCTGCCATAGCGAAGACCGCCATTTGTCCGGCGCGGGGGTAATGAATCTGGGTATGGTTTCCACGCGGTTGGGTTTAAAAGGCATATCCAAAGAATCCGAATACAAAAGAGTTGAACGGGATATCAATCTGGCCAAAGAAACTCTCGGCAGCGTGCATATCGCCCATGTCAGCTGTAAAGAATCGGTAGAAATGATCGCGTTGGCTAAGAAAAAAGGTTTGAAGATCACCGCCGAAACCGCGCCGCATTATTTTACTCTGACCGAAGAGGCTGTTTCAGGGTACAATACTAACATGAAAATGAATCCGCCATTAAGGACAAAGGCGGATGTACAGGCAATAATCAACGGGCTTAGGAATGGGACAATTGACGCTATTGCCTCGGATCATGCCCCGCATACGGTAAATGAAAAGGACGTGGAATTTGACCGCGCGGAATTCGGCACGATCGGTTTAGAGACTTCGCTTTCCCTGGGGATAACCGAGCTGGTGGATAAAAGTATCTTGAATTGGCCGGAGCTGGTCAAAAAATTATGTTTAAATCCGGCAAAAATTTTAAAGATCGATAAAGGGACCTTGAAATTGGGCGCGGATGCCGATATCACGATCATTTCCGGGGATAAGGAATGGACGGTAGATAAAAAGACGCTTATTTCGAAGTCAAAAAACTCTTCTTTTCTGGGCAGAAAGTTGAAAGGGATAGTTGAATACACAATTTGTAATGGAAATATTGTTTACAAGAGGTGATATTTTGCGTAATTTTGGTATTATTGGTATTTATTTGAAATTGGCCTGCCTGCCGGTAGGCAGGGATTTACGACGAGCGCAAGCGAGGAGTTATGGAATTTGTAGCTGATTTTCATATTCATTCTAAATATAGCCGCGCCACATCCAAGGATATGGATATCCGGCATTTGAGCGAATGGGCGAAAATTAAAGGTATTCAACTTATTGGCACCGGAGATTTTACCCACCACCTCTGGCTTGAGGAACTGAAGAATAGCCTGGAAGATTGCGGCAATGGGCTCTATCAATTTAACGGCGTTAATTTTATTCTTACCAGCGAGATAAGCAGTATTTATTCCAAAAATAACAGATGTTACCGTATTCATAACATAATAGTAGCGCCTTCGTTTAAAAGCGTGGACGCGATAAATGAAACTTTATCACGCGTGGGAAACCTGGCTTCGGATGGCAGGCCGATATTAGGTTTAGACGCGGCAGAACTGGCTCGTATAGTCTTTGATATTGACGAGAATTGCATGGTTATCCCGGGCCATATTTGGACGCCGTGGTTCAGTTTGTTTGGTTCAATGTCCGGTTTTGACCGCATAGCCGATTGCTTTGAGGATCAGACAACCAAGATATTTGCTCTGGAAACCGGATTATCCAGCGATCCCGCGATGAACTGGAGGCTATCCGCTTTGGACAGGTTTTCCCTTATCAGCAATTCTGACAGCCATAGCCCGCAGAAGATCGGCCGAGAAGGAAATGTTTTTGACTGTGATTTGGATTATATGACGATACGGGATGTCTTGAGGACAAAAGATAAAAAAAGATTTTTATACACGATCGAATTTTTTCCTGAAGAGGGAAAATATCATTATGACGGCCATAGGCTTTGCAATACAAGGATGTCTCCGCAGGAAACAAAAAAGAATAACGGCAGGTGTCCGAAATGCAATAAGCCGGTTACCGTGGGGGTGATGAACAGGGTTGAGCAGTTAGCAGACCGGCCGTTGGGTTATATTCCTCCAAACAGCATTCCTTTTAAAAATTTAATTCCTTTGGATGAAATAATTGCTGATGCCAAAGGCATGGGAAAGGCCAGCCAGACAGTTGAGCGCGAATACAGGGGCTGTCTTTCTAAATTCGGTACTGAATTTGAGATATTGCTTAAAGCAGATAAGAAAGATCTGATAAAAAATCTTCCGGCAAAGATAGCCGAAGGCGTGATACGTATGCGTGAAGGTAAGGTAAATATTAAAGCCGGCTATGACGGAGAATATGGTACAATAGACATATTTTCCGATAAAGAAAAAGAAGAAAAATCCGAAAAACAGCTGGATCTGTTTTAGCGAAGGAGCTGATCGTGCTTTTTCCCGTGTATAACGTTAAGTTCAAAAAAGGTTCGGAAGACTGGATCATGGTTTCAGGCGAAATTCACAACGAAACCAGCAGGGATTATAAAGATGCGATATTTCGTCTGGTGCTTTTTGATAAAACTCAGACCATGGGCTTTGGCCTGATCAAGGTGTTTAATTTCAACAGGGGAATAACCAGGTATTTTGAGATAATTATTGACGGGATCAGTTACTTGCGAATACCGCAGATTGTCCGTTATGAATTGATTCTTGAAAGCGGGCATTGAAATTAAGTCCCCGCCTTTTATTATAACACGGGGCAGAACTTTGAGATAGATACGCCCCTGTAGCGCAATGGATAGCGCATCAGCCTCCGAAGCTGGTGGTACAGGTTCGACTCCTGTCAGGGGCACTTTATAAAGTTAAGGGGTTTAGAGCACAAAGTACAAGAGGAACATGCTATGAGAAAGACTGTGGTTGCTATCATAGGTGGCAGAGAGTGTACAAAGGAAGTGGAGCAAATTACCCACGATTTAGCTAAAAAACTGGCTAAAGTGGTGGATGTTCTCGTTTGTGGTGGCTTAAGTGGAGTAATGGAGCATGCTTGTAAAGGTTTTAAAGCTGGAGGCGGCTTAACCCTAGGTATTATACCGAGTTATGATAAAAGTAATGCTAATGAGTTTGTAGATATCGTTATTCCTACCGGTTTAGGATTGGCTAGGAATGTCTTGGTGGTTAAAAGCGCGGACGTAGTTGTGGCATTACCCGGACGTTCAGGCACGCTGTCAGAAGTGGCTTATTGCTTGCAGTTTTGTATTCCGGTGATCAGCCTGAATTCATGGGATGTTTCCGGCGTGATCAGAGTAAAGACTGAGCAAGATGTGGTCAACAAGGTAAAAGAGATCTTAAAAAAATAGGAGTTTTCAATGAGGGCAACTTTAGTTCTAGAGGACGGAGCGGTTTTTTGCGGCAATAGTTTTGGTTCGCAGGCAGAGGTTGTCGGCAAGGTCATTCTTAATACTGCTGTTGTCGGTTATCAGGAAATGATGACTGATCCGGCAAACGCGGGAGAGATCCTGGCGTTGACGTATCCTTTGATCGGGAATTACGGGATCAACCCTCAATTCAATGAATCAGCAAAATGTTGGTTGAGAGGTTTAGTCGTAAAAGAGAGTTCGCGTATTCATTCCAGCCGATTGGCTAAAAAAAGCTTAACCGATTTTATTAAAGAAGAATCGCTTCCGGCAGTAAATTCGCTTGATACGCGCACTTTGGCGGTGCATTTAAGGAACAATGGGGAGCAGCTGGGTATACTTTCTATTTCAGAGTCAGCCCCGGAAGAGCTTTTGGCAAGACTTAAACAGTTTAAGTTAGTTCAACCCAAAAGCATGCTTTCCAGGCTGTCTGTGAATAAACCCGTTCTTTTAGAAGCGAATAAAACAGCTAAGATAAAGATCGCGGTGCTTGATCTGGGAGTGGCCGCGAGCATATTAAGGCAGCTTGAAGCGCTTAACGCCTCCGTTGAGCTGCTTCCTTATGATACGGCTGCGGAAGAAATTCTGGGCCGTAAACCGGACGGGCTGATAATTTCAAATGGCCCGGAAGAGGATGTAGGATTGAGTAAAGTAAGTGCCAATATTTCTGGCATCGTCGGAAAATTTCCGATATTAGCAATTTCAACCGGCGCGCAGGTATTGGCGCGCGCTCTGGGGGCGCAGACTAAAAGCCTGAAGCTGGGCCACAGAGGGGTTAATTATCCTGTGGCTTATCCGGGATCGCCCAAGGCCGCTATCACCGCGCAAAACCACAGCCTGATAATCGATGAAGACTCTTTGGCTAGGATAAAGAGTATTAAGATCACCGGCTATAATTTAAATGATAAGACCGTTGAGGAATTTGAAAGCAAGCAGTTAAAATTTCTGGCGATCCAATATTTACCGTCATCTCCCGGCTTGGGAGAAGTGAATCCGGTAATTGAAAAATTCTATAAATCAGTCAAAGGAGTTTAATCATGCCGCGCCGCAAAGATATTAAAAAGGTACTTATAATCGGTTCTGGCCCGATCATCATCGGACAGGCCTGTGAGTTTGATTATTCAGGTTCTCAAGCCTGTAAAGCCCTTAAAGAAGAAGGTTATTCCACTGTTTTGGTTAATTCAAATCCGGCGACGATCATGACCGATCCGGAAATGGCAGATGTTACATATATTGAACCATTGAACATGGAAATCTTAGAGAAGATCATCAGCAAAGAAAGGCCGGACGCGTTATTGCCAACGCTTGGCGGGCAGACCGGTTTGAATCTGGCGTTCTTTTTGATGAAAGAGGGCATACTGAAGAAATACGGGGTAGAATGCCTGGGAGCTCCGGTGGAAGCCATATCGCGGGCAGAGGACCGGGAATTATTTAAAAAAGCAATGCTTGAGATCGGCGTAGATGTGCCTAAGAGCGGCATTGCGAATTCATTGCAAGAAGGCATACGCATAGGCTTGGATATTGGATTTCCCCTGATACTGCGTCCGGCATATTGTTTGGGCGGCTCCGGAGGGGCAATAGTCTATAATCAGGAAGAGTTGGAAAAATATCTGGATAAAGGCTTGTCTACCAGCCCGGTGCATCAGGTGTTGGTTGAGCAGTCAGTGCTTGGCTGGAAAGAAATTGAATTTGAGGTCATGCGGGATTGCGCTGATAATGTTATTATCGTTACTTCTATGGAAAATGTTGACCCTATGGGGATCCATACCGGAGACAGCATGGTGGTTGCTCCTGCCCAGACGTTGACTGTTCAGGAGTACACGGATTTTGTGAATCTTTGCAAAAAAATAATCCGTAAGATCGGGGTGACCGGAGGCGGAGCAAATATTCAGTTTGGCCAGCATCCGGATAACGGAAAGATCGTGATCATCGAGGTAAATCCGCGGCTATCGCGCAGCTCCGCTCTTGCCTCAAAGGCCACCGGTTTTCCGATAGCGCGTATCGCGACCAAATTAGCAGTGGGCTATACTTTACCGGAAGTGATGAATCAGGTTACCGGTAATACCGCGGCTTTTTTTGAGCCGACAGTGGATTATTGCGTGTTTAAGATCTGCCGGTTTACATTTGAAAAATTCCAGGCATCAGACCGCGCTTTGAATACTTCAATGAAGGCTGTTGGAGAAGCAATGTCGATCGGAAGGACCTTTAAGGAGGCCCTGCAGAAAGGCGTCCGTTCTATAGAAATAGGCAGGTTTGGCGTGGGAGCGGATGGAAAGGACAGTATTACCGATGAGATGCTGGCAGAGAAAAATCCGGAACTTTTGGAAACTATTAAAGAAAAAATACGTATACCTACGGACGAAAGGATATTCTACCTGCGTTATGGGATAAAAGCAGGGTTAAGCAACGACGAAATATATTCCTTATCAAGTATAGATAGGTGGTTTATTGATAATATCAGGCAGTTGGTTGAAATGGAGGAAAAAATCAAAATGTTCAGGAACAATAAATCAAGCGAAGAGGTCAAAATTGAACCCGGCCTGTTATTAGAGGCAAAAAAAGATGGTTTCTCTGATAAGCAGCTGGCCTATTTGCTTAATTCCACCGAAAATAAGGTGAGGCACTTTGAAAAGAAAATAAAGCAGAGCCCTACCTATAAACAGGTGGATACCTGCGCCGGAGAAGTAAACGCGCAAAGGCCGTATTATTATTCAACATATGAAACTAAAGATGAATCGCGGCCCAGCGAAAATAAAAAAGTTATGATCCTGGGAGGCGGGCCAAACCGCATTGGCCAGGGTATAGAATTCGATTATTGCTGTTGTCACGCGGCTTACGCGCTTAAAGATGAAAAAATAGATAGTATTATGGTTAATTGTAATCCGGAGACGGTCTCTACTGACTATGATACTTCTGACCGGCTTTATTTTGAGCCGTTAACTCTGGAAGATGTTTTAAATATCATTAATGTGGAAAAACCAATGGGCATTATTGTGCAGTTCGGAGGACAGACACCGTTAAATCTGGCTATTCCGTTACGCGAAGCAGGGGTAAATCTTTTAGGTACCAGCGCGGATAATATTGATATTGCCGAGGATAGAAAGCGTTTTAAAGAGATGCTGAACAAACTTAATCTTCTGCAGCCGCAAAGCGGAACCGCGTTTAACTTTGAAG
>Ga0172381_10003793_pt1 | contig 15823 bp, 17 predicted proteins | sample Leawel6488metaG_FD_119754 | JGI IMG/M metagenome (GOLD analysis project Ga0172381, IMG submission 119754) | Leachate microbial communities from a municipal landfill in Southern Ontario, Canada - Leachate well 64-88 metaG | ecosystem: Engineered > Solid waste > Landfill > Unclassified | place...
CCTGAAGATTAATTATTAATAAATCAATCCCTTGTACCTTCAAAGAAACAAAGCCTCTACCCGGAGAGGAAGTCGGATAATTTGCAGGCCTTAACACTCGGATTTTTTCATCATTTAGGCACGCTATGAAATCATGATTGTTCCAAATATGATTGCCAGAAGTAAAATAGTCAACCCCAGCTTTGATCATTTCGTCGTATTTCTCAAAAGTCATGCCCTTGCCTGAGGCCAAATTTTCTCCATTAGCAATAACAAAATCAATCCCTTCCTCCTTTTTAATCTGAGGAATGAAATGAGCAACTGCTCTTCTACCCGGCTTTCCGACGATATCACCTATAAATAAAATTTTAATTGTGTTCATTATATCTAACAAAATTATTTTGCGTATTCAACCGCTCTTGTTTCTCTTATAACATGAATCTTAACTTGACCTGGATATTGGACCTCTTCTTCCACTTTTTTGGCAATTTCTTTGGACATCTTTTCAGCGGTCAAATCATCTACTTCCTCGGGTCTTACAAATATTCTAACCTCCCTGCCAGCCTGAATAGCATAAGATCGCTCAACTCCATCAAATGAGTTGGCCACTCTTTCAAGTTCTTCAAGGCGTTTAATGTGAAGGTCTAGCGACTCCCTTCTCGCACCTGGTCTAGCTGAAGAGATAGCATCTGCAATTTGGACAATCGCAGCTTCAACTGTTTGGATTTCTACATCTTCATGGTGAGCTTCAATAGCATGAATAAGATCTTTTGGAAGCTTAAATTTCCTTGCGATATCAGCAGAGATTACAGCGTGAGAACCAGGGACTTCGTGATCTACCGCTTTTCCTAAATCATGAAGAAGTCCTGCTCTTTTTACTAGAGCGGTATCTGCACCAATTTCTTCAGAGATAAGCGCGCCTAAGCGAGCAACCTCGATTGCATGCTGCAGCTGATTTTGGCCAAAAGAGGTTCGGAATTTTAATCTGCCTAAAACCTTTAAGATTTCAGGTGGCAACCCCGTAACACCAACTTCATATGCTGCTTCATCTCCAGACTTTTTAACATCTGCGGAAACGATCTTCTTTGCTTTTTCAAAAGCATCTTCAATTCTAGCAGGATTGATTCTGCCATCATTTACCAACTCAGATAATGTAACTTTTGCCACCTGCTTTCGAATTGGATCAAAAGTCGATATTACAACTGCTTCTGGAGTATCGTCGATAATAAGATCAACGCCAGTTAATTTCTCAAATGACTGAATATTTCTTCCTTCTCGGCCAATAATTCTACCCTTCATTTCATCTGAAGGAATATTAATAGTAGAAATTGTTGATTCGGCAGCTGTTTCAGCAGCGACTCTTTGCATTGCTGTGACAACAACTTTTCTTGCTGCCTCGTCGGCATTCTCTTTAATGTACAGGTCAACTTCTTTTATTTTTTTGACCAATGCTTCTTTTCCTTCTTTTTCGACCAAATCCAGAAGAACCTTTTTAGCTTCTTCTTTGGTCATTTTTGCAATACGCTCAAGGCTATCTTCTTGCTTTTTTCTCAAGTCTCGAAGCGCTTGCTTGGTTTCTTCGATTTGTTTTTCCTTTGAAGTAATTTCTCGGCGGGACTTTTCGATGTCAGAAAAACGCGTATCAATACTGGACTCTCTTCTTCTTAAATCCTGTTCGATCTTTTCTAAATACCTTGATTTTGATTCATATTCTTTCTTGCTTTCTTCTTTTTCTTTCAACGCTTCATCTCTCGCTTGTAAAAGTGCTTCTTTGCTCTTTGTTTCTGCGTCAGCGACTATCTTTTCCGCTTTCGCTTTTGCATTGGCAATTTTTTTACTCGTAGTAATGTTAAACAACACAAAAGCCAAAATACCGCCAGACAAAAGTCCTGCGACAGCAGCTAGAATTATGTTAACCATCTCGATCCTTTCAAAACCCCAAAGCCAAAAATCGAACAAATTATAATTTGATCACAGAGATATTAGATATTGCTGAATTCATTAAATCCATCATTTTGGTTGATATATGGGGTGTAATTTCTAATTAATTATTGTTTATAAAAACATTTTTAGTATAACTGTTTTGACAAAAAAAAGCAACGAATTGCGTCTCATAATTTCGGACAATCAAAACTATGAGCTTGTTTTTATTGGGTAAATTTGATATAAAATATAAGTAAATTGGGTTGCTAGCTCAATTGGTAGAGCAGTGCCCTCTTAAGGCATTGGTTCTGGGTTCGAGTCCCAGGCAGCCCACCAAAATAGTTTTTAGTTAGCAGAGATGATTTTTAGATTATCGAAACTGTTAATATTTCCAATTTACATTCATGGCCTCATCGTCTAGTGGTTAGGACACCACGCTTTCAATGTGGTAACAGGGGTTCGATTCCCCTTGAGGCTACCAAAAAGATCGTGATATTTATTATCGCGATTTTTTTGTTTTAGAACTTTTGTTAATGAATTTTCTTATAGATGAACTAAAGTAGACGTATAATTTGTAATTAAACTAAGGGATAAACAAAAATGGGTTGGATTATCACAATCATCGTTGGAGGAATCATCGGCTGGCTGGCCAGCTTAATCATGGGTACAGATTACGAACAGGGTTTACTTTGGAATATTGTAATCGGCATAATTGGCTCAATTCTTGGCAAATGGATTTTTGCTGATCTGCTCAATATTGGAGGAGCTGCTACGGCTGGAACCTTTAGTATTTGGGGTCTCATATGGGGGATTATTGGCGCGGTTATTCTGATCGCGGTTTTGAAACTGTTGCACGTTCTTAAGTAAAGAAAGTAGCTAAATGGCAAATAAGAAAACAAGCAGTCGCGGTTTTGCCTCCATGAGTGAAGAAAAACGAAAAGAAATCGCCAGCAAAGGAGGAAAGGCATCTCATCAAAAAGGCACGGCTCATGAGTTCACTTCCACGGAGGCAAAACGAGCAGGTAAAAAAGGCGGGAAAAGTAAAAAGATAAAATAAAAAATCCTCCAACTAAGTGAGGATTTTTTATTTGGATTTAATATTTTCGTATTGAATTAATGATTTCTTGCGACATATCTAAACCAATTTTTGTTTAGCCATTCCGTTTCCTTTTGCAGTAAACCGCAAAGACCTCTTTTATAAAATTCTCTATCAACTAACCCGCCTCTATGAGGAAAACGAGAAAGTTGAGGCAATGGGGAAGAAAACCCGTGCGCATAATGACATAATTCATGAATAATGGTTGCATCGACGACATAACCTGGGATTTCTTGGTCTCTAAAATGGCCGTTTAAAATTATAATCGTATCCGTCTGGTTAATTTTTTGTCTAATGCTCCCCAATCTCTTCACTGCTTTTCTTCCAAATTTTATATAAACTTTATTAGACTTAGAAACATCAGCAAAATATTTTTTCCATAAAAAGTCTAAGCGATCACTTAAAAAAGTGTCATCTCTCATTTGTTTTTTACTCCTTTATTTAATAAAGATTAACCAACCGTCATCAGTAGTGATACAGATGATTTATAAGTTGCTACAAAAAAATGGGCGCTCGGCTCATTCCGGTTATGATTATTTATAACATGGCAGAACTTTAAGTCCAAGCTCAACCTAATGATCAGAAAATTTATCCAATACACACATGCAGAAATATTTTAAATTTTAATGCTGAGTTATTTTATGACAATAAACAGTCATTTTAAAAAACACAAATAAAAATTGGCGCTATCTTCCAATGAACTAATAAATAAGAATGCCTATACTAAAGACTAATCAAAATAAGGAGAGAAAATGGCATGGATTATTACAATAATAATCGGGGGAATCGTTGGCTGGATTGCTAGTCTAATAATGAGAACAAGACAAGGTATAATCGCCGATATTATCATCGGTATACTTGGATCAATTTTGGGCGTCTGGTTATTCACAGATGTTCTAGGAATCGGACCCATAGTTACACCGGGCACAATATCAATCTTAAATATTATCTGGGGCATAATTGGCGCGGTAATTCTAATTGCCGTAATTGAAGCCATATCGTATGATTCAAGAAGCAGGAGAAGATATGATGATGAAGATATCGAAAGAAGACCTCCAAGAACCACTCGCGGCGTTGCTCATGAGTATGAAAAAGATGAAGATGAGGATATTACAATAATTAAGAAAAAAAGAAGAAAATAAGTTTATCTTGAATAGAATTGCACCACTAAATTCTCGTTTATCGGAGTATCAATCTCTTCTCTGGAGGGAATACGAGTAATGACTGTTGATAATTCTCTTTGGTCTGTTTCTATCCAACTAACTGGTTTAAATTTAAATTCCCTGAATTTATCTGGATTTTTGGGCTGAATCAGATCTCCTGCTGATACAGAATACGAAGGAATGGTATTTTTTTTATCTTTTATGATGAAAAATCCATGCGAGACCATTTGTCTTGCATGCGGTCTCGAAACTGCAAAACCGAGACGAAATATGACGTTGTCTAGTCTTAATTCCAGTAATTTCAATAAATTCTCAGATGGGCTTCCTGGCATTTTGCTAGCTTTTTCTACATACCTTCTCATCTGTTTTTCTCTGATTCCATAATTTTTTTTTAAGCTCCTGTTTTTCCTGAAGCTGTCTTCCATATTCGCTAATTTTTTTAGGTTTTCTCTTTCTATTCGCCATATGAAAAAGATAAGATACATCCTCTTTAGATACAATGTGAACGTCTCCATAAGCTCAATCTGGATTTACTTTTGAGCCAGATTGTGTTAATGTTTATGGGTGAAAAATGATATGGCGGCCATGGTGAAGTGGTTATCACGCTAGTTTGTGGCACTGGAGTCATGGGTTCAATTCCCGTTGGCCGCCCCATGCGCCCTTAGCTCAGTGGATAAAGCGCCACGCTTCGGACGTGGAGATCGGGGGTTCGAATCCCTCAGGGCGTACCAATGTTAATATGCCCGCGTAGCTCAGTGGATAGAGCAGCTCCCTTCTAAGGAGAAGGTCGAAGGTTCGATTCCTTCCGCGGGTACCAAAAAAACACCAAATTATTTGGTGTTTTTTTGTATCAAAATATAATTAGGGTTTGGTTGTGGCGACGGAATTCGTCGCCACAACAAGATCAGCGCGGAATCAGATTATCCATATTGTTGATGAGAGCCTTCACTTTTTCGCTAGACTCCCTCTCTCTGGTTCTCTTGATCTCCCTGATAATCATCCATTGGTTTTCGAGCATGTTCATTGTCTTTAGAAATAACAGGCAAGTAACCACTCGAAACCGGATAATCGCTGCCGGAGAACCTAAAAGCTCAACAAGCCGACTGGCAAGCTTTCTAAGTACTTCGGTATCAGGTCGACAAAGGCGAAGAAGTATTACAGAAATCGCGGAAAGAGCAACAGCCGCAACTCCGTAATCAACGTTGATAGAAATCCATTCATCAACAAACTCCACCATATTCTGATCAGTAACAGCCAGCAAAACTTCGCTGGTAAGCACCGCTTCACGATTACTCATTTCTCTGCTTATCGCAGAATCGTCTAGATCAATCTGCAAATTACCGCATGACGGCAAAAGTTCTTTTAGCGTTGCCATAACCCACTACTATCCCTTCTTGATTCCGGCTCGCTGACTATAACATTATTTCATTTTTTTGTAAAGAAACCATAGTCAAAGCTTTACTAATATTTTTAAAATCTTTTCTTAGCACATCTTTTAAATCTTGCCTATGAATTGCTAGGGCAGGATGATAAAGTATGATAAAAATGAGATCATATTTTTTAATAATTTTTCCATGAACATCGCTCATCTTTTCTATTTCAGGAAAAAATACGCTCGTCGGATGCCGTCCAAGCAAAACAACAATCCTAGGATCAATGAGTGAAATTTGATTAAATAGATAGTTCGTAATACAAATTCTTACTTCCTCTCTTCGAGGATCCCTGTTTTCTGGAGGATGGCATTTGACAACGTTTGTTATGAATAATTCTTCCCTCTCTATTTTAGAAGCAACCAACATCTCGTCTAAAAACTTTCCTGCCCTGCCGACAAATGGCCGGCCAGTTCTGTTTTCATCTCTGCCCGGACTTTCGCCAATTAAAAAAATCCTTGCCTTAGGATCTCCTTCACCTGGGACAGCCTTGACTCTACTTTTATAAAGAGAACATTTAGTACAAATTCTTATTTCGGCCGCTAAGCCCTCTAACTTCTTCTCATTTTTCCATTTTTTGTCTTTCATTTTATGTTAGTATGACAAAATATTACTAACAATTTGTTCCATTAACCAGCTTAAAAAAGACAATTTTTTATGAGATTACAGTATATTTTTATAATTTTAATAACCATAAACCGTTTTTTCTTTTTTGTGAACCAGATCCAAAGATTAATACGGATATGATTTGATATTTTTTACTTAAAATGAGGAGGTGAAAAGATATGAAAAAAAATATGAGAAAAATTATGACTGCTTTATTTATAGTGTTGGGGATTGGTGCTTTATCAATGAGTGGGATGGCATTATCTCAAACTCAATATCAGCAACCGCCCCAAAACCAGCAACCAGGTTCAGCACAGGATTATTTAAAAAACCAAGCTACGATGATGACAAATAATTCAACAATGATGGAAAATATGGGCCAAATGATGCAAACAAATGGGCAGTTAATGCAGAATAAAGGCAATCAATACAAAGATCAAGAACTGATGCAAAAAGGCCAAGAGATGCAAAATAATGGCACAACCTTATATAATCAAGGCCAAAGCATGATGAATTCGGGAAATGACTTTATGAGTAAAATCCAATAGAGAATTATTACTAAGCAATCCAAAAAGAGCCTTCAGGCTCTTTTTGGATTGCTTGACATTTTGAATAATAATGATATTATTTATTTAGCGCTAAACAAATCTTCCAGTTTAGGGGGCAGTATGGTTACGTTGATACTAATGTACGTCTTTCTAGTGCTATGGGCAGTAAGCAATTGCCTGCTGAGCGACTCTATCCGAATATTGGAAAGTCGCCAAAGTTCGAGGCTAAGTGAGGCTGAAGTCCAGTGGACACAGATGAGATTTTCCATTGCCGCAATATTGGCAGTAGCCAGCAGCATTGGCGGATCGATCTGCTACGCTCTTACCTTCTGCCTATCACTGCTTAGCGGCGTTGGAGCGGCAATATTAATCTCGGTTATTTCTGTCGGGATTTCCATCGTCGTAGTGACACTAACATTTGCCGTAACGAAGATGATCAAAGAATCACAAGCCGCTACTTAGTCCCATGTAGAAGAAATACCTTTTCAGCTGCTGGCCGATCGATTGGCCAGCAGTTTCTGTAACAGAGAACTATTCATATCTTTTCATAAGAAGAGAATTTGAAACCACTGATACTGAGCTAAAAGCCATAGCGAGGCCAGCAATAGCGGGAGAAAGCAACCAACCAGTAAGCGGATAGAGAACACCGGCAGCGATAGGAATACCAATTATATTATAAGCAAAAGCCCAGAAAAGATTCTGCTTAATTTTACGTAAAGTATACCGCGATAAATCAATCGCCGTAATCACGTCACGCAGATCATCCTTCATTAAAACTATATCTCCGGCTTCAATTGCAATATCAGTAGCACTGCCCATAGCTATTCCAAGTTCTGATTGAGCCAGGGCTGGAGCATCGTTAATGCCGTCCCCGACCATAGCCACTATATTCCCCTCTTTTTGAAGTTTTCTAATTTCTCCGGATTTTTCCTGCGGCAGAACTTCGGCAATTACATTTTCAATCCCAACTAATTTACCTATTGCTTCGCCAACCTGCTTGTTATCTCCGGTTATCATCATTACTTTATTGCCCTTTTTCTTTAAAGTTTCGATTGCTTCTTTGGCGTGTCCTTTAGGTGTATCGGCTAAAGCGATTAACCCAACGACCTCATTGTCCACCGCCATAATCATTGTAGTCTTCCCCTGCTTTTCTAATTTACCGATATCGAGCATAGTGGCGACATTAATTTTCTCTTCTCCTAAAAGCTTTTTAGTCCCAAGAGAAATTTTTGCTTCTTTTTGACTTCCAATCGGAGTGAATTTCGCAATAACTCCTTTGCCAGGAATTGCTTCAAAATTTTTCATTTGAATGAAACCAATCTTTTCATCTACTGTCCTCTTAACCACCGCTTGAGCCAAAGGATGCTCTGAATTTTTTTCTATCGAACCAGCTAGCTGAAGCAAGTATTTTTTATCATAATGTTTCTTAACCAGAATAATGTCAGTAACTTCGGGTATACCTTTAGTGATTGTCCCAGTTTTATCGAAAACAACTAGATTAATTTTGCCAGCCATTTCAAGCGCTTCGCTTCCCTTGATTAAAATTCCTCGGCTAGCAGCCAAGCCCGTGCCCATCATAATAGCAGTTGGTGTAGCCAAACCCATTGCGCATGGGCAAGCAATAACCAAAATAGAAACAAAAATTACTAGAGCGAAAACAAAAGTATGCCCAAGGAGAAGCCAGGCAATAAATGCGATGAAAGCAATGGCAATTACAGTTGGTACGAAATAGTATGAAATCTTATCAGTTAGTTCTTGGATTGGAGCTTTTGAGGCAAAAGCTTCTTTTACTACTTCAATAATATGGGCTAAAACTGTATCTTTCCCAACTCGAGTTGCTTTAATTTTTAATACTCCAGTTTTGTTTATGGTGGCTCCAATCACATCATCGCCTTCCCCCTTTTCTACTGGAATACTTTCACCTGTAATAGCTTTTTGATCAACACCCGAATACCCTTCGACCACCTTACCGTCGACTGGTATTTTTTCACCTGGCCTTATAAAAACGATATCGCCGATCTTGACTTCATCGATTGGGATTTTTATTTCCTTGCCATCCCGTATTACGGTTGCCTCTTTTGGTTGAAGACCAATTAATTTTTTAATGGCCTCTCCAGTTTTTCCTTTAGTTACAGCCTCAAGATATTTTCCGAGAGATATAAATATAAGAATCAAAGCAGCACTCTCAAAGTAAAGTTCTGGAGCTGTTACCGGCCTTTTTATTAAATAAAATATTAGAGCGATAGTGCTGTACAAATACGCAGTAGCAGTGCCTGTAAATATTAATGCGTCCATGCCAGGCTGAAAAACTGTTAAACTCTTATAGCCCGATTTCCAAATCTTAAGTGAAAAAAGTATGACGATTGATGATAGCACAAGCTGTATAATACCAAGCCAAGCTTGTCCAATCTTGGGAATCGGAAGCATCGACATGACACCTATGGAAAGATAGACCAAAGGAAGACCGAAGATTAAAGAAAAAATAAATCGCTTTTTCTGTTCCGAAACCTCCCCCTCCTTTGCTTCTGCATGATGAGCATGATCAGTGTGTTCCCCTTCCCTTTCGTTTTCGATTTCTGCTTCATATCCTAATTTGTTGATAATATCTTTTATTTCTGGAAGCGTGATTTTTTTTGGATCAAAATCTATAGTCGCATTCTCTGTAGCAAAATTAACTATCGCTGAATTTACTCCTTCTTTCTTAGAAAGCGTTCTTTGGATATTCACTGCACAAGAAGCACAGTGCATTCTAGAGATCGATATATTTACTTTTTTGTTCATTTTATTATCCCTCTACCTTAATACTACCTCGGTACATCCCCATAAAACAGCCAAACGAAAAGGTGCCAGTATCCTTTGGAGTAAACTCAATTATATTATCTCCCAAATTTAATTCTTGAGATATACCAAGCTTTGGTGAATAAATACTAGCTGCGCAAGATTGACTTTTAGAATGAATAATCCATCTAACGAGCTTGCCTTTTTTAACTGTAAATGAATTCGGCCGATAGCCAGATCCAAGTTGATCCATTTCGATAACTTGGGCTTCTTTTTTTTTCTCAATGTTTGTGCCAGCCACATTGCTTGCTGGTTTTTGTTTAATATTACCCGCTGCTGGAATGACAAGGTAAAACAGAATCAAGTTTATTGCGATTGTAGCTGAATACATTATAGTTAAATACTTCCACTTTCTTTTTATCCCATCAATTGATAAAATTCCATTTCTTTTGAGATAAAAACCAGCAGAAAAAGTAGCGAAGAAAAATGAGATGGCAACCAGAATCTGAAAAAAATATGGAATAATAAAAAATCTCCGCAAGAAGACAGCGCCGCTAGTAGCACCGAAAATTGAAAGTATAATAAACAAAATGCAAAAGGTGTGAGGAAGAATGCCAAAAAGGGCTCCTTTAATTATCCCTTTATCGTCTGAATTTTGTGTAGTTGGTCCACAACAACTTCTTGTCTTGTTTTGTTTTTTCATTTGTTTGCCAATTTAGAAACCTTTAAAATCTCTTCTATCATTTCTTGTTTTCTTTTCTCATTATTTGTTTTCATGGCATTTTTAAAACAACTGTTTAAATGCCCTTCCATCAGCATTTGGTGAGCCGATTTTAAAAGCCCAATAACAGCAAGGTTTTGTTGCATTACATCGATGCAATACTCTCCAGCTTCAATCATTTTGATAATTTTATCAATGTGGGTCCTAGCTTTTTTCAAATTAATTAATGTCTTCTCATGTTTGTTATTCATAGTTCTCCTTCATCTTATAGACCAGTACCTATGGTGTAGGTATACCATAAGCTTATTACTTCAAAATTTTGTTGTCAAGTTACTTCATTAGATTTTAAATCTGAGCACTATCTTATCAATCTGGATTGACTTTATTTGACTTTTTAGGTATTATTTTCTAGTAAAGTTTGATAAATCGGGGAGTGGCTCAGTTGGCTAGAGCACCGCGTTTGGGACGCGGGGGTCGGAGGTTCGAGTCCTCTCTCCCCGACCATTGAACATGGAGGGATCGTGATAAAATTTATTTTATACCTCATAAGATGGCAACTTTCAACGATAATTCTTGCGCCAGCAGTTGCAATTTTCAAACACTCTCCGTCAGTTTGGGGTACAAAAGAAGATTGGATTGCTGCTACTGTAGCCAATCTAATCGGAGGATGTATTTTTTTCTGGGTTGATCGCTTCATTTTCAAGAGTAAGGCAATCGAGAAATGGGAAGTCCTTCGAAAAGGTAAGTGCTATGACTGCGGAAAAACAGATTTTGTAAGGAGACTTGTCTTAGCTCCAGGTGGATATGATAAGACAAATGATAAAAATCCGGAATATCGTTGCAAAGAATGCTCAGAAACAAAACTTACCGATTTGAAAAGAAAGAAAAAAATTCAATAATTTAGCGGGTATCGTATAGTGGCTATTATGCGACCCTTCCAAGGTTGAGATGCGGGTTCGATTCCCGCTACCCGCTCCAAAAAAAGCATGTTTATTCAACATGCTTTTTTTGTATTTGAGTTACAAGATGATTATTTATATTTTCCTGCTTGCAAATTTTTCCTCACTTGCCAAGAATCTTTTATCATTCTAAAGCCGTCTTTAATAGGGTTCACAGTTGAGTGGGGATCGTCATACCACGTAATACCAACTTCTTTAACCCAAAAATTCAATTTCTTCGCAATTGCCAAAACTTCGATGTCAAAGGAAAACCGCTCAAAAGTCTGACGCTTAAAAATTTCTTTGGCTGCTTTTTCTTTAAAAAGTTTGAAGCCGCATTGAGTATCTTTTATGCCTGGTGCAGCCAACGATTGGATTATATGATTTAAAACTCGGCTGCCAAGAACTCTGTAAAACGGCTGCGACCTGGCTAATTTACCACCTGCACAATATCTAGATCCAATCACGACATCAAAAGTCTCGATATGTTTTAAAAGTTTGTCAACCTGCTTTAAAGGAGTGGAGTTGTCAGCATCAGTAAAAAGAATATATTTTCCAATTGCAGCCAGCATACCCTCTTTAACACTATACCCCTTTCCCCTATTTTCCTTTCGATCTATTATTCTTAAATTCTCAATTTCTTTTGCATATTTTCTAGCAGCTTCTGCTGTATTATCAGGCGAACCATCCACGACAATAATAGTTTCAGTTAAGAATTCATGAGAATCTTCAAAATTTTTAACAGCATCTAAAATTTTATGGATTCTATCCTCTTCTTTATATGCCGGTATCACTATTGATAAATAAATTTCTTTAGGAGGCATTATAAACCAACCTTTCCTTGATCCTGATCAAGGCTGCCAACAGGATCGATCTTTGTTATTGGATAAGGCGATGAAGGCGGATTGTTAATTAAATCTTCCATTGTTATGTGAAAAACCAAGATAGAACCGCCGATTTCTGCTTCCGGCTTATAGGCATCCAGCCAACCATAAGACCATTTGCTTTCTTTTTCACCATATAATTTTGATGATTGGTAAAAGGTTGCCGAGATTGCTAGCCACCCAGTAGTCGGACCATAGGAGCTATGCCAAGGAGTTTGCTGCGAAATATAGTACCTTGGCACGGAACCCCCAAAATAATCCACTTTGATTTGGTTGATATCATTATCATCTACATATTTTTTTAATCTCAAAAGATCTTGGCCCCAATCCAATGAAGAATCAATCAAATAATTATAGCGTTGATTACGAGGAACAGTTTCATTGAAATAGCCAATATAGCTGGGATAATAAGAAAGCGTAGAAATCATCAAGAAAATAATCAAAGCGCCAACTACATATCGACCAAATTTAAATTTAGATTTCCATAACTCGTTTAAACTGTAACCGATCAAGAGCAGCACAAATGGAACAGTTGGCATAAGATGCCTAATTCCAATATTCAAGGATCCTTTTAGAGTAAAGATCCAATAAACAAGCCATGGCATTAAAAACAAAGAGGCAATCCAGAATTTTTCTTTATTCTTGTAAAACCTAGTTACAAACAATGTGACGAGAGATGAGACAAACAAAACAATGATAGAAATTGGGGTTTTTACCAGCCAAGCAAAGGGGAAATACCATGAAATCGATTTGTCTGAAACATGGCCTAAGGCGAAAGTAGCATTACCCCCTGCAACTCTGGCAAATACGAGCATAACTCCAAGCAAATAATGACCCAATGCTCTAGTTATTGGATTTCCTTCAAACATATGGAGAAAATTTCTTAATGGCAACGTCTGAGGATCCTGCGTTAAGTTCCTTTCAATTACTTCGTGTTCAATCCCTGTCGGTGTATTCCACACAAAAGGAACATAGATTAGCCACACTACCACCAGTGAGATTGCACAGGTCCAGAAGTATTTTTTGAAATTTTTCCAGAATTCTTGTAAGAAAGAAGTCTCCTTCCTGTCTAGAATTGCCTTGATAATTACTAGGAATAAAAGTACTCCGAATAGCAAGAAGGATGAGAACTTCAGGAGCTGAGCGATTCCGAAAGCAATACCTGCATAAATAACCGATTTGTGATCATTTTTCAACAAAGCTTTGTTGAAAAAGTAAATTGAAATAACATAACCAAAGGCTGCTGCAATATCCGTAGTAACAAGTCTCCCATGCGCTATTACGTCAGGGTAAAAAGCGTATAAAAGCAAAACCAGAAGGCCGATTTTTCTGCCCCAAAGTTCACTTGCCCATTTGAAAAGGAATAAGCCCAAACCAATCATTAAGAGAATCATAGGCAAACGTGACCAAAACAGAACATTGGCAGGATCATTACCGGCTTCATAAAGAATGTACCAGCCAGCTTCCCACTGATTGATGCCGTTCCAGCTCCAATCGTCTTTTATCCCTTTAATGCCGCTTTGGATTGCAAGAGGGAAGCCAGCCAGAGCTTTAGCTAAAGGCGGATGCTCCGGATTAAGCCTGTAGTCTAAATACTTATCATATGAATAACCCGATGGAATATGGGCAACCTCATCTACTGTTCCTGAGTCACCAGGATCTCCAAATGCGCCCTTAGACGAAAAAAGCGCCAAAAAAAACATAAATCCAAGAATAAAAACAACCAGAAAAGCAGTACCGTACTTTCTTTGGCTTAAAGAAAGGTCCTTTTTAAATAAGTTCATTTATCCCTCCGATGCATTCGATCTCTTTATTGATTTCTTCGTAACCCTAAATATTTCTAAATATTTCCCAAGCATAAGTCTAGTTTGCGATTCAAGTGCCGGCACCGAAGAAAAAATAATGTTTGAAATAGGCATAATTATTGGAGTTAGGCACCAATCAAGCATAATTCTTTTTAACGGTTTCTTGCCCCTATGCGGAGGCACCAGAAGAGTGGAGATTATTAACGTAGTGACCATTCCTATCCATGCGACTGCAACAAGCCATGAGTAAACCGTTGGGAAGTTAAACGCTAATACAGTTTCACGAAAATCTGGGTTTAAGGCTAAAGGAAGCCAAGACGATGTAGCCAATATGATCGAGGTAGTAGACCAAGAGACATGCGACTCCCATAGGATTAGGGCATTACTCCATCGATCGATAAATGGAATATTTTTATTCCCGATGGTGTGCTCCATTACATATGGAATGTCTGAGACACCCCAAGACCAACGTCTTTTTTGCAAATATTGCTCAACCAGTGTCTCTTTTAAATTATCCCCCAAAACAGCGTCTTGGTAAATAGGCGTATACATTGGCACTACTTCATGACGCCCATTGAACTTGAAATAAGTTCTCCAGAATTGATGTCCGTCTTCAACAATTGTTTTTGTGGACCAGAATTCGACTCGGACTAGCGTCTCAAAGCTTTGGGCATGAGCAGAGAAATTCTTAAGTCTGGACGGCCTTGTTGCAACGACAAGCTGCCAAAAAGAAGATCCCATAGCGATCAACCTCATCGGCATTGGAACATCCCAAATATTATTAAAGTACATTGGAAGAGGTTGAAAACTTTTGTGGATAGGATCTGAATCAGAGAGATATTTATAGGTTAAACAAGCCAAATATCTTCTATCCATTCGATTATCTGAATCCATGGTTGTCACGATCACGTTTTCAAAAGGAATCTTCTTTTTTTCGAAATATTCTACCATCTTTTTTCCGGAATAGGTTATGTTTGGTCCTTTTCCAATCACTTCGCCAGGAATGTCTTTTGGGTGCATTATAGTGATAAAATCACATAATTTATGCGCATATTTTTTCTGTAAACTTTTAGCGACCGCCTCTGCATTCTCTTTATCTCTTTCCTCAGTGGCTAAAACATAGACAACCTTGTCCATAGGGTAATCGGACTTGATCACAGATTCAACCGAGGACTCCAATATGCTCAAATCTTCTTTGTACGTCGGCACAATAACAAGGTGGTAAATATCTTTCCAGGCATCTAGCGGCGCTAGCTCAATTAGGTTACTCCGCCAGTCAATTTTTGTATCCTGTTTATAATTTTTATAGCCTAAAATTAGCCGGTATGACATAAAAAATATTTTCGTCAACCAATAGCAAAGAAAAAAGATCATAAAAATAGCCAGTGTCCTGGGATACCATATGGAAAGAACAACCGGAAAAAGTATAATAAACCAAACAACCGCTCCTGGCAGAATCTCAAACAACCTCTTATATTTCCAATGTGTCATTTTAGGAATGTAGTAAATAAAAAATTTCCAGAACAAACATTAATAAAGAAACTGCAATATTGGCTGCCATTAACAAATAACTGATTTCCTTTTCTTTGTCATATGAGAACAAAGCTAAAGTAGTATTTATTAGTAATACTATCACTAAATATCTCATTGGGTAAACACCCAGATAATCATAGATGTATATTTGCCTTTGTAATAAAGTGCTTCTCCAAATTAAGAAATTTGTTAAGAAAGAAGCAACCGTAGCTGAAAAAAGGTAAAAGTTAACTTTATCATCAATTAGAGCTCTTTTAATCGCTATCCACCCGTCTGAGAAATAATTTTTCATAATACTTAGTTATTTTAAATTAAATAGGTCTGGAGCCGATGAGAGGACTTGAACCTCCGACCTCTTCTTTACGAAAGAATTGCTCTACCAACTGAGCTACATCGGCATGGAGCGGGTAACGGGAATC
>Ga0172381_10003794_pt1 | contig 15821 bp, 13 predicted proteins | sample Leawel6488metaG_FD_119754 | JGI IMG/M metagenome (GOLD analysis project Ga0172381, IMG submission 119754) | Leachate microbial communities from a municipal landfill in Southern Ontario, Canada - Leachate well 64-88 metaG | ecosystem: Engineered > Solid waste > Landfill > Unclassified | place...
AAGCGCGCTGTCCATCTGTCCTGGGCCCGACCTGCTTCGATAATGGTTGGGGCGACTGCGAAAGCTTCAGCTCACTGTTAGCGCGCTTTGTGCCTTTTTTAAAATTAGAAATAATGCAATAGAGGTCTGTTCTGCCGATATCAGATTGGCCGTTTTTGATCGATTCCAGCAAATACTCTATAGCACCGCCTGCCTTCTTTATATTTGAAGCCAAGCCCTGGATCTTAAGATAATCGCCGCGCAAAGCGGCCTTGATCTTAAAATCTTTTTCTATTATCCTGATAAACTCGTCTTGCGGCCCAAAAAGCGCCTGGGCCTGACGACGGCTCTCGATCTTTATAATTTTTTCCACAGATTACTTCAGGTTTTCCTTGGTTTCTTTCAAACCCTCAACCGGAATATTGATCACCTGTCCGGGATAGATCTTGTCAAAACCCTTAACCATATCCTTATTCAACTTATAGATCTTATACCAATTCTTGGTTGTACCATAATGCTTCTGAGATATTTTTTGCAAGGTATCGCCTTTTTGTACCGTATACTTTTCACTAGCCATCTGCGGCTCGGCTGACTCAGAAGGAACGCTCTCAGTTATATATCCCTTATTGCCGTATTCTTCTGAAGATTCATAAACTGCTTCCGGAGCCTGCCCTGAAACTTTACCCTTAGCGCGCCCTTTTTTAAATTTTATCGGAGAACTCAGCTCCATTTCAACAACCCTGGTGGTACGAGTAGTGGGCCTCTGAACCTCTTCACCGGTTGAGGCAGGAACATTACCCATGAGATATCCACGATTCCCAACGGTTACATCCTGATCCACTCTATCCCTGGTCATTTCATAGGTCCTGACCACGCATCCCGATAAAACTAAAGCCGATCCCAACAATAACAATGAAAGAAGATTTATCTTTTTCATTATTCCCTCCCCTTGATTGGTTTGACCGCTATATTCAGTTCATTCAGCTGCTTCTCATCTACCTGTGAAGGAGCACTGGTCAACGGACAAAACGCTTTTTGAGTCTTAGGAAACGCAATTACTTCCCTTATACTCGACTGATTGGCAAGGATAGTCAATAGCCTGTCCATGCCAAAAGCAACTCCGCCATGCACCGGCGCTCCGAATTCAAAAGCCTCCAGAAGAAAACCAAAACGTTTTTGGGCGTCTTCCTGAGTGATACCTATTATCTTAAATATCTTTTCCTGTAATTTCTGATCGTGTATCCTGATCGATCCGGAGCCTAATTCACTGCCGTTTAAAACCAAATCGTACGAACGCGATAATACTTTTTCCGGATGATTATCCATCAATTCCAGGTCTTCCTGGCGCGGAGAAGTAAAAGGATGGTGTTCGCTCTCCCAGCGTTTTTCTTCATCATTGTATTTAAAAAGCGGGAAATCCGTGACCCAGACAAAAGCAAATTCCGTATTTAATTTCTGGCGCAGGTCCGGCTTGTCGCAATTAAATTCTTTTTGCGCCTGGGCATAGGTCATGCGCGGAAACGGTACCGGCAGGTCTACCCCTTTTAATTCCTTAAAGATGATCCGATAAAGGCCTTCACTAAGCGAAAAAATATCTTCTTCCTGCACAAAAGACATTTCAATATCCAGCTGGGTAAATTCCGGCTGGCGGTCAGCGCGCAGGTCCTCATCGCGGAAACATTTGGCGATCTGATAGTATCTGTCTATTCCGGCAACCATCAGGATCTGCTTAAAAAGCTGCGGTGATTGAGGAAGAGCGTAAAACTGGCCCGGATTCACTCTGGACGGCACAAGATAATCCCGCGCGCCTTCAGGAGTCGACTTAGTAAGGATAGGAGTTTCACATTCAATAAAATCATTTTTATTTAAGAACGCTCTGATGATCTGATAAAGTTTATGCCTCATTACAAAATTATTGAATACGCTTGTCCTGCGCAGGTCAAGATAGCGGTATTTAAGCCGCATCTCTTCGGTAATGTTCAGGTCTTCAGCGATCTCAAAAGGCGGTGTCAGGCTGGGATTGATGATCTCAAGCTTAGTAGCCAGGACTTCTACTTCTCCGGTCGCAAGCTTCAGGTTAACAGTGCCTTTAGGCCTTGGGTTGACTTTACCGGTGACCTTAACTACAAATTCGCTCCTCAGATCCTGCGCCTTGACATAGGCATCAGCCGACTCTTTTGGGATAAATACCACCTGCGTCAGGCCATACCTATCGCGCACGTCGATAAAAATGAGTTTACCATGGTCGCGCCGGCTTCCTACCCAACCGCACAAAGTGACTTCTTTACCGATATCAGCAGCTTTTAATTGCCCGCAATTATGAGTTCTTAACATAGTTGTATTAATTTCCCCTTATTTCATTGATCAAAGAAGCTTTATTTAATTCTTTCTGTTCTCCCGTAGACATATTCTTTAAAGTAAATGTTTTGCTCTTTAGTTCATTATCGCCCATTATAACAACGAATTTTACTCCCAACGAATCAGCCTGGCGCATGGCGCCTTTCAAAGACCTGTTCAAATAATCAGTATCAGCGCGAATGCCCTGCTGGCGCAATTCATTCAATATGATCATGCTCTCCTGTCTTGCCGCATCGCCTAAAGGAACAATAAAAACAAGATTTGAGTTAGCGCCTTGCGGTTCCGGTTTCGCGGCCAACAGAACTCTTTCCACGCCGAAAGCGAATCCAACCGCCGGCGCATCCGGGCCGCCGAGGTCTTTGACCAGATTATCATACCTGCCTCCGGCGCCGATCGCGTCCTGCGCACCTAGTCCCTCATGGCTTATTTCAAATACTGTGCGAGTATAATAATCCAAGCCGCGCACCAGATGGTCATCAATGGTATATTCAACCCCAAGCAGGTCCAGGCCGGTGGTCACCCTGGTAAAATGCCCCTGACAATCAACACAAAGATGCTTTTGCCCGATATCCATCTTTGCCACTATTTCTTTACAAGATTCATTTTTACAATCAAGGATACGTAAAATATTATTGCTAAACCTTACCTGGCAATCCTGGCAAAGTTTATCGGTCTTATCTTCTAATTTTTTCTTAAGTATCTGGGTAAGTTTCTTTTTGTCTTCCAGGCAGCCCAGGCTATTCAACCTGATCTTATATCCGGAAACAGAGACATTCTCTAATAATTTATCAGCCACGGAAATAATTTCTACATCGAGCTGCGCGTCAGTTGAGCCTATCGCCTCGCATCCAATATGATGGAATTGACGCAAACGCCCCTTCTGCGGACGCTCAGCCCTGAACATGGGCCCCATATAATAAAATTTCGTAAAACCTTCGGTCTTATCCAGGCTGTTTTCAATATAAGCCCTGACCACCGAAGCTGTTGCTTCAGGCCGCAGCGCGAAAGTATCGTGCTCGCGCTGGATAAGGAACATTTGCTTTTTTACAACTTCGGCCTCTTCGCCAAGGGAGCGGTTAAAAAGCGCGGCCTCCTCGATCAAAGGCGGACGGATCTCTTTATAATTGTAAAGGGGGAATGTATTACGGGCGATCTCTTCAATCCTTTGCCATGTAGATACCTCGCCGGCTAGGATATCTTTTGTTCCGGTGACTCTTTTAAACATTTTATAGGTTATTATTTTATTTTTTGCTTCATTTCCAAGCCGGGTTTAAAAACAACAACTTTTCTCGGCGGGACAGGGACTACTTGTCCGGTGCGGGGATTCCTACCGGTGCGGCTTTTTCTTTGTTTTACTTTAAATACTCCGAAATTACGCAGCTCTATTTTTTCACCCCTGGAAAGGGCTTCAACCACATAATCAAAGGTTTTTTGCACAATTTTCTTAACATCAATCTGCTTAATATTGGTTTCGTCGGAAACCTTTAAAATTATGTCCTTCTTAGTCATACTTTCCCCCTTTTTTGGCTTCAAATAGAAACATACGTATTTGTAACTATAATACCAGCAAAAGGTTAAGATGTCAAGGCAATATTTTCTTGGTTGTGGATGGGTAATAAGTTGTGGGTCGGGGGAGAGGATGGGAAGGCATTGAACTCATCCCTACCCTCACAACCCGACCCATTACCCACAACTCACCCTCAATTATTGGCTTATTTCTTCTTCCCTAGCAGAAAATACAGGATCATGCCTATAACAGGCAATATAAGCACCAATATTATCCAGAGAACCTTTTTCCCTGTAACCATTGTGCTCTTAACTACGTCCACGATGGCAATTATGTCAAGAACCAATACCACTAATCCTAGTAAACCCGACATACGCACCTCCTTAAATAAGCAGGCAACTTATGAAGCGAAAGCGACATAAGCTATACTGCTGTTGTTGATAATATCCAACGCCTGCGAATTAACCCACCATCGCTGCAATGGCGCATAAGTTCAGACATATAAGTTATATAATAATATTTCATATATTGCTCTATAACTGTTACCCTCACTTAACCGGTATTTTAATATTAGGCGCGTCAGCCTCTTTTACCGGCGCATCTTTTGGGACTTTTATCACAAGAACTCCGTTATTATATACAGAGATGATCTCATTCTTCCTGATGTTCTGAGGCAAAGTTATGGCGCGTGAAAATTTGCCCGCACTAATCTCATGCACAGAAACACCTTCTTTTTCCATGCTCTGCTCGGATTTCCTTTCTCCGGAAATAATTATAAGGTTTTTTTTGATCTCTATCTCAATATCTTCTTTTTTCATTCCCGGCATATCCGCGGTAATCAAGTATTCATTTTCAGTTTCATCCAGATTAACGCTCAACCTTAATGGCTGCAGCCTCATAGGCATCATCCGCTCCTGCCTCTCCATATCTCTTCGCATTCTACGCTGGGCATCGCGCATCTCTTCAAAAGGGTCAAACATCTCGCCCATAGCCGCTTCAGTTTCCCGTTCCACTGGGCTCAGGAGCTGTTTCTGGGCAATACCCTGCTGCATCGGGCTGGATACAATCCGAGCCTTACCGATCAAAACATGCTTAAAATTATCGCCTTTTCTTAAACCAACAATATAGGCTGCCTGTAGGATCAAAGCAAACACTAAAATCACAATTATCCCGATCAATATTTCTTTTTTCATATCCCCTCCGGCTCATATCACTAGTGACAATCTTTCTTCGCCCAACAATGATTCAATATCAGAAATAAGTTTCTCGCTTGGCCGCACGAATAAGCCCTGATCCACCACTACCTGTACGCGAGACTTGGCGGCAGTATCAAGATGAAGATAAATCGGCACTTCGCCATGGGCCTGGGCAAGCAGGCTTTTTAAACTTTCAAAAAGATTTTCCTGTACGCCGGACAAATTAATGTTTAAGCCTAAGATCATTTTATAAATACTTTCTACTGACATTATATCATTGGCTACGATCTTGGGGGCATCTTCGCGTAGATTCAATCTACCGGTCACTAAAACCACTGAACTGGGCAATATATTGCGGGCGATCTTTTGATATGTCTGAGGGAAGACGAGAACCTCCACGCTTCCTTCCAGGTCTTCAACTTTAAGTATAGCCATTTTCTCCTGCTTGGCCCGGGTAGTTGTCTGTTTAATTTTAGCGATCAGCCCGACGATCTTTACTTCTTCTCCGTCTTTGTGCTGCGGTAATTTAGTTATTGAGGTAGAGGCAAAACGCTTCAGGCATTTGGCATAACGCGCCAATGGATGTCCGGTGACATAAAACCCAAGCATATCTTTTTCAAAAGCCAAAAGCTGAGGCTCTGGCCATTCTTTGACATGGGGAATACTTGTCGCTGCGGACTTGAATCCGTTTTGGATCAGCCCTTCATCAAAGAAAGAAAGCTGGCCCTTTGCGGTCTCCTTTTGCGCTCTGGACGCTGATTCAAGGAGTATTTCCAAACCCGAAACCATCTGAGCGCGAGGCATTTTAAATTCATCCAACGCGCCGCATTTAATCAGGCTCTCCAGGACTTTGCGGTTAGCCAAGCGCAGATCGATCCTACGGCAAAGGTCTTCCAAGGATTTAAACCTGCCGGATTCATTTCTAGAACTGACAATGGAATCTACCGCGCCCCCCCCTACATTCTTGATCGCCAAAAGCCCAAATCTGATCGTTTTCTGGCCCATAACCTTAAATAACGCGTCACTTTCATTTATATCAGGCGGCAACACCTCCAAACCCATTTTCTGGGCTTCATTAACATACTCAACTATTTTATCAGTATTGTTCCTTTCTGAAGTAAGCAGCGCGCACATAAACTCAACCGGATAATTAGCCTTTAAATAAGCGGTACGGTATGAGATCAACGCGTATGCGGCGCTATGGGACTTATTAAAACCGTAACCGGAAAAATATTCTATTAAATCAAATATTTTACTGGCAACAGACTCCTTGATCTGATTCTTAACACAGCCTTTGACAAAATTATTGCGCTGCTGCTCCATGACCTCCGGGGTTTTCTTGCTCATTGCCCGGCGCAGTAAATCCGCTTGAGCCAGGGTAAAACCCGCAAGGCCGGAAGCCACCTGCATGATCTGCTCCTGATAGACCATTATTCCATACGTATCCTTAAGGATGGGTTCCAGATTCTTGTGATCATATCTTATAGGCACGCGTTTATGCTTACGCTGTATAAAATCATCAAGCATACCAGAGCCGATCGGGCCGGGCCGGTATAACGCCAGTAAAGCGATCAGATCCTCAAAACGTTCCGGCTCCAGCTTACGCAAAAGATCGCGCATGCCCGAACTTTCAACCTGAAACACACCTATGGTTTGAGCATCTTTTAAAAGTTTGTAAGTTTTAGGGTCATCAAGCGGAAGTTTAACAATATCTATATCCTTATCGTGCGTCTTTTTGATAATTTTTACCGCCTGGTCTATTACAGTAAGGGTACGCAGGCCCAAAAAATCGACTTTTAACAAACCAATCTTTTCCAGAGAGCTCATACTATAACCGGTAGTTATCTGATCATCCGAGCTCTTAAAAAGCGGAGCATAATTATCCAAAGGTTTATCGCCGATAACCACGCCCGCGGCATGTATTGAAGCATGGCGGTTAAGCCCTTCGAGCTGAAGGGCGGTCTCTATTAATTTTTTTATCTGAGGGTCACTGGTATAAAGATTTTTTAATTCTGTTTCGCTTTCTAAAGCGTCTTTAAGCGAAATATTCGGGTCCGGCGGGATCATTTTAGCTATGCGGTCAACATCAGCGTAACTAATACCCATAACCCTGCCTACATCACGCAGCACCGCCCGCGCCTGCATAGTTCCAAAGGTAATTATCTGGGCGACATTTTCCCTGCCGTATTTCTGGGTTACATAGTCAATTACTTCCTGCCTTCTTTCATAACAAAAATCTATGTCAATATCCGGCATCCCTAAGCGTTCCGGGTTCAAAAATCTTTCAAAAAGCAGTCCGTAGTTTAAGGGATTGATATCCGTGATACCGATAAGATAACTGACAATACTTCCGGCAGCGCTTCCTCTGCCCGGGCCCACCGGTATTCCCTTTTTTTTGGCATAATGAATAAAGTCGGAAACAATAAGGAAATATCCGGTAAAACCCATGTCTTTTATGGTCTTTAATTCATGTTCCAGGCGCTGCTTTATCTCCGGAGTTGCCTGCGGGAATCTTTCTGTCATGCCTTTATCGCATAATTCCCTTAAAAATTCTTCTTTAGTCTGTCCTTGCGGAGCTTCAAATTTGGGCAGATGTATCTTATTAAATTCAAGTTCAAGATTACACCGGCCGGCTATTTCTAACGAGTTATTAATAGCTTCAGGCAGTTCTTTAAAACGCGCGGACATTTCCTGCGGCGATTTAAAATAAAATTCCTCCGCGCTGAATCGCATTCTATCCGGGTCATCAAGAGTAGTTTGGGTCTGGATACAAAGCAGGGCTTCATGGCTGGCGGCATGGGACTTCTGCAGATAATGCACGTCATTTGTGGCAACAATGGGTATATTTAGCTCTTTAGAGATCTTTAAAAGCCCTTTGTTGGCAACATCCTGTTCAGCCAGAGTATTTTCCTGCAGCTCCAGATAGAAATTATCCTTACCGAAGATCTGACGATAATCGTCAGCGGCTTTTAAAGCGTCATTAACGCGTTTTTCCAGGATCAATTGCGGAATCTCTCCCTTAAGGCAGGCAGATAAACCGATCAGGCCTTTCTGGTATTTAGCAAGGACTTCCTTGTCTATTCTCGGACGATAATAAAATCCCTCCAGGTAAGCGATTGAAACCAGCTTCATCAGGTTCTGATAGCCTGTTTCATCCTTGGCCAAAAGAAGTAAGTGAAAAGACGCGTCTTCTATGCCAACCGAAGCTTTATCCAGCCGGCTCTTGGGAGCGATATAAGTTTCGCATCCGATTATAGGCTTGATGCCCGCTTTTTGGGCCTCACGATAAAATTCAATGGCTCCGAACATATTGCCGTGGTCGGTAATTGCCAAAGAATCCATTTTGTATTGTTTGGCTAAACTGAGTAATTCAGGAATACGGCAAGCGCCGTCAAGAAGGCTATATTGCGTGTGGAGATGTAAATGAATAAAATCTGAATGCGGCATGTTTGTTATTGGGTTATAGGGCTGCTTGGGTTATAGGGCTGCTTGGGTTCACCCTAGTAACCCTATAACTCTATAACTTCGGTTACTCCCATTCTATCGTCGCGGGCGGTTTAGAGCTGATATCGTAAACTACCCGATTAACTCCGCGCACTTCGTTGATTATACGGTTTGAGATTCTTCCCAAAAGCTCATAAGGCAACGGAACCCAATCCGCTGTCATACCGTCCAGGCTGGTAACGCAGCGTATAGCCACTACATTTTCATAAGTACGCTCATCGCCCATTACTCCCACGCTTTTTATCGGCAGCAATACCGCGAATGACTGCCAGACCTGTTCATACAGCCCGGCCATGGTGATTTCTTCAAGGACCCGTTTATCAACTTCGCGCAAAAGATCAAGCCTTTCCTGGGTCACTTCGCCGATTATTCTGATAGCGAGCCCGGGACCGGGAAACGGCTGACGCAAAATAATATTTTCCGGCAAACCTAATTCTTTGCCTATCTGCCTGACTTCGTCTTTAAACAGGTCCCGCAAAGGCTCGACCAGTTTTAATTTCATATGCGCGGGCAGGCCGCCGACATTATGGTGGCTCTTAATCCTGCTTGAAGGCGCCCCTGTCGGAGAAATTGATTCGATCACGTCAGGATAAAGCGTACCCTGGGCAAGAAACTTAACGCCTCTGACTTTTTCCGCTTCTTCCTCAAAAACTTTTACAAATTCATCCCCGATGATCTTTCTTTTTTCTTCAGGGTCAGTAATGCCTTTTAAGCGCGCCAGGAAACGTTTGCTTCTGTCCACGTAATCCAGGTTTAAATGATATATGTTGCGAAAAACTTTCTTTACTTCATCCGGTTCTCCGAAACGCATAACTCCGTTATCAATAAAAATACACCGGGAGTTCCTGCCAATGGCCTTATGCAGCAAGATCGCGGCAACCGAAGAATCCACCCCTCCGCTTAAGCCCAAAACCACTTTATCCTTACCGACCGTCCTTTTAATATTCTCAATGCTTTCTTTAATAAAAGAATGCATAGTCCAACGGCTCAAACAGCCGCAAACCTTAAACAAAAAGTTAGCGATTATCTGCGTGCCTTTATCAGTATGGGTGACTTCAGGGTGAAACTGTATGCCATAGATCTTTTTCTTACGATTAGCAATAGCGGCTATCGGAGTATTTGTAGTATGGGCGCTAATGTGAAAACCCGCGGGCACCTTGGTCACATAGTCGCCATGGCTGGCCCAACAGGAAAGATTCCCCGGTAAACCGGCAAACAGGTCCTTATTATCATCAATAAAACATTCTACCTTACCGAATTCGCGCTGCTTGGTATGTTTTACCTTGCCGCCGGCCATCTCAGCGATAGCCTGCATGCCATAACAAATACCCAGGATCGGAATACCTAATTTAAATATCCCCTTATCCGGGTAAGGGCTCTTTTTTTGAGTAACAGATGCCGGCCCGCCGGAAAGGATCAAGCCTTTTGGATTAAGCGCGGCGATATCTTTAGCCGGAGTATTAAATGGAAGTATACGCGAGAAAACTTTATTTTCTCTGACCCTGCGCGCGATCAATTGGGTATACTGTGAACCGAAATCGAGTATAACTATCACCTGTTGCTTAGCCATTACGCCTTCTTTTTTCTTTTTACTCCAGCTGACTCCGCTTATTCTCGATCTTTTATATTTTGATTTTGATTTCACTTTCCCATTCCTACCCTTTGCCCGACCTGAAAGATCTTGCCTTCGGTTTGGATCGAAGGCGCGATGATTATTTCCACATCGTGCATTTGTTTTATGTTAGAAGCTCCTAAAGAACCCATTGACGTCATTAACGCACCGATAAGGTTTTGAGAACCATCATCAACCCTGGCCGGACCGAATAATATTTCTTTTAAAGACCCGGTTGTGCCCACATATATCCTGGTGCCGCGCGGAAGATTCACGTGCGAAGTCGCCATACCCCAGTGATAGCCCCTACCCGGAGCTTCTTTTGCCCGGGCAAAGCTTGAGCCGATCATAACCGCGTCCGCTCCTGAAGCAAACGCCTTACAGATATCTCCGCCGCGGTTCATGCCGCCGTCAGTAATTATGGGAACGTACCTGCCTGTGCGTTTAAAATAATAATCCCTGGCAGCCGCGGCATCAACCGTAGCTGTAACCTGAGGTACACCTATACCTAAAACACCCCTGGTCGTACAAGCAGCTCCGGGGCCGACTCCGATCAAAAGTCCGGCAGCTCCGGTATACATAAGCTCTAAAGTTGTTTCATAGGTAACGCAGTTACCTAAAATAACCGGGATCTTGGTATTTTTGCAGAATTTTGCCAGATCCAGGCTCTTGTATTCACTGGATACATGCTTTGTGGTGGTGACTGTGGATTGAATAACAAACATATCCGCCCCTGCATTAACAGCGATTTTGCTGAATTTTTCGGCAAAAGTCGGAATACAGCTTACCACCGCGGTGCCTTTTTTCTTCTTTATTTCCTTAACTCTTTTAGCGATTAATTTTTCTTTTATAGGCGTAGTATAGACTGATTGGATCAAAGCAGTTGCTTCCTGGGGAGAGGCTTTAGAGATTTTTTCCAATACTTCGTCGGCTTTTTCAAAACGGCACTGTAACCCGTCAAGATTAAGCACAGCTATGCCGCCGAGCTTGGACATCTCGCTGGCAAATCCGGCATCAACAACACCATCCATTGCCGCGGCAAGAATAGGAACCTTAAACTTTCTTCCGGCTATTTCAAAGCTAGTATCAACTTCTTTAGGATTTACTGTCTTGTCACCCGGAACTAAAGCTATTTCATCAAAACCATAACATCTGCGCGCCCTTCTGTTAATTCCTATCCATTCGCCCATTTTTTAACCCCTTTCTAAAGATATTTAAGTTGTTATATTTCAATGAGTTAGATACAATTATCCCACTTTTGCTTGGATTAGGAATTTTACACCAAATCCCTCTATTTGTCAACGATTATTTATTCGCAGAAACTGGCTGGAAAATCGCAGAAACTCTCTCACCATTTGTAAGAACCATCACTATTTTGTCATTCTGAGGCCACGCAGCGACCGCCTGCCTGCCGGCAGGCAGGAAGAATCAATTCTCCTGTCATTGCGAGAAGCGGAACGACGACAAAACGCCCCTTGTTTTCCTCAAATAATGTTATATACTTTAATTGGGGATGGGTGAGAAGGTGACGATTGAAACCTCCCCAGATATACAAGAGTGAGGCCGCCGATGAGACGGCTCCCAACTCTTGTTTTTTTATGCCTTAATTCGTGGTCAGACTCGCGGACTCCCGCAGAATGAATAATTAAAATTTATAACCCAGTCCCATCCAATAAATAAACTGCTGCGTATCAATGCTTTGGTCGGTATCCCAAGAAGGGTTATGAGTATCATCCCAAGTTGCGCCGTTTATCCTGATAAGAGCGGCATCAGCACCCACGCTTGCCTCCCAATTCTTCCAAAAATTCCAGAACAATGAAAAATTAGCCATAAAAACGTTACCATTGCTCTTATAATCTCCGTAGAAATGAAGGTCTCTCAATACATGATTGTCATAATCCTGGGCATGGACTTTAAAACCATATTTAGCGCTCATTGAAACACCGAATTTATTGTTTTTCAAGTCCATAGCCATACCATAATAAGGCAAGCGGTATTTAACTTTGTACTCTGAGACCATTTCCCCGTCCCCGTAAGAGCTATCATCATAACAAGTCTGATATAACCCATAATCTTTATAACCAAACCTTTCGTAACGATACCCCAACAAAACCCCTACTTTAATATTGTCAGAATTTCTATCCGTAGAATAAGCTTTTTTCTGGTCAAAAGAATACCTGAAAATATTATACCGCAAGTTCGCATCCCAGATTATCGCGTTAGTATCGGAATAGGATTTAGTATCCGAATACAAAGCACCATCGGTGGTTCTCCAGTCTTTATCTTTAGTATGCCATCCGGCACTTGGATCGTCGATTATTGAACCCCAGACTTCCGAATTTATGGATAGGTCTTTATAACCTACGTTCATTTTTCCTCCACCAAGATACGCGCGGAAAGGAAACTCTAACTCACTAACATGGTGATTAAGATCATATGTATTCTGCCCGTAAATATAACCTGTACGCAGGCCAAGGTCAAGATACCCGCCGCCGGATTTAAATGTTTGGGTAAAACCTTTTATACCGCTCGCGGATGGTTCTTGTTTTATATCTGGCGTCATAGGCTGCTCTGCTGCGGCGGCATAGAGAGTATTGCCCATTGTCTGGTTCGGCAATCCCGCCTCAGACGCAAAACCCGATAGCGGTATTAACAAGAAAGACAACAGCATCAAAAAAAATACTTTTCTACTCAATCCCATATCCATTCCTCCTCTTTTTTGGTTATATTATATTAATTATACTATTATCAAGTATAAAGTTAAGAAAATACTAAACATTCTGTCATTTTAACTTTTAGGCTCTGGCATAAAGCCGGATAATTCCTTTATAAAATCCGGGTCTAAAAGCTGGCTTCCGCCATGTTTCCTTAATAATTTAATATACTTCCAGGCTTTTGCATATTCACCGTTAACTTCTGATAAAATAGCGCATGAACAATAAATATAACTTAAATCCTGATCCAGGCTAGATAGACGCAGATCATAGCCGGTAACATTTCCTGTTTGAGCAGCTTTTTCATAGAACGCCAAGGCTTCCTTAAGAATACCCTTCACCTCTGCGTCCTGCTCTTTCATATTCTTTTTATCATATAAAATACGCGCTTTTTCCTTATATGTGTAGCCTATGCCGGCTAATGTCATCGCGTGCCCGGGATCGATCTTTAATGCTTTATTGTACAAAATAATACCTTCGTCCAGATTGCCTTGAAATGAAACAAGAAAACCAAAAGCATAATAAACTTCCGCATTATCCGGATCAAGCAGCCATGCCTGGTTGAATCTTCTCATGGCTTTTTTGGGGTCATTTTTACTTAAAGAATTCCAACCCACCTTAAGCGCGCTTTTAGCGCCTTCGTTTCGGCTTCCACATTTTTGAACAACGTCATTAAATAAATTTTCATTAGCTATTTTTTGTTTCTCAGTAAACGGGATATTTCCATACATCGGGATTTCATTTGTTGGTGTTCCACCATAGCAGGTTCCGCCAAAAAAAATACAGGATATAAATAAAGCGATCAATGCCTTTCTCATTCTTTAATTCTCCATTTTTAGGATTTTGGGGACGTTCCTCAAGGGGGCACCCTATCTTAAAAGCCAGAATGCTCTAGCGTTTTTGGCTTAACGCTGATTAAATGACGAGCCGCATCTTCTATTCTTTGCCCTCCAACATATAACCCTTCTATTACCACAAAACCATCTTTTATTTTAACAGCAACATACGTTTCCTGCTTATCGGCCTGATTAGCTTTCCGATAAACTTCTTCTGCTAAAGGCGCAAGGCGCTCCTCCATATAATACCGGTCAATAGGCAAATTTAAGTATGCTTTATTATTTTGAAAATACTGTACTGTAGCCTGTACATAAGCTTTACTCATCGGCCTATTAGTAGTTACTGATGCAAGTTTGGCGTAGCCCTGTTCGTCCGTATTTATAATCGCGTAAACAGTCTGGCCTAACCTTAATTTGTTATTTCTTAAAAATGGTACATCCCGTTCTTTAACCTGAAGAGCAACATATCTTCCCCGGAAGGCATCATAGGGATCAACCGGTTCTGTTCTAAACTTAAACTGCTGTCCGCTTTTAAGAACTGATTCCCTCTTGGCAATCATCGATAATGGAATAACAATTTGTACAAATGCTAGCAACAGAAATAATCCTATAATATATTTATTTTTCATTTTACACCCCGTATTCTACGCGCAAGCATAGCATTCGCAGTCAAAAATCCAATACCGATAATTATAAACGCTACCCCTTTCATCACAAAACCAATATTACTGTCAAAAAACCTGGACATGATCAGTATAGCCAACATCAACATTCCTATATTAACAGTACCTATATTATTACCGCGAATACCTATAGCAATATGCCTGATACTTAAAACTAATAAATATATATTAAAAATCAGCAACAATAGCATAAGTGAGTAGCTATGTACAAAAAACCCGAAAATTGCCAGTAACGGCAATGCTCCAAACAATGCAACTGTTATATTCTTGCGTTTGATATTGTCGTAAAATAATAGTACGGCCGTAGCAACTATTAGCAAAGTTATAATATGATCGGGTATAGCGCTTAACTCGGAGATGACTCTATCATAACCGTAAGACACATCAAAAAGGTGTAGCCAAACATCACGAAAAGTAAATATAAGCGTTAATAAAAATAAACCTATACCGCCAACGAGACGCCACGGCCTCTGCCAAACAACAGTACAACTCTTAAACTCGGTTGACCCGATCATGTAAAATATAGCATAGATGGATGGAAAGATTATTACCCACGATCCAGGCCAAGTACTACCCAAACTAAAACCAGCAGCTATGGAAACACAAATGAGCATGACCAAAGAAAACATAGCAGCTCGTATCCCGTAGATCTCTTGACGCACAGCCCAAAGAAAATGAGGTATAGTTATAGCTGCCAATGGCCAAAATAATATAGGTTTAATTGGATCAGCCCAATGCATTCCCGCCCAGATAGTAATTCCTATTAAATATATTATCGCAGGGAAAGATGCTTGCATAAGATAAGTAATTGGTATAATAAAGGTGAAAAAAGTGCAGAGTAACGAATACATTATAAAACCCGTAACCCTTGAGCAGACAAGTTTTTTTACCGACACGCTGGGCGCGACCCCGGCTCGGCTGTTGCAACATCGCCAGGACGAAAAGCGCCGCTATGACGCCGCCGGAATTATAATGCAACAAAACCGGGACGGCCGGTGGGTATACAATCCCCTGCGCATTGCCGCGCTGGCTACGCAATTGGTCATGTTTTACATGCGTCAACCGAGCCGGGAACTATACCAGGAACTGGAACGAAATATTGATTTTTTACAAAGGAAAAAGGGGCGAAAAAATATTAATGGTTTGCCCTATTACCTGTACAATTTTGATTTTCCGCTACACGCCAACAAGGCCGAAACCATGACCGCGCCGTGGGTGAGCGGCCTGGCGCAGGCGCAGGTGTTGATTGTTATTGCTCACCTGGACAAGGTATTCAGCAAGAATTTTACCGCCTGGGGCAACAAGGTATTCAAAACTCTTATTGCGGAACCCTGCGGCAAGATCGATGCGGACGGCTATTACTGGATTGACGAATATCCCCATGAATCCGTGTTTGACCGCACTTTGAACGGCCATATAAACGGGTTAATGG
>Ga0172381_10003795_pt1 | contig 15820 bp, 24 predicted proteins | sample Leawel6488metaG_FD_119754 | JGI IMG/M metagenome (GOLD analysis project Ga0172381, IMG submission 119754) | Leachate microbial communities from a municipal landfill in Southern Ontario, Canada - Leachate well 64-88 metaG | ecosystem: Engineered > Solid waste > Landfill > Unclassified | place...
CGAATATTCTTGTCAAGGGAAATTATACGTTGACGTATGAATTGAAGGCAAAAAAGAGCCGCCGGGGAGGGCGGCAGGGGATGGTTTACCTGGTCGTCTCTTCTCTGGCGATACTTAGGAGCGCCGGATCATCCCGGATCTCCTCACCGATGATCGTGATGGATTTTGAGAGGAAGTTTTCGAGTCCGGCGGTGATGTCGTTCCCCGTGGATTGGACGGCAAGAGGCATGGTGATCGGCGAAAGGATGAACAGGGAAAGTCCGGTAAGGATCCCCAGGAGGGCAACGGTGGGCGTGTTGCTGTCATAGACAAAATCATCTGTCCGGCTATATTCCTTGATTTTATCTTTTGTCTTGGCGTTCACGGCAAGAAGGGAAAGGGTAAGCCTGTATTTGAATACCCCTACGAAAGCGTTTCCATCCAGGTATTCACTTTTGAAGGATGGATAAAATAAAATGTTGTATTTGTCTTGTTTATCGTGGGGCTGAACGATGGACGCACTATTAAATATCGTGGATAATTCCGCGTAAAATGCCTTAATTAAGGCGGGATGAAATAAGATTGTATATGTCTGCCCTCCCGCCGATTCGCTCAGTTTTGTTTCCTTGAATTTTGTCGTTTCTGGAATTGCAATCGAAAGCAGTGTTTTGTTCTGCGATATTTCGGGAGGCTTGTAAAAGTCCTGTTTAATGGTTCCGCTGTAGGCGCAGCCGGAAAGCAACAGAGTCAACAAAAAGAGCATTAACTTCTTCATTTATTATCACCTCTCTTTAATGTTTTGACAGACCAAACAAGTGATCTTGTGAACATCACAAAGGCGTAAGGTGCGAACCATACTATAAAAAATTCCATATCCGTTAAGTCTTTTGTCTTTCCGGTTCTCGCAAGAACAATCAAAACGATGAACCCGAGAATGAAACATAAAACAAACGTCAGCCATTCTTTTGCAATTACTAGTTTAGGCGTCACCCGATCATGCTCCTGGTTCTGACTTGGGAATGCAAAACCTCGCCAAGTAAGTATTTTTCTCCTCCAATCCCTCGAACGCAGACGCTTTTTATAAAGCACCACAGGCCGTTTTTCAATACAAGTGGCGTCAGCCGCGTTTCATCCATGCACGAAAATATGCGATTGTGTGTTCGCAGAGCGTCAACCCAGGATTCAGGGGAAAGAAAGCTGTCAATATGCTTTCCTTCGACATCTCCGACCTTCAGGGTCACAATTGGATCGCTGGCCAGGACGATCCGGCGATTGCTATTAAACAGGCACCATGGACGCCCATCTTTCAAAGGGAGCCGTGATATTGCGCTTCCGCAAAGGTAAACATGCCCCATGTCGTGGCGAACGCCCCCCACCGGAGCGATATGAAAGACGTTCCCTATTTTTTTGCGGCCGTGATTGTAGTGCTTGGTGGAGGAGTTTTTTCTGTAACGTGAATAACTCTTACGAATTGTTGAAGGTTTTGGCGAATCGCCATTTTTATGCCTTCATCGCCGGAATCGAGGATGATTTTCAAATGCTCAAATGCCTGCCTGTCCTCGGGGGGCATTGGGGCGCTTCCAGTTTCTCCAATAGCATCAAGGGCTTTAAGAAGAGCCTCCTTCGTTGCGGCCGATATGTCCGGCTGTTTCCCGTTTTCGATCCTAGAAATACTCCCCTGAGATATTCCAGACTTTACCGAAAGGATAGCCTGGGTCCATTCTTTCCCGGCATCATCCTTTTTGGACTTCCGTAATCTCAAGATTAACTTTCCGAAATCGTTATCCATGGCCACCGCTCATAAGTGCTTGACAAGGAATATTCGTTGCCGTATAATATGCGTCATGAATATTTCGACCTACCTGAAGCACAAGAACATGTCAGCCAACCAACTGGCCATAAAGTCCGGAGTACCGCAACCAACGGTAAGCCGGATATTGAACGGCAAAAGCAGGCCATCTCCGGAGACCGCCCAAAAGATCGAGCAGGCCACCGGCGGGGCCGTAACCCTCCGGGAGCTGCTGTTCCCGGAGAAGCCCGCTGCATAACAAAAGGGGGAGGCCTAAGGCGTAAGCCCGGCAACATTCCCACTCCCCCTTTTAAATTAATTTTCTGTGCTGTCAACTCTTTATCCCCGCCTGGAGGCGTCATGGCAACCGAGCCAAAAGAGAACGTCACCGTTTCGTTGTCGGTTAATCTCGTCAAAGTTCTGGATCATCATTGCTGTCTCACCGAACAGAGCCGTGCCCGCGCCATCACTTTTGCAATCAAACAGTACCTTTCCACTGAACGCTCCAAAGATCCCGCCTATTGGGAAGCATACTATTCCGACCTCGAAGCAAAAGGCAAATTTGAAAAAATTTAAAATATTCAAAAACATTCAACTCCGCGCAGAGGAGCGCCGTTTAAGGGTTTCATGGAACTGACCGAACTAGAAAAAGACTTTGCCCGCCCGTTCCTGGGGAAGAAATCCGACCGGGACATTGCCAAGATGATGCACCGGGCGGAAAAGCTGATCCGGGATTACCGGCACGAGTTGGACATCCCTCCGAAGCCCTCAGGGGCACCCAGGGGGCCGAAGCCAGGGAAGCTGGTCTTGTGTGGTCGATGCCAGATCGTGAAATTCGAGAGCCCGCTGGACAGGGAAGGGGAGCCGGTGAAGAAAATATGCAGGTGGTGCGGATGAGCCACATGAACCTCGGTCCCCGGAAGAGGGGGAAGAAGTCCGACCGGACGCGGCTGATTACAAAACTGGATCAGGCTTTCTCGGAGCGGATCCGCAAACGGGATGGCGTCTGCCGGTACTGCAAAAAGTCGTCGACTGTCTATTGCCACCACATTTTCAGCCGGCGGCACCTTGGCACCCGATGGGATACAGAAAACGGCGTCGCCCTCTGCATCTACTGTCACAGATACATCGCCCACGGAGATCCTGAAAAGTTCCGGGACTGGGTTTTAACGTGGATGCCGGAACAGAAATTCAACGCGCTCAAATTTAAAGCATATTCACCAGCGAAATTCAGGGAGTCAGACCTGTCCTTAATGCTGAACATGATGAAATGTACGGCCTGTCAGCGGCCAGACTTGATGGAGGCGTTTTAGGTGGCAAGAATCCGCACGATCAAGCCTGAGTTTTGGGATGATGAAAAACTCGCCTCTATCTCTCGTGACGCTCGCCTGCTGTTTATCGGGATATGGAATCAGGCAGATGATTACGGTGTTGTTAAGGGGCATCCGTCGTGGCTCAAAAACAAGATTTTCCCCTATGACGACATTCGCCCTGCGGACTTTCAAAAGTGGGTTTCAGAATTGGAGGCGATCCGGGCTATAATTCCATTCAATCACGATTCAGAGCGATACTTTTTTATCCGCACCTTTCCAGACCATCAGCATGTAAACCGTCCATCCGAAACAAGAAACCCGCCTCCTCCTGACAATATCCTTGAGCAATCACAGCAGGTTCAAGGCGAATTACTTACAGATCACGGAGGGCTCAGTGAGGGCTCAGTGAGGGCTCCCGTCAGTAAGGTAAGGGAAGGGAAGGGAAGGGAAGGTAATAGTAAGAGTAAGTACGCGGACGCGGTTTTTCTCACGGAGGACGAACATAACGAATTACTGAAACGTCACGGACCCGCCACAACACAAAAAGCTATTGAAATATTAAATAATTACATCATGTCAAAAGGAAAAAACTACAAATCCCACTATCACACCCTGCTCGGGTGGCCGCTGAAAGAGGCGCTTGGAAATGGAAACGGATCTTCTGCAGGCACAGGAAAGGCTGCTCCAAAAGCGGCAGGAGCGCAGGCGGCTCACCTTGGGGACGGACAGCCATTCCCCGTCGATGGAGAGTATTGACGAGAGCCTCGAAACGATTTTTGAGCGTGCCAGGGAAAGGCAAAAAGAATGCGCCTGCGAAGAAGCGCCCTATCTGTCAAACGACAGCAATAGAACGGGTCCGGCTGAGCCATATCGGGTAGGGCTTTCTAAGAAACACCACGGCAAGACGTTTGACAATTTTACGGGGAACGAACGGCTTGTATCAGACCTAAAGGACCTATCTGTAGGTCCTGAAAGCGTTGTGCTCACAGGAAACACGGGCTGCGGAAAGACACACCTTGCCGTCGCCATGATGCAGGAATGCAGGGCAGACCATCAGGTGTTTATCACCGTTCCCGAATTGCTGCTCGAGATACGATCTGCTTTCAACGGAGGCCGAGAGACCGAGGCGGAAATCATAAAGCGGTATTCTGACGCACGCCTATTGGTGCTGGATGACCTTGGGGCAGAGCAGGACACAGCCTATGCGATCACGACCATGTACCTGATCATCGACAGACGAAACCGGGAAGAGCGGAAAACGATCATCACGACGAACCTGAAGATGGATGAAATTGAAAAGGTCATGGGTGCCAGGATCGCATCCAGGCTTTCAGAAATGAAAATCATCAAGATCGTGATGCCCGATTACAGGAAGAAGAGGGCGTGACATGAGCCCCATAAAGATCGTTGCCCAAATATCAGGCTTTAAAAAGCTCAAGATCGAAGGCGGCTGGCGGCTCCAGGTGGATCTGTTCGACAGCCGGGAGAAAGACGTGCTGCTCGTGGCTGCCCTGGCGAACAGGAACATGACCGTGAATGTTGAGATCACGCCGTATGAGGAGAAGAAGAAGTGACTGACGAACGCCTGAGACAGATTGCCGGTCACGGATGGCTCACGGGATGGAAGGCCATTGCATCCTACGTCGGCGTTCATATCGACACGGCGAAGAAGTACAAAAAAGAGTTTTCCATGCCCGTGCACTATCTCCCGGGAGGGACTCCCATGTGTCTACCGAGGGAGATCGACATTTGGGCGATCGAGTACAGCAAGCGAGCAAAAAAACCTTCCTGAATATTCATTGATCCTACCCCCCGTTTTCCCCCCGTTTTCGACCCAACAGACCCCCGGTGGTAGATTTGACAGGTGAAATCAACCTGTTATCCTGTACCCGCAATGACGAAAACTCCGGAGCAAATAGGAAAAGAGGCCTCCGATGTGGCGCGGGCGGTCGTGCTGAAGGAGGCGAAGTCTGTGGGTCTCACGACCAGGAAGACCCTTCGCCGCATCGCCCAGGGCCTGGACGCCAAGGAGACCCGGACCAGCTACGACAAGGACCGTGGCCGGTGGTCCTACTCGGATTCCATGATCGACTACGGTGCTCGCTGTGATTACGCGAAGCTGGCCGTCGTGGTGCTGGACCTCAAGCCCGCCGAAAAAATGGACGTGAACGTCAATACCAACCTACCGGAAATGCTGAGGGAGGCGCGGGAACGTGCGGCAAAGCGCGGCGCAGACTGACCCCGAATACGACCTGATCCAGGATATCGCGGCATTCACCCACGATCCATACGGGTTTGTGCTCTATGCGTTCCCGTGGGGTTCGGGGCCCCTGTCGAACCATCCCGGCCCTGACCTCTGGCAAACCGAAGTCCTGCAGGAGATCGGGGATCTGCTACGGCAAGGCGACCGGACGGGCGCGGCCCAACTGATTCAGGAGGCCACCGCCTCCGGCCACGACATCGGCAAGTCCGCCCTCGTTGCGTGGCTGATCCTGTGGGCCATGAGCACCTACGAGGATTGTCGGGGGACCGTTACGGCCAACACAGAGGCGCAGCTGCGGACGAAGACATGGCCGGAACTCACAAAATGGCACCGGCTGTCGATCAACCGCCACTGGTTCGTTGTCACCGCAACGGCGATGTTCTCTACAAACAGGGCACATGAAAAGAACTGGCGCGTTGATGCCGTGCCTTGGTCGGAGAAAAACTCAGAGGCATTTGCGGGGCTCCACAATGAAGGTAAGCGCATTCTTCTAATTTTCGATGAGGCCTCCGCCATCCCTGACAGCATCTGGGAGGTCTCGGACACCGCGACCCTCGACACGTCTACCGAGATCATCTGGGCGGTGTTCGGGAACCCGACGCGAAACACGGGCCGGTTCCGTGAATGCTTCGGCAGGTTCCGGCACCGCTGGCACACCAGACAGATTGACTCCAGGTCATCCAGGATCGCCAACAAGGAAAAAATCCAACAGTGGATTGAAGACTACGGAGAGGACAGCGATTACGTAAAGGTCCGCGTCCGGGGCATGTTCCCGTCCATGTCCGTCATGCAGTTCATCGGGGTCGACGATGTTGATAGAGCCCTGGGGAAAAAACTGGAATTGAATCAGTACCAGTTCGCCCCGAAGATCCTCACCCTGGACAACGCTTGGGAGGGAGACGACGAAGGCGTGATCGGACTGCGGCAGGGCCTGCAGTTCCGAATCCTCCGGACGTTCGCCAAGAATGACAACGACGTTCAGGTGGCCACGATGCTGGCCAATCTGGAGGACACAGAGAAGGCGGACGCCGTGTTCATCGACGCTGGCTATGGGACCGGTGTTGTGTCCTGCGGAAAGTCCTGGGGCCGTAAGTGGAGGCTTGTATGGTTCGCCGAGGCCTCAACGGATCCGGGGTGCCTGAACAAACGCGCGGAGATGTGGAAGGGCGTCAAGACGTGGCTCAAGGACGGCGGGGCGATCCCCGATGACCAGGTGCTCTATCAAGACCTGATCGGACCCCAGACCGTGCCCAGGACGGACGGGAAGATCCAACTTGAGTCCAAGAAGGACATGAAGCGCCGGGACCTTCCGTCACCCGGCAGGGCTGATGCGCTGGCGCTTTCATTCGCGTACCCCGTTGCGGACACGACCAGACAGCGCATGGAGGAGTCCGTAAGCAAGGAGAACGACAGCTACAATCCTTTGACTCACGGACTGCGGAGAAACTGATGGGAGCCGAGCTGGCGACGCCGACCTTCGACTTTTCGGCCTGGAACGCGGCGAAGGGCACTCTTCCGGCGGCTGTGGCGGCAGAGGCAGCAGCGAAGACGACGGCTGCAGCGCAGGCGGCAGCGGCAACCAAGGCGGCGAATCAGGCGAAGTGGAACGCAAACCATCCCGACAGGCTGAGCTTCTCCGGCGATACCGTGATGACGCTCGGCACGGACAGCGTGTACGCGAAAAAGAAACTCCTGGGGGAATGACCATGGGATTTTTCGGAGGCGGTGGAGGCGGGCAGGCATACATCCCGACGTCTTATGCGGCGGCACCGACGACCGACAGCGCGGCAGTCAAGGCGGCTGCGGCTGCCGAGGCTGAACTGGTCCGAAAGAAGAAGGGGCGGGCTGCCACGATCCTGACGAGCTCCGAAGGCGTGACAGACGATCTCGGCGGCAAGAAGACCCTGCTCGGAGAGTGAGATGGGCGACAAAGCGCAGGACGTAATCAAGCGATACGGCGAGCTAAAGACGATCCGGAAGGATTACGAATCGCTGTGGCAGGATATCATCGATTACGTCTGTCCCCGAAGATACAACATCGACGGCACGAAGGCCAAGGGGAAGAAGGTCGGGGAACTGATGTTCGACACCACGGGACCGGAGGCCCTGAACACCCTGGCAGCGGGACTGTACGGATACCTCGTGTCCCCGAACCTACGGTGGTTTCGGCTGAAGCTGAACCGTTACGGCCTGGACGACGTTCCAGAAGTTGCCGCGTGGCTGGAGGCCTGCGAAGAGGTCATGTACTGGTCGTTCGGGCGATCAAACTTCTATTCCGAAATCTACGAGTATTTCCAGGACGGAGGAAGCATCGGGACGGCGACGATCTATAGCGAACGAGACCTGACCGAGGGGAAGAACGTCTTTACAACCCTGAATCCCGGACAGGTCTTTATCTCCTGCAACCGGTACGGGCTCGTCGATACGGTGTACAGGCGGTACAAGCTCACGGCCAGGAAAGCCCTGCAGGAATTCAAGGACGGAAAGCTCCCTGATTCGATCCAGCAGCAGGCCATGAACCAGCAGGACGAGGAAACCGAATACATCCACGCCGTCTATCCTCGGTCTGACATTGAGATGTACCGGGACGGCAGGGACTACAAGCCCACCATGGGCGTGAAGGGGATGCCGTTTGAATCCGTGACGGTCTGCACGAGCGGAAACGGCCTGGTTAAGGAGTCGGGATACAGGCAGAATCCCTACGCGGTGTGGCGGTGGCGGGTGAACTCCGAGGAGGATTACGGCCGGTCTCCGGCTTCCGATGCCATTGTGGATGTGTTGGGCGGAAACCAGATGGCCCGGACGCTTCTGATCGCCGGGCAACTCGCCGTCGAACCCCCGCTGAACGTACCCGAGGAACTGCGGGGAAAGGTCAGGATCAGACCCAGAGGATACAACTACTACGATGATCGAGACCGTGTGATTACGCCGATCCAGGGGCTTCTTGACCGGTATCCCATCGGGACCGACCAGGAGAAAGACAAGCGCCGGGCGATCAAGGTTCACTTCATGACGGACTTCTTCACCCTCCTTTCACAGGCCGCCATGGAAGGCCGGGAACTGACCGTTCCCCAGGTCATGGAAATGCAGGGGGAAAAGGCCGCGATGCTTGGCCCGATCATCGGCAGGCTTGCCGCCGAATGTTTGAACCCGATCATCGACCGGACGTTTGAATTGGAAGCCGAGGCCGGAAACATGCCACCGCCTCCGGATATCCTGATGAAATTCGGCGGGCAGGCGATTGAAGTGGATTACATGGGCCCGCTGGCCCAGGCGCAGAAGAGGCTATTCAAGACCCAGGGGGTTTCACAGTCCATCAGCGCGATCACCCCGATTGCCCAGGTGAAGCCCGAGGTTCTTGACATCGTGGACTTCGACGAGGTGACCAGGGAGATTCTGGAAGCCAACGGGATGCCGACAAAGACGATCCGACCTCCCGCGAAAGTAGAGGAGATCCGGAAGGCAAGGGAGCAGGCACAGCAGCAGATGGAGCAGTCGGCCATGCTTGAGAAGGTCGCACAGAACCTCCCGGGACTTACGAAAGACGTTGAGCCCGACAGCGTTCTGGCGAAGGTCGCAGGGGCGCAGCAATGAACATCCTGAGCCTCTTTAAGGTGAAGGCCGGACAGGAGGAAGCGGATCGAAAGCGGATCAGTGACTTCCGGGCGGTCTTCGCTACAGAGGCGGGCCGCAGGGTGCTCTGCTATCTGCTGGCAGATATGCACTTTTTCAGCGAGATCGTGGCGAGCGAAGAGGAGCGGGTGCTCCAGAACTACGCCCGAAGGCTACTGGCATATTGTGGCGCGTGGAGGGGGCAGAACGTCCCTCGGATAGTGGACGCCCTGATGGGGCTTCCTTGGCAAACCGAAACCGAAAAGGAAAGGAGTGCAGAAGAATGAAACGCAAACACTTTATGACGATCATGGCGCTGTTCATGATCATGGCGTTCTGCCTCCCCGCCCTTGCTGTGGACCTCTACCCGACCCGGAACAATGACGGGAGAATCGGCAAGTCCGGCAAGGCGTGGGGGTTGGGGTATTTCTATGACCTCTATGTGCAGGACGATTTGACGGTAACTGATGACGCATCGGTGGGGGGAGACCTGACGGTCACGGGGACACTGACGGCGACAAGCCCGGCGCTCACTTCGCCGACGATCACCAGTCCGAACATCACTTACGGCGTAATGGCGACACCTCACAACTACGTGGCACATGCAGACTGGACGCTATCCACGGCAGAGGCCGCATACCTGCTCCTTGTGACCTCCAGCGGCGACGGTACGAATTCAAACATCGTCGTCTATCCGACGCCCACCGCAGGGAAGATGTACGTCGTGAGAAACGGGAGCGTGCAGAACAACATCATCAAGCCCAGCGGCGGAACGGGCATCACGATTGCCAGCGGTAAGACGGCATCCGTGATTTTTTGGGGATCCGATTTCATCCGCGTGACGGCGGACGCAACGCATTAAACACCAGGCGGAAGGGCCGGGGGTTCTCAACCTCCTTTCCCCCGGCCCGATGGACTCATAAAATGGCAGACCGCATCCCTACATACCTGATTATTCTCCTGCCTCTCATGGTGACGATGGGCGTCAGCATCCATCAGAGCCACGCGGCGGCGCTTGTCGTCGCAACGGTCGTCATCCTGGCCTTGCGCCTTGAGAGCCCTTTCCTGATCCTCGGGGGCCTCTACGCGGCGGCATGGATGGGGTTTGTCTATTCGTTCGGCTTTCTCGGGGGCAATCCTGCGATAGTCTTTACTGTCACGGATGCCCTGATCGCCCTGATCATCGGCATGGTTTTCTTCCTGGCCATCCTCCACTCCAGGGTGAGCGCGAAGACCATCGGGAACATCATCTGCATATCAGCCCTGCTACAGGCTGGGCTGGCCTTCCTTCAGATGCTGGATTGGGACCCGGTTCACCGCGCAGTCGGCGCCGTCGTCCAGGCGCGGGCGTCCGGCGACTTCACGTGGAATACCCCGGTGGGAACAATGGGAAATCAGAACTGGCTCGGGGCCTATCTTTCCATCTGCCTCCCGTTCTTCTTCTGCCGGGACCGGCGGTGGGTGCAACCCGGAATGGCCGTCGCCCTCATCGTCCTTGCCACTTCTACAGTCCCGGTCCTGGCCGCGCTGGCGGGCATCTGTTTTATCGCCTTCGGCTGGCTTGGGCTCGGGATCGCAGGAATCTCCGGGCTCTGCTACGTCATGGCCTTCGATCACGGACACCTCACGGCGGGGGATGCCCGTTTACAGTATTGGGCATCGGGATTGAAAGCCTCTTTCCGGTCCTGGCATTCGGCCCTCGTCGGTTGGGGGCCGGGCATCGGGTGGGCCGCGGACAACCATCTTCACAACGGATACCTTCAGGTCCTGTTCAACTATGGTCTCATTGGCCTGGGGCTGATCGTGGGTTACATCGCATCGGCCCTGAAATCATCGAAGACGCTGACGGCCTGCGTCGTGATCATCGCCGTGAATATGGCGGGAAACAACCCGCTCCACGTCGTACCCTGCGCCATGCTGATACTGACCGTCATGGCGTTGATCGAAAGAGAACGGAAGCACAAGGAGGCATGATGGGACAGATTCTGAAGCCGGTTGCAAACATCCCTTTGACGGCACCTGGAACCCCCGGAAAACTGCCGACCATCAAGGGCTGTGCGTTCAATCCCCCCGTCTACCTGGACCGGGGAAAACTGTACCTGATCGTCGTCAGTCACAGGCGCGTCTACGTCCCGGAGAAGGGCTTCTATGACGTGCCCGACAAAGGCTATCTGACGTTCATCACAGGGTTCAAGCGCATCGACGTATCCCATCCCAACGGGGCGGGGCTTCGATGCTGGGCATTTGAGGCGCTGGAGGGGCATCCGCCGGCGGATTGGGTTCCCAAGGCCCATGGGCAGTACACGGCCCACGAGACCCGGGGAATCAGGGCGTAAGGCGAAAGGAGCAAGCCATGGATGGGACGGGTGACACCGGCAACCTGACAGGCGGTGAGTGGAGAGCGCAACTCAGCGATGACCTGAAGGCGAACGAAACCTTTACCCCGTACAAGACCGTGAGTGATTTCGCAAAGGCTCACCTTGAGATGGCGGGGAAGGCGGCTGAACTGGAAGGAAAGATCAAGGGTGCGCTGTTTGTCCCTGGCGAGAAGGCCACGGACGAGGAACGAAACGCGTTCTATGCGAAGCTCGGCAGACCCGAGAAGGCCGAGGATTACGTGATTGCCGAACTCGACGCAAACGGGATCACGGATGAAAAAGTAAGGGAAGCGGTCAAGGCCAGAACCACGGAAGACATCGCGTGGTTCAGGGGAGCGGCCCACAAGCTCGGCCTCACGAAAGGCCAGGCGGAAGCCCTGTTCGGGGAATACGCCAAGCGGAACGGAGAGTACTTCGTCCAGATGGAAGGGCAGCGCCAGAAGTCTTTAGATGACGCCATGACGGCCCTCAAGGGCGATCCGGAGTGGGCCGGGGAGAACTTCACAAAGAATCTGGCCGTCGTCAGCAAGGCAATGGAAGTCTTTGGTTCCCCGGAACTGAAGCAGGTCTTCGATTCCTCCGGCCTCGGGAACAATCCGGCGTTCGTAAAGTTCTTCTACAAGGTCGGAAAGGCCATGGGAGAGGACCGACTTGTTACCGGAGCAGCGGGAGGGGGAGAGAAGGGGTGGCACTACCCTTCGATGGAAGAAAAGTAGCAGCGGGGAGGTAGTCTCCTCGCTGTTCTAACAACCGAATAAGGGCCTCTCCCTGAAAGCCCGGCCAGGCCGAAGGGAAGAGAGATCAAGGCAGGCTGTACGGAGCCGTACCTCCGTATTCCTGCCTTTTTCTTTGCCCGGACAGAAAGGAGACAAACCATGTCCAGCATCACGGTTTACAAACAGTTCACCCTCGCGGAACTCGCGAAGCAGATGAACAACGGAGAGGTTCTGGAAATCGCGGAAGTCCTCGCCGAACAGAACGAAATTCTCCAGGACGCCGTGTGGATCGAGGCAAACCAGATCGCCTCGCACGTCGGCACCAAGCGAAAGACCCTCCCCACGGGAACGTGGCGGCGGGCCAATCAGGGCGTGGCCGTCGAGTCCAGCACCACGGCCCAGGTCACGGAACCCATCGGACGCCTGGAGGCCCTGGCGGACATCGACGAGGCCATTCTGGATCTTGCCAAGAACAAACAGCAGGTCCGGAAGAACAACGACAAGGCGTTCCTGGAGGGGCTTTCCCAGAACCTCGCAGACGCGATCTTTTACGGCAACATCTCAACCGACCCGGAGAAGTTCAACGGGCTGGCGACGCGATTCGACGCCACGAGCGACTCCAACGTGCTCGGGGCCGGCGGGACGGGGAGCGACACAACCTCCCTGTGGATCATTGAGTGGGGGCCGATGAGCTTCCACATGATCTATCCCCTGAACTCCAAGGCGGGCATCGACTTCTCCGACAAGGGGAAGGTCCGCGTCGATGACGGCACGAATCCCTACTACGCCTACGAGAGTCAGTTCGTCGTCCAGGCCGGGGTTTACGTCCACGACGACCGGTGCTGCCAGCGGATCGCCAACATCGAGACGTCCGGATCCGACAACACCCTCGACGACGATGATGTGATCGAGGCCCTGAACCTCCTGCCGAAGGCCGGCGGGAACGGGGCGACGATGATCTACGTCAACCGCACCATCAAGACCCAGATGGAGATCATGGCCAAGGACAAGGCAAACGTCAATTACTCCGCAGATACCGCGTTTGGCGTTCCGATCACCCGTTTCAGGGGCATTCCCGTGCGCCTGTGCGAGGCCCTCGTGAACACCGAAACGGCGATCACCTAAGAAAGGAGACGAACCATGGGACTTTTCGACGACAAACTCGTTTTCTCCGATGCCCAGGACCTGTCCGGCGCGGGGAGTGCGTATTCCACGGATGAACTCGATTGGGGGGAGACCTATCCCGACAAGGGGCAGGGGACCGTTATGGTTGTGCGGTTCGTCGTGGAGACCGCTTTCACGACCCTGACGAGCCTCCAGATTGCCCTCTGCCACGGGGCCGCGACCGCACCGACGGACCAGATTGTTCTGACGGTGGCGATCCTCCAAGCCAGCCTCACGAAGGGCTGCTACATCCCGGAACTCAAGATCCCGGACCAGCACCTTCGGTACATGAGGCTGTACTACATCATCGTCGGGTCCAACCCTGGGGCCGGTAAAATTACGGCTTACGTCGATGTCAACCCGGGTGGCGGGGCGCGGTAGTCAACCACGGGGGAGGCGCTCCCTCCCCCTTTTTTTGAAAGGAGATCGTCATGAGGTATCGCTGCATCCGGAAGTGCTGGCACAACAAAGTCATGTACCGCGTTGGCCAGATCGCGGATTTTCCCGAGAAGGAAGCACCCCGGCATTTCGTTCCGGAGGACGTGTTTTCCGACGCCAAGGTGGAGGAGGCCCAGCGGGAAGACAACATGAGACGGCTGAAAAACCCTCCGAAGATCAAGGCACAGAAGGCCCCGAAGGATTAAGCCATGTCCCACACCTGGGTTTCGATCTGCAACATTGCGGCGGTCCGGCTCGGGGCCGCCCCGATTACCGCCCTCACGGATGCCGGGAAGGTCGCCACGGCGTGTAACGCCCGGTATGAACTTTCCCGTGACGAGGTGCTCGAGCAGTACGAATGGCGGGACGCGAAGACTAGAAAGACGCTGGCCGCCGACACCACGGCTCCGAACCACGGCTATGACTACCGGTACGCGCTGCCGAATGACTGCCTTCGGCTCCTGGGGGTGGCCGATTCCATAGAGCACGTCGTGGAAAACGGCTACATCCTGTGCGACGAGGCCGATGGAATCGACATCCTCTATATCAAACAGATTGTGAACCCGGCGGAATTCAGGAATCCCGGCCTCGTGAGGACCATCGGCATGAGGCTGGCCGCGGACATCTGCTACCACATCGTACAATCGGAATCGTTCCGGCAAGGAATTGAGAAGGATTACGAAATTGCTCTTGCGCGGGCGAAGATGAAAGACGCCCTGCAGGATACCGTTGACGACGAAGATCAGGACGCCCGCGAAGGAGAATGGGCGACCGAAGGGAGGTAAGAAATGAAAAGGCTGCTTTTGATTGCCGCCCTGGTCGCGGCTCTCGTTCTGCCGGCTGAATTATGGGCCGCCGGGTCCTGTTCACAGGCTCTTACTCGGATCGGGTATCAGGGGAACGTCAAGGTCGTCAAGTTCCTGTGTACGGGGGACGCCTCGGACGGCTCCATTCCTAACACGGCCATTGCTACGGCAAACATGACGGAAGTGAAGGGCATGTACCTCTACACCGTCAGCGCCTACCCTACTTCAGGAGGGACGGCTCCGGATGCGGCCGACGTCTTCATTCTGGATGCGGCAGGTGAGGACCTCCTGGGCTCGGCAGACGGCGGAACGACGGCGAACAAGGGCGCGAACCTGATTCATGCGACCCTAAAGAAAACGACCCTGCCCTACTCCTACTATCTGTCGCAGGCGTATTTTCCGGCGGTTACGTCGGGCTTGACGCTGAAGGTCAGCAATCAGGCAACACATTCAGCCAACTACACCATTGAAATGGTTTTTGCGAGGTGATGCCATGAAGCGAATCACAACCCTGATCCTGCTTTTCCTGTTCCTGGTCGCCGGTCAGGCATACGCATTTCCTCCGACGCCTCCCTGTGGGTCCTCCTCCGGCTCCGGCGCAGTCGCCACGGACACGATTTGGGATGCGGATGGTGATCTTGTTCAGGGAACGGGCGCAAACACGGCGGCGAAACTGACGAAGGGTGCAGAAGGGACGATTCTCAGGGCCGGTGCCGCCTCCAACGCCTATACGACCGCCACATTTGCGGCCACCTACGCCAAGGGCTCCATCCTCTATAACGCTTCAGCCAACACGGTAGCGGGGTTAGCTCACCCCGGAGCCGCAAATTACCTTCTCTATTCCAATGCGGCAGACACCGTTGCCTATCTCGCGTCCTCGGCAAACATGATTTCCCTCCTTGGCTCTGCCGACTATGCGACGGCGCGAACCAATCTCGGGCTGGCAATCGGAACAAACGTTCAGGCGTACAACTCGAATCTGACCGGGATCAATCAGGCTCTCGATACTACGGCATCCCCCACGTTCGTTTCTCCGACGTTCGGAACCTCTGCAATCCTCGGGACGGCCTCCACCACGGCGGGAACGATCACCTTCCACAACGCGACGAACGCGAACCATTTTGACATTACGTCGGGTGTGAGCGGGGCGGCCCTCGGCTGGACTCTGCCGACTGCGGCACCGGCGGGAAATGACTATCTGGTGAAGTCCTCGACGGCGGGCGTCCTCGGGTACACCGATCCGGCCTCATTTTCTCCCGTGGCCGGTTCCTCCTCCATCGTGACCGTGGGCACCCTGTCCGCCGGGAATGCGACGGCTGTAGTTGATGCGGCTTCCACCTCTGCGGCTGGCAAGGTCAAGAC
>Ga0172381_10003796_pt1 | contig 15818 bp, 10 predicted proteins | sample Leawel6488metaG_FD_119754 | JGI IMG/M metagenome (GOLD analysis project Ga0172381, IMG submission 119754) | Leachate microbial communities from a municipal landfill in Southern Ontario, Canada - Leachate well 64-88 metaG | ecosystem: Engineered > Solid waste > Landfill > Unclassified | place...
CCCGACCGCAGTTCCTCGTAGGTCACGCTCCGTACCAGGGGCCGGTTGCGGCTTGGCACACCGTAATCGATCAGGTCGACTGAAATATCCGCATCACGTACTGCCGTTGCCCGAACCACGTCGAGGTCGAGCATTGGCAGCGGCACCCCGAGCCCCACGTAGAGTGTGACGCCGTACCCGGTCATGGTCGCGGCGCGGAGGTACTCTGACGACATTTCCTTTAAATTTCCCGTGACCATCAGCGTCCCGAACCCGCCGCCCGGAGAATGCTGCGTTCCTTCCCCAATCACCATGCCCTGTGCACCGCACAAAAAGATCGGCACACCGCTTCCGATCAGCCGGAGTTTCGGGTCGTTTGAGATCGGGTTTAACACGCCCGCCCCGGAGTAGGTAATATTACCGGAGTTCGGGAGGAGCGTTCCCATGTAGGTGTGCAGGAGCCGGTCGGTAGTATTCGTCGCTGCGTTATACCGCTGGTACGCGTTTCGCGGGTTGCACATGATCGCCTGGTTGAGGTTTTCAAGGAGCAGTTCGGTAGTAATTGTCCTGCGCGGGTAACAGTCGGTGCCCCGGGAGGTTGCCCGCAGTTCCACCGATTTTCCCGAGACCAGATCTTCAAGCACATGCGCGCCGCCGTACTGGTCTTCAAGCGTATCCGATTGCTGGGTCGCGCCGATATAGGTATCAACAGCGGCAAGTCCCCCGTAGGCTTCTACATCGTTGAGCCAGATCCGCTCCATCCGGATCGGCGGTTCCGAGTGCCCGAAATTCAAAAACGCACCCGAGGAACACATCGCACCGAATGTCCCGGTGGTAACCACATCGACTTCCTTAAGCGCGCCCTCTTCACCCAACTCGTCAACGAGGCCGGGCATCTCCTCAGCGGTAACGACACGGGCACTGCCGTCACGGATGCGCTCGTTGATCTGTTCGATGGACTTGTGCATGAGGGGAAATGTCGTTTTATGAATATTAAAACTCATTGTTATTACCGGAAGTAATATCCAATATATATCTCCGTCCAGCGATATTCCTGTATATGCACATGCGTGCCTTTGCAGAAGAGATGGAAGCACTTGCCCCTCCGGCCCTTGCTGAAGAATTCGATACCGGGAGGATTGGACTCGTGGTGGAAGGGAGACCGGAGATCGACAGGGTCTGCTGCGCACTTGATGCTACACCTGCGGTAGTCCGGCAGGCCATTACCCATGGCGCTGACATGCTCGTCGTCCACCACACGCCGATCTGGACGCCGCTCACCACCCTTACCGGGCCCACTGCCTCCCTGATGCGGGAGATCCTGTCCGGGGGACTCAACGTGTACGTGATGCACACGAACTTTGACCACGCGGCCGGGGGTGTTAACGATGCGCTCTTTGAACTTCTCGGACTTTCGGAAAGTAAACCGATGTCTCTTGGCATGGTGGGCACCTGCACGCTCACGCTCCCTGAAATATCACGGCGGCTTGGCGGGAACCTCCGGGTCTGGGGGAACTTTTCCTCCTGCCGCCGGCTCGCGATCGTAGCCGGCAGCGGGTTTGATCCCATCCTTATGGCAGAGGCACGCGAGCTCGGGGCCGACGCGTTCCTCTCGGCCGAGATGAAACATTCGGTCGCCCGGGCAGCACCGCTTCCCTGCATCGAATCGACCCATTATGCGCTCGAAGCACCGGCAATGAAACGCCTCGCGGCGCAGCGGGGCTGGCAGTACATCGACGACCCGCCGCTTCTCTTTGTGTGTCAATGAGCGATCTCTGGCAGCAGCTGTGTGAAAAAAGAGCGCTTGACGATACACTCCGGGCCGGCATTATAGCAGAGTTCGGGTCAAGAGGTACAAAGGCACTTGACGCTATAGACCGTCGGCTGGTAAAAAAATATCTTGATTTTTTTGTCGTCACCGGGTCGACCGGCGAACACGTGATCTCAGAAAATGTCTGCACCTGCCGGGATTTTGCATTCCGGCAAAAACCCTGCTGGCATCTCATTGCCGTCAGGATTGCGGAAGCGACCGGAATGTATGAGACGATAGACGCATGGTACCAGGAAAACTGGAAAAAATAAGTGCAAACAAAGACAATAACTATCCTTGTACCCTTAGATTATTACAGGCAGTACGTGGTTTTCACATGTTCGAAGAAGAATACCAGCTCGAATATTTCAGGAATCAGGGGTTTACACGGAAGATCTGTAAATCATGCGGTTCAGCTTTCTGGACGCGCGACAGCTCCCGCGACAACTGCGGTGATGCAGCCTGCGAACCCTATACGTTCATCGGGAATCCCGTTTTTACTCCCCATACGGTTGACGAGATGCGTGAGGCATATCTTTCCTTTTTTGAAAAGAACGGACATACACGTATCGAACGCTACCCGGTGGTCGCACGCTGGCGGGACGATATCTACCTGACCATCGCGTCCATTGCTGACTTCCAGCCGTTTGTGACCAGTGGCATTGTCCCGCCTCCGGCAAACCCGCTTACCATCTCCCAGCCCTGTATCCGGTTAAACGACCTTGACTCTGTGGGGAAAACCGGGCGGCACCTGACCACGTTCGAGATGCTTGCCCACCACGCATTCAACACCCCGAACGAGGAGATCTACTGGAAAGACCGCACGGTCGAACTCTGCGACCAGTTCCTCGCTTCCATCGGAGGCGACCTTTCCAAGGTTACCTACAAGGAGCACCCGTGGATCGGCGGCGGGAACGCGGGACCGAGCGTTGAAGTCATGATCGGCGGCCTCGAAGTTGCCACCCTTGTCTTCATGAGTCTTGGCAGGCAGAAGACCGACCAACCCGGCTACGATCTCAATGGCGAGATGTACTACCCGATAAAACTCCGGATTGTGGATACCGGGTACGGCCTGGAACGGCTGGTCTGGGCATCGAAAGGCTCGCCCACCATCTACGATGCAGTATTCCCGGAGATGGTCAGCCGGGTCATGAATTCCGCCGGTATCTCGCACCTGCTCGAAAACAAGGATTATACCAAGATCCTGGCCTTAAGTGCAAAGTATGCCGGGCTCATGGACATCTCCGGTTCCAACCTCTTTTCCCTCCGGAAAAAAGTAGCCGCCGCCATCGACATCTCTCCCGAGAAACTCGACAAGATGATAACGCCTGTCGAGAAGGTGTATGCGATTGTCGACCATACCCGGTGCCTCGCGTACATGCTCGGGGACTGCATCGTTCCCTCGAACGTCCGCGAGGGGTACCTTGCCCGGCTGGTCATCCGCAGGACGCTGCGGATGATGAACGACTTTAAGATGCAGGATTCCCTTGCCGATCTCATTGAAGAACAGATGAAGATCATCGGGATGAACAAGTTCCAGCAGGACATTGCCATCGTTCGCGAGATTGTCGACCGCGAAGTCGTGAAGTACGCCGATACGCTCGAACGGGGTACCCGGATTGTCCAGAAAGTAGCAAAAACCTACAAGGCAAAGAGCGAGCGTGTGCCGCTTTCCGAGATTATTACCCTGTACGATTCCCACGGCATCCCGCCCGAGATGATCAAGGATATCGCTGCAAAGGAAGGTGCAGTCATCGAGCTGCCGGACAATTTCTACTCCCAGATTGCCGACATGCACTCCGAGTCAAAGAAAGAAGCGGTCGTTGACAAAACCGCAAAATATGCCGAACGGGTCCAGGGTCTCCCGCCGACAAAGAAACTCTACTACGAACAGCCCGAGGACATCGAGTTTGAAGCGGTCGTCATTGACTTCTTCGAGGGGTATGCGGTACTCGACCAGACGCTTTTCTATCCCGAGGGCGGCGGCCAGCCGGCAGACACCGGCAGTCTCGTGGGTACCGAAAGCATGGCACGGGTTGACGATGTGGTCAAAGTAGGCGATGTCATCCTCCACCATATCAGCGGCGGTCTCCTCCAGCGCGGCGAGCGGGTCAAGGGAATGGTCGATGAGGAACGACGGTTCTCGCTGATGCGCCACCACACGGCGACCCATATCCTCCTCCATGCCTCAAAGGAGATACTCGGCGCCCATATCCACCAGTCGGGTGCGCAGAAAGGGGCAGAGAGCTCGCGTATCGACATCCGGCACTTCAAACATATCACTCCTGATGAGCTGCGCAAGATCGAAATTGCGGCAAACCGGATGGTGATGGCCAACCAGCCGGTCGAGATCTCGGTTGAGAACCGCACGAAAGCCGAGCAGTTGTATGGGTTCTCCCTGTACCAGGGGGGAGTTCCTCAGGGTAAAGACATCCGTGTCGTAAAAGTCGCCGGTGACATCGAGGCCTGCGCCGGTACACACTGCCAGAGCACCGGGGAGATCGGTATGATCAAGATCCTCCGGGTCGAGCACATCCAGGACGGGATCGAACGGATCGAGTTTGCGGCCGGGACTGCGGCAGTCTATTACGTGCAGCATCTCGAACAGATCACCGCATCTTCTGCCGAAACGCTGTCAGTCCAGCTCGAAAACCTTCCCCCCACGGTCACCCGGTTCTTCACAGAATGGAAAGACCAGAAAAAAGAGATCGAACGCATGAGCCAGAGGCTGGTGGACCTTGAGATAAGGACCATCCGGTCCGAGACGATGGGCGGCATTTCTGTCGTTGTAAAACGCATCGACCTTGGCCAGCGTGAACTCTCGACAATTGCCACTGCCATCTCGCAAAAGGGCGGGGTCGCCCTTCTTGCCTCCGCGGGCGAAACCGCACGGGTCGTCCTTGCATCGGGAGATAAACGGGTGGATGCCGGGGAGATTATCGGTCAGGTGTGCAGTCTCCTTGGCGGTAAAGGTGGCGGAAAACTATCGATGGCACAGGGCGGCGGGCCGGATGTTGAAAAACTTGACTTTGCCCTGAATGTAGGCCGCGAGCGCATTATTGCGGCGCTGCAAAAGAGTTAATCATGGCTGAAAACGTGGTGATCCTGGAACCGGGCGATGAACGGGCGCAGAAGATCGCAAAAGCCATGTCAAGCCAGATGGCAAACGATATCCTTACTCTCCTTGCCTCGGGTGCAAAGAGCCTGACCGATATCACCGAGCACCTCAGGATCCCGATCACCACCGCAAAATACCATACTGAAAACCTGCTCGATGCCGGTCTCATTACTATTTCCGAGACCAGGTACAGCATCAAGGGGCGCGAGGTCAAGATGTACTCGCTCACCGATCAGCTCCTGATTGTCGCGCCAAAACAGACCAACGTCCGCTCACTTCTCCTGAAGTACACGTCCCTTTTTGGGATCGTCATTGCAGGCACGGTTGGAATCTTTGCCCTTGCACCGTTGCTCTCTTCGCAGACTGTAACTGATGCAGCGCCGATGATGGCAAACCGGGAATGGTCTGGATCCGGGGTGTATGCGGCAAAAGCCGTGGCAGACGCGGACATGGTGCAGGAAGTACCCCCCGACCTCGCGCTCGCCTTCTTCTGCGGCGGGGTATTTGTCATCTTTGTCCTGCTCTGCTACGAGGCATACCTCTGGAAGAAGAGACAATAAACGGGAAAAAAACCGGCTCTTTGCCAATCTCCCCGAGCGCTACTAAAATGGAAATTGCCGGGCAAATCCCTGATAGGTTATATGGATCAATCGGATTTAGATCTTGTTGACCTGACGGCGAAATTTCCTGGTTGAGGAATCCCCGTTTTTTACCGGTCAGACTGTTTTGACGTTTTATTCAGGAATCTGTTTTCCCCCTTTAAAAAACGAAAAAATATTTTCACTCAACACAAGCCCTTTCTTATTCCGGCAATAATCCGTTGGGATGCAGATGGCCATGGATACCCCGCCGGTATACCGCACAAAATTCCGCGATATCCCTGTCGATCTCATCAGGGGAATTGCGATCGCGCTGATGGTCGTGGCAAACACTGTACCGTATCTCCTCTCCCTGCCAGTGCCGTTCTGGATACGGCTTACTTCTTCCCTTGCCGCCCCGCTTTTTATCCTGCTCTCGGGCATGATGGTCGCGCTGTCGCGGACAAAAAAGCAGTACGCTCTCCGGTATTTCCTGATTAGGGGCGGTCTCGTGATTCTTATAGCAGCCGGGCTTGAAGCGGTTGTCTGGAGACTCTTCCCGTTCCTCGATATGGACGTTCTTTTCCTGATCGGGCTCTCACTTCCGCTTGCATACCTCTTTCTCGGGCTTGACAGGAAAATCCGCTGGGGAATTCTGGGGGCGATCTTCTGCGCTACCCCCATCTTCCAGTTCGCGTTCGGGTACCCGGAGATTCCGGTCCAGATTCCTCTCGCCGCTGGTGCTATGGGGATGGCCGGATTCACCCTGCCTGCGCTTGCCGGGCATTGGCTCATCGATGGCTGGTTCCCGGTCTTTCCCTGGCTGGGTTTCGCGCTCCTTGGCGCCGAACTCGGTACTATCCGCTGGACAGGGACCGGGATCACGTCGTTTGCAACCGCCCGGTTTACTGCGGTGGCTCTGGGCCTGTTAGGTACCGGGCTCGCGCTCTGGGAACTTTTTCCCGGCCCACTGCTTGTCAGGTACGGGTATGTCGAACTCTTCTATCCCCCGGTCCCGGGATTCTGTCTTGCAGTTGCCGGTGCGATCCTCTGTCTGTTCGTGATAGCCGACATGCTCCCTCCTGCCGGAATCCCGGATCCGCTCCGGGCGATGGGCGAATGTTCGCTTGCGATCTACATCCTCCACACAATCATCATCGCGTGGTTCATCCGGCCCGCAAACCTCCAGATCTCCCTCCCGCAGTTTCTCCTGTGTACCCTTGTTTTTATCGGGGCAATGTGTGTATTTGCATACCTGCTCCGGCGTTTCCGCCCGGTTGTGGCGGGACGTTTCGTTGTTGTCCGGTTGCTGACAGGTGGATGATGGGAGACACCATTATTAAACAATTCAGGTGTCTGGAATTTTTGATGTGGCCGGATTTTTCCTTTATTGCACCCGCTATCCGAGGATCGAAAGGAACAGCAGGAAGTACAGCGAGATCGAAAGCGCAGGGACGATCCGAATCGACCAGCGGTTGACATGTTCGACCCGTATTGTGTTCTTGTCCTCGGAAAATTTCAGGATAAGGATGCCGGATACCAGAACCATGACGAGCGTTGCATAGGTCAGGATCATGAAATAATCCAGGAAGGTCGCATAGGCGACAAGGGGAATAGCGTCTGCGATACGCCAGTGGATGAGCACTGCGGCCAGGAACATCGACGCATTCAGGCCGAGACGTGATGAAACCCTCATTAAGAGCGACGTAAGGGATACGATAATGATCAGGGTGATCGGCAGGAAGAACTTCAGGATAGTTGACGCAGCGTCCCTCGTGATCCCATAACTGAACACTGCACGGGAATAGGGCGTCTCCCCTGCCACGTAGGATCGGTTCGTTATCAGGGAAGTTGTGCCGGTCAATGCCCATCCCGGGAGATCCGCTTCCGTATCAAGGCCGGTGTTGTTATCATCGATGGTAAGAACCATATTGTTCTCGTTACGGGTTCTTGGTTCGATAATGATGGGAAGCGCGTGTTTGTCGAAGGGGTAGAGGCGGAGGTCGGGATCGGCGGTCATTACGGCATAGATCCGGTACTCCTTTTCATGCGGAGTATCCGTGATTGTATCTATCGAGGATATCTGGCCGTTCATGAGATCGAAGTCGTCTATCGAGACATTGGCATCGGATATGAGATCCATGTAAAAATTGGTTTCATACGTGCCCTCTTCAACGCTGAACCGGTTAAAATCCACAACATAGATGCCGATATGTACGATATCCGGCGTGGTTGTCGGGGAAAGTGCAGACGAGTTTCTCCCGGCTCCGGCAGAAGCCGGGATTGTTACAAGAGCGATAACGAGAGCGATAAGAATGAGGCCCCGGAGTACTCCGGCTGACGGTCGTTTCTGGAGCTGCCCTGCGGCACGTACCGGTATACATTTCAGGTTCGCAGGGCAGGTCATCATCATTCCTCTCTTAAACACAAGTAAGGTTTTGGTATATTAATTGGTTATGAAGCCGATTCCGGATTCCCCCTCTTATGTGTTCCCTTTCACGGAGGTGGGAATTGATCGGGGAATACATCCGTGACATGAAATGGAATGTATTCCCCTGCCACAATCCCCGCTGTACCCGCTTTTTCCGGAACTGTGGCGGGCCGTACCCGGACTGTCGGGAAGATAACCGCAAAAAAAATTTCACCCAACGCCAGTATTATGCCCCGGGTTAGAAAGAGAGAAATACAGGACCTCCTATGGGAAAAATCAAAGGGTATGAAATTATCCTTGGTGCAGTTATGATCGTCTCCGTTCTTATCGGCGGGTTCGAAGTGATCAACTATGCCCCGGGGAATTTTATCCCACGCGAGAAAGTCTGCATTGCATCGCACGTTTATGACGGGGGACTATCCGGGTACTGGGATGAGATCATCAACAAAACCGGTATCGATACCGGTACGGCCTTCCTTACCGGGTTAAAGATCGAAAATCATCCTGACGGTACCATCGACGCGATCAATATCGAGTTCCTGGCTGACAAAGACGGGGCGGTCCGGCAGTACATGCTCTGGTACCGCAGGGATCCCCGTTCATGCGGCTGGTCTGACGGACTTTCTTATCCGGAAAAACCCGGGGTGACTCACCCCCCCCTGCCGGTACACCCGGGGCATATTCTATCAGCACTCGGGCACGCCCGGCTTGACGATACGAATCTTTCCGGTCGGTATCTGGTCATTGAGACTATCACCCCCCCGGCTCTTGCAGCCGTTGCCGATGCCCTGTCGCCCGATGCAGTATTCCTGTTCCGGAACGGTACGATTGTTGTCCCGCACCAGGAGGACCCGGATTTCCGCACGGAACAGCAGTTTTCCCTGATTATATCGGAGAAAGTCTGTATTCATCAGCCGATAGGGAATCTACAGTGCAATACTACCCCGACCGCCCGGATGTTTTTTAAAGATACCGGATTGAATCCCTTGCCGTCATTGTGAAAATACAATGAGTTTGGGGGTATTCCCCGAGAATGCTCAAGGGAAAATACCTGATAAAAACTCCTGAAAACTAAATGCATGATTTTGCCGGTCACGGTACCTCACTGCGGTTGTGGCACTCCCAAAAAAAAACTTGTTTTATAGTGTGAAATTCCCGCTTAAATAACGGTCAGCCCCTGCATGACCGCAGATTCCGGTACCTCGAATTCCTGCCCGGTCCCGGAGATCCGGTATTTTCCCGTGGCGGTAATCCCGTAAGTTGTACCGGTCGTGGAGTACGGCACGACAAATCCCCCATTGACACTTTCCTGACGATAGGTAAAGGCTCTCCCGGTGTTTGTCACCAGCGGCAGTTCGATGATCCCGTTTCCCCGGATATGTGCCCCTTTGACATATTCAAAGACTTTTACGTATTTCACATCGACAATCGCAGAATTGAACACGTTCGTCGGCGACTCATGGAGAAGCCGGTAATGGCAAAGGGCGGGAACCGTGTCAACAGGCTTGATGACCGACGTCCCAAGCACGGCGGCATGGTACCCTTTCCGCGCGTTCAGGTTATATTCCCGGGCATGCTCGCGTGCAGCAGAGGTATTCATCGATTCGGCATTTGTTATCACCGGCAGCGAGGCATTGGTCACATCCCCGTCAGCATACTCGATGTAATAACTCCCGGTCGTGTTCGTCATCGACCCGTCAAAGTTGTGAAGCCGGGATACCATTGTCAGGTAATAGTCCTGCGTATACAAAAGTCCCGACTCGAAACTGCCCGTAATATCCTGGCTGGGGACATACATCGTTTTCATATACGGGCCCTCGGCAAGCGACGAATTATACCATGTAGCCATCGCCGGGAACTTGCCGTTATCCATGAGAATATCCGTAATCACGTAGCGGGTACCGTCATTGTCGAGAATCGTATTGGCCGAGTCCTCGGAGGTCGCGACAAAAAAAGCTGCCGAACCGTTTGGCCCCGCCACGCCCTGCTGGAAGGGATTGGCGTTGGGAATCCGTTTTGCGATAAACGTTATCATGTGCCCGTAGTCCCACCATGACATGACGCCATACGATTGTCCGGGATATTCAAACGTCTCCGGATTGTATATTTTCAGGTAATCCACCCCAGTATCCGGGGTATTGTTTCCCAGCCATTCTAGCGACTCCTTCCAGTCGGGAATCACCCGGACACCTCCCCCCGATACGCCGGAATAATTATCCGCAGCCGAAGTGTATGCAAAGAGGATCCCTCCCATGGAAACAAGGATAAAAAGAACGATGACCGGGTAGGCCGGTGCCAGAGTCCGGCCGGTTTTTTTCTTTGCTTTTTTCTGCTGCTTTTCCTGCCGGGAATTACCCCCGGTATTTTGGCCGGGTTCCAAGGGCCGGGAATTTTCCGGGAAACCGGCCACTATTTTACTTATCTGTGGCCATGCCCGTTCAACGGCAAACCCGACAAAGACTGCCGAGAGCAGCGCGATATTTACCGCAAGGTAATATTCGTACCTGAGGTGCTGCCACGTGGAAACAAGCATGACAAGCGACCATACCAGGGCAAAGACCTGGCAGGGATGCACATCGCGACGGTTGTTCCAGGCAAGGACAAGCGCGCCACCGGCAAACAGGAGAAGCCCGTAGTTGAACGAACTCCAGGCATTTTCAAGCGACCAGCCCCGGGCTTCAAGTACGGTCTGGGTGATCGGCAACTGGCCAAAAAAGGCAAAGAGGGAACTGATGAGAAGGTTATAGATCTGCGGGGTTGCAATAAAGAGGATCGCGGCAAAAAGAACCGCGCACCCGGCGAGCACTGAGGGATAATACCCTCTCTTTTTCCCGGCAAGGTATCGTGCGAGAAGGTATAATCCAGCCGTACCCCCGATAAGGCCGAGATACGCATAGATATGGCCGATGGAATAGGTAGACAGGTTCAGTCCCGGATCTTTTATCCCAAAAAGCAGCAGTCCGACAATTGCTGTGGTAAAAACCGTGACATTGATAATGAGAAGATATTCTCCGGGCCGGCTGCGGTACGCGTCGATGATAAACTGGACAACGGTAAAGACGCCCGCGATGAGGGCAAACAGGATCATCGTCGGCATGACAAAGAGACCGAGAAGGTAGCCGATGCCGGCGATAAACGCCGGCAGGAGGATTTTTTTGTAACTCGCAAACTGTTTCAGATCGATGGCGACATCCCTTGCCGACATAATGGCATACGTGTACAGCAGGCAGAAAACGGTCGAGAAAAATACTTCTGCGATATGGTGATCGATATAGCCGTACAGGGACACCGTAAAAAACTGCCCTGATACGATCGCGGTAAACCCTGAAGCGAGAAGGCCGGTCTTCCAGTCCCCGAAAGTTCTGCCGACAAAATACATGAGCACGACAATGGCTGCTGCGATGAGCGGTGTTGCAAAAAGAGCAGTCCCGATTATTTCCGGCCGGGTGGCGGCCCCGCAAACCAGGCAGCAGATTGCGATGAGGGTGGGAAAGAGCGGCCCCCAGTAGATGGCCGACCCGTGCGGGTAATAGGTCATCGGATCGAACCAGCCGTAACCGGGGAAGTTTGCGAGGATCAGTTCGACCTGACGCAGGTTATAGAACGGATCGTCCATTGCAACCATGCTCGTAATGTCCGTGGTTCCCGGGGAAAAGAAGGGGACCAGGCGCAGCCACAGGGCAAAAAAAGCAAAGATGGCGACGCAACCGGCGATCAGAAAATTCCTGCGCGTTTTAAAAACAGTGAGTACCATAGTGACAAGTCCTTTTGCGGGGAGGGAATGGAAAAATAGTTTTATGGGAGGTTACTCCTTGTTTTTCCCGTCCTTGTTTCGTTTCAGGAGATACCATGCGCCGATTACAGCGGCTGCAATCACGACAATAACAATCGCAAGCATTTCAGGACTGGCAGAAAAACCAATTGTCCGCGGGACTGCCGCCATCTCCCCTTTGGGACCGTCAAGGGATGTATCGTTCGTGCTGATCCCGATTTCAAGCAGGGTGGGTGTTGCCTGGTACCTGGCAGGGATTGTTGCATTTGCAAGAGATGCATTTGTCACGTTCAAATCAGCAGACGCCACAAGTGCCTGTGGCTCTCCGCTGCCTGCGGGAACTGCGGCACTGGCTGCGGGCAGAAAAAGACCAAGGATGGCGCATGAACAGAGTACGATAACAAGAATTGCCGGATCATTTTTCATAGGAATCACGCTTTTGTACAATGCTTGTACCGTACCATCCATGAGGTTTGCGGTTGGATCCGGGACTTTTTACCGGTGTGATGCCTAAAAAAAACCTCGGAGATCCGGTGGATCGTGGAAGATGCCTGTCTGCTATCCCTCATGGTAGTTGATAACCGATTAATAAGATACCAGATAGTGCAGGAGTTTATTTGCCGTATGGCAGAGCGCTCAAAACTCGTTTCCGGTGCACGACCCTTCCTGAAATGGGCCGGGGGAAAGTCACAGTTACTTGGCGAGTTTGGCCGGCGCCTGCCTGCGGAGGAACTGAAAAACCGGACAATCACGCGCTATGTCGAGCCCTTTATTGGTGGCGGCGCAGTATTCTTTTATCTTTACCAGAGATTTTCTTTTGAGCAGTGCACGATTGCCGATGTCAACGAAGAACTGATCCTGGCCTGCCGGGTGATCCGTACATCCGTCCGTGACCTGATTGGCGAACTTGAGACGCTGGAATCTGCATACCGCGCAAAAGACGAGCGGGAGCGGGAAGCGTATTATTACGGGATACGGGATGCATTTAACCGGGGCCGGGCAACCCTTAATTTCCGGAAACCGGATGCCCGGTGGATCGGGCGTGCAGCGCAGATTATTTTTCTCAACCATACCTGTTACAACGGCCTGTTCCGCGTCAACCGGGGCGGGAGGTTCAATGTGCCGTTCGGGAGATACAGGAACCCGGATATTCTCAACGTGGACAATCTCATGGCGGTTGCCGGACAACTGAAAAATACCCGGATAATCCGGGGCGATTTCACAAAATGCAGGAAGTACGTGGATGACCAGTCCTTCGTGTACTTCGATCCGCCTTACCGCCCGCTGAATGCAACGTCTTCATTTACTTCCTATTCCCGTGATGGTTTCTCAGACAAGGATCAGGTGCGGCTCGCGAAATTATTCAAAGAACTTGACCGTAAATGGGCAAGGATCATGCTGAGCAATTCCGATCCGGGAAACGAGAAACCCGGGGACTCGTTCTTTGACGATCTCTATGCCGGATATACGATCGAACGTGTCCCGGCAAAAAGGATGATCAACTGCAACGGAGCACGGCGCGGAGCGGTAAGCGAACTCGTCATTACGAATTACGGGACGACAAAAGTGTAACCGGCGTCATGCAAGCCCGCTGTCCTTTCCCCGGGGGCCGTGTGCAGGTCATCTCCTGCTTTGTTCAGGCCCGGGTCCGGATGGATCGTCACGCTTCCGGGTGCGGGGATCGCGTGTCTCTTCCCGCACCCACGCCGGTTTTTTTAGTCTGTCTCATTTTCAGAGGTTCTGCGCCGGGACCAGGCTGTTTCCGGTATGCACTGCCACGGTCCGGGGCAGTTCGATTGCCAGTGCTTCCTTTAAGACTTCCTCGACGGTTTCGACCGGGACAAAGGTCAGTTCGCCCCGGACATCTGCGGGCACGTCATCGAGGTCCCGCACGTTCTCCTTTGGCAGGATAACTTTTTTGATTCCCGCCCGGTGTGCGGCAAGGATCTTCTCCTTGATCCCGCCGACCGGTAATACTGCTCCGCTTAAGGTGATCTCGCCGGTCATCGCAAGGTCCGGGTCAACGGTTTTGCCGGTGATCAGGGACGCGAGCGCAGAAAAGATCGTCACGCCGGCCGAGGGGCCGTCCTTTGGGGTTGCCCCTGAGGGCACGTGGATATGGATATCACTTGTGATGAAGTTAAACCCGTTCTCTGTATGGGCGAGCCTCGACCTGATGAGGCTTGACGATATCGTCGCCGACTCCTTCATCACGTCGCCGAGCTGGCCGGTAAGGGTGAGTTTTCCGGTCCCGGGCATGAACGTCCCCTCGATAAAGAGGATCTCCCCGCCAACCGGTGTCCATGCAAGGCCGGTGACGACACCGGGCACCGGCTCTTTTCGTGCTACTTCCTGGCGGATTACTTCCTTTCCAAGGATCGCAGAAAGATTTTCCGGTGTCACCACGAACGGCAGTTCGGCGGTACCGGAGACAATCTTCTCCGAAACGTGTCGCGCGATCTTTGCCATCTGCTTCTTAAGCCACCGGACTCCTGCTTCGCGTGTGTATTTCTCGATAATCAGCTTCAGGGCCTCGTCTTCGATCCGTAACTTGTCCGCATCGAGGCCGTGTTCGGCCAGGATCTCGGGCATCAGGTGATCTTTTGCGATGGCAAACTTCTCGTTCTTCGTGTAGCCCGAGATCTCGATGAGTTCCATCCGGTCGAGCAGCGGTGCCGGGATGGTCGCAAGGGAGTTTGCGGTCGCGATGAAGAGCACATCGGAGAGATCGTAGGGAACTTCGAGGTAATGGTCCGAAAACGTGCTGTTCTGCTCGGGATCGAGGACTTCTAACAGGGCGCTTGCCGGGTCGCCCGCGTACGAGGTGGCAAGCTTGTCGATTTCGTCGAGGATGAAGACCGGGTTTTTTGTGCCTGCCTTCTGGATGCCCTGGATGATCCTCCCGGGCAGGGCCCCGACATAGGTCCTCCGGTGCCCCCGGATCTCGGCCTCGTCCCTGATGCCGCCAAGGCTGACCCTGACGTACTTCCTGCCCAGCGCCTCTGCGATGCTTTTCCCGAGGCTCGTCTTCCCGGTGCCGGGCGGGCCGGCAAAGAGGAGGATCGAACCCTGTTTTTCCTGCCGGAGTTTCATGACCGCAAGGTGCTGGACAATCCGTTCCTTGACTTTTTCGAGGCCGTTGTGGTGGCTTTCCAGCACCGCTCTGGCCTCAACGATATCGATGCTCTTTTTCTCTTCGGTTACCCAGGGAAGAGCGAGCAGGAGATCGAGGTAGTTCCGTATCCCCGGGGCCTCGTGGTTCTGGCTGCCACCTGCTTCGAGTTTCCGCAGCTCGCCAAGCGCTTTTTTCTTAATATCCCCCGGCATCTTTGCGGCCTCGATCTTCTCCCGGTACCCGTCATCGGCCGGGCCGGTGCCTTCGATCTGGCCGAGCTCTTCCTGGATGACCCTGAGTTGTTCCCTCAGCATCACTTCCCGGTTGGCTTTACTGACCTTCTCCGATACTTTCTGTGCCACTTCGATACGGAAATTTATATTATCCCGGACTTTTGTCAGGAGATAAATGAACGAAACGGACCGCTCTTTGACCGAGACGGTCTCAAGGAGTGCCTGCTTTTCTGCAAGCGGCACCGGGACAAAGGGCATCACGAATCCCATGATCTGGTCGACAGTTTCCATCTGGTCGACCGGCCGGGTAAAGTGATCTGAACCCTCAAACCGGCTGCTGATCTCGTGGATGATCTTCTTTGTATCTGCGAGCAGTCCTGCATGATCAAATTCATTGAGGTCCAAAAGATCGGGAACCGGCTGGCAGGTGACCATCAGCTGCCCGGTCTTCCGGGAAAATGTTCCGGCTTTTATCCGGGCGACGGCCCGGGCACTCACCAGGTACCCGTCATCGGTGGGCTGCACTGCGTGGATCTCAAGCAGGTTCCCGACAGTGTACAGCGATTCCGGTGTTACTTCCTCCGGCCTATCAGTGTTTTTTGCCGCAAGGCCGACCGCGTACGCTGCCCCGGTGTTTTTCATTGTCGTGGTAAGGAGTTCCCCGGCCATGGAATCGACGTGGAGCTTGGTCCGGGTTTTCGGAAAGAGAACGATCTCAAAGAGCGGGAGCACGAGGTACTCCCGGTCCGTATCAGAATGTTGTGGTGTGTCTGTCAGCATAA
>Ga0172381_10003797_pt1 | contig 15816 bp, 16 predicted proteins | sample Leawel6488metaG_FD_119754 | JGI IMG/M metagenome (GOLD analysis project Ga0172381, IMG submission 119754) | Leachate microbial communities from a municipal landfill in Southern Ontario, Canada - Leachate well 64-88 metaG | ecosystem: Engineered > Solid waste > Landfill > Unclassified | place...
CGCCATGCTGATATTCCCGCATCTGAACTTCACGATGCAGGGCATTTACGCTAGGAACAATACTGAGTCGGATTCGATACGGTATCAGGTGAACGAGGAACTTCACGGATGGGAGCCTGGGCGCCTTCAGTTGCTTGACCAAAGATTGACAGCATTCTGGAACAGCTTTCAGGTAAATATTTCAACCGGAAGCATTGTCGGAGATCAGTTTCATCAACGATGGAATGAATCATCGAAGCGTCTCTGGCTTGAGCAGTGTCCGGCCTGCGGGGCGTGGCAGTATTTCCACGTTGGCAAGAAAAAGGGAACCCTTGGAGGGCTTTGCTATCCTGCGGAATGCAAGAATGCGGATGGCACTTACGATTACGAGTTGATGAATCGGACGATCTACTACGAATGCGAGGCTTGCGGGCATCACATGATGGATGACGTAGAGGAACGTCGCCAAAGGTCGTTGAAGGGACACTACGAGGCTCGCGAGGGTAATCCTGAACATGAAGGGTATCGGTGGAGCCGCGTATCAGTTTACTGGTCGAGGTGGGCGGACATCATCAAGACTCGAAACATTGCGATTAATGCGTTGAAGTTCGGGAACAAAGACCCATACATCATGTATGTTCAGCGAGTGGAAGCTGACTTCTGGGATCCATTGAACAGGCCGCTCATCAATTCCGTTCCTGTCGTTGATGGACTCAAGAAGAATATCGGATGGACTGAAGGATTGTCAGTCAGGATTATGACGGTGGACAAACAGGCAGGCAAAACAAAGTACGACGAGGCTCCTCACTACAAAGTTATTATCCGTGACTGGAAACCTAATTTGGATAGTCGGCTTGTTTGGGAAGGAAGCGTTCTCACGGATGAAGAACTAGACGAGCTTCGAGAGAAGTATTCCGTATATCCTGAATATGTCATCGTGGACTCAGGGCATAGAAGCGTTGATGTTTACCAGATGTGTGCTCGATTTGAGTATTCAGCCATCAAGGGAACCGAAAACCAGAGCTTCCCGCACATACTTCCGAGCGGGGAAAAGGTAAGCCGCATTTATGCACCACTTCAAAGGAAAGACCCGTTTATAGGCGATCCATCAGGGCGGCAGGGCAAACGCTCGATCAAGTTCATACTCTACTCAAAGCAGTCGATAAGAGATACGCTAGACTATATCAGGAAAAACACGAAGTGGGAGGTCCCTGACGATGTAAGCGATCAATACATCAAGGAAATGGATGCTGAGGAAATCCGTATAAAATACACGAAGAACGGGGAACCTAAGCCCGAATGGTGTGAGATAATCCCCGGCGCTCCAAATGACTTCTTTGTTTGCGAATGCTACCAAGCTCTGTTTGTTCAAGTGCTTGTCGATGTCGGAGGGTATTTTACTGAAAGCATAAACGTAGAAGATAGGGAGGTTGCCAGTGCCTAAAAAGATGCAGATTGATGCAAAGCAAGTGGCTTTCCTCAAGGCTATTGACTACGACAAGACGTTGTTAATCCCAAAGGAGTTGGCAACGGCTCTGAACGTACATGTCAATTACGTTTATTCTGCCTGTGGGTATCGTCTATGTCCCTTCAGGTTGACGGCTGGCGTAGCAACGGTGAATGAGTTCAGAGCATGGCTGCGCCAGAATCCCAAGTTCAGGATGAAGGATGGCTATCTTTCAGTTGCTGAAGTTATAGAAAAGCGCGGGCCTATTCAAAAAGAAATGTTTAGCATGTAAGTGCCTGTTAGTGCATGGATTGGGGGAGTTGATTAATGTGTTTTCATGCTTCAATGTTTGAGCATGGCAGCAACGGGAATACTGATCGACGCAGGATGCACAGAGGCGGAAGTCCTTGCATTGCGCCTAAAGGTCAAAACAGAATTGCTGGCAGGCGGCTCCCGTGTAACCGAATGGCGGACTAACAATAGCAGCGCGGCGCTGGCATGGTCATTAACGCCAGCTGACATGATGGAAGAATGCCGCTACGCTCTGATGATTCTAAATCCTACGACTTACGGAGTTTACAATAACTCTAAGTTCGGTCGTTACGGATTCAACACCGGATCGGGGGTAGTAAGCTAATGAACCTGATTACGGCATGGAAAAATTGGCGTGGAGGAAATGGCTATAGGAGCCGTGGGAAGCAGTATGCTAATCCTGAGGAAGATCGCCCTTTCGACCTTCCTAAGTTTCTAAATGACCACAAAGACATTCTTGAATCCGTCGATCACCAGACGCTTCTCGCGGCCTGTCGATACATCTACAATCGCTTTGCAGTCGTTCAGGGAGCCATAGGAGACAAGGCCAACTTCGTTGTTGGGCATGGTTGGAACGCTCAGTTTTACGGGACTGATGAAGCATGGGGAGATGAGGCGGAGAACTTCTTGCTGAATTGGGGCAATATCTGCGACGTTCGCGGACAGCCGTTCAACTTCATACGCAATCTGCACACTGGTAGCATTACACTTGATAGAGACGGTGAATATTTCACCTATCTACGCAAGAATGCTAATGGATACCCGTTGACTCAGATGCTTGAGTCACACCGCATTGCGGATCGTCAGTATATCAAGTCGGTTGTTCTTGATGGCGTGGAGTATGCGGTTCGTAACGGCATCGCATATAATGTTGAGAGTCGCGCCATGTATTATCACTTCCTTGGCGACGACAAGAGCCTTGACCAGTGGATTCCCGCAAGCGACATCATACATCATTACGATCCGTTGTATTTCTCTCAGGGCCGTGGTATAAGCCCATTGGTAGTTGGTATCTTGGACTATCTGGACATCCACGAGAGCCGGGAGAATGAAAAGTTTGCTCAACGGTTGTTTAGTTCGCTTGCATTCAAGCACAAGACCGAAACTGGCAAGCCCGATCCATTCAGCGAAGCTTTCTCTCGTGACAAGGTTAAGCGAACCTCGGCGTCTGACGCAGATGCCTCAACTCCAGTTCCGAGTTTCACTGACCACATTTATCAAGCTCTCAAGGGTGGCGTTCGTTTCCTGAAGTTTGGCGGAGAGGACATTGAATCCTTCGAGAACAACCGCCCTCAGGTCAACACTCAGAACTTCGAGAAAACGGTTCTTCGTGGGGCGCTAGTTGGCCTTCAGTGGGGATATGAGCAAGTCGTTGAGTCAACTCTGTCTGGAGCCGCCGTAAGGCGCGACATCACCAAGTGTCAACGTGCCGTGGAGGACCGCCAGCAGGCAATGCTCCCGTTCTGGCTTCGTGAAGTCCAGTGGGCAACTGCATGTGCCATAAAAATTGGTATTCTGCTTCAGTCAGTCGAATGGTGGATGTTTGAACCACAACTTCCGCTCAAAATGTCGGCAGATGCATTTAGGGACGCGGATGCTGACGCTAAATCATACGTTCTTGGAACAACAACGCTTCAGGCACTTGCGGCCAAGGAAGGCAACTTCTGGAAGGACATACGCATCCAGCGCGAGAAAGAAGCACTCGATCTTCTGAACCGCGCCAGAAACGTGATGACGGCAAATCCTGAACTTTCCCTGAATGACTGCATCAACCTACTGGAACAGCGAACGCCTAATGGCAACGCGTCCACTGCAAACAACAATTCAAGCGGCGATTCAAATGACAGCCCGAACGGAACCAGTACCAATGTCACAAACAAATAATCTACTGGCACAACACTTTGTGGGACAGCCCCTCGCGCTTTGCGAATTAGGAGCAAGACAACTCGTTGCTTCGCTGCAAGTCCCCTTGGCCCTCGATACGATTTCCAACGCCATCGCAAATGCCGATGACGATAACAGTCCGTCACAAGACTGGTATGGGAACCCCATCGAGAGGCCAGAACTTTCCGTCGATGGCATTATGGTCATACCAGTCAAGGGAATCGTTGCAAGGGGGCTAGGACAGCTTGGAGACCTTCTTGGCTACGTGGACCCGGATAAGGTTGCGATTTCCGTCTATGAGGCCAGCCAGAACCCTTCCGTGCGTGGTATAATGTTGAAGATCGACTCGCCCGGCGGGTCTGTCCTTGGCACGGGTGATGCAGGTGATGCAGTTGACTCCGCCGCAAAGAAAAAGCCCGTATGCGTTTATGCTCAGGGCATGATGTGTTCGGCGGCTTATTGGATCGGATCACATGCGAACTCTGTATATGCAGGTTCAAGCGCAATGATAGGCTCCATCGGTGTTTATACCTACATTCCTGACTTCACGGCGGCTTATGGAGAAATTGGCATCAAGTTTGAACTTATCCGCTCAGGAAAGTTCAAGGGAGCAGGTTCAGGTTTGACTTCCGTAGAGGATGAACAACGCGCAGAGATTCAGAAGGAAATAGACGCCATTGGAACTAACTTCCGCTCTTTTGTGAGCCAAGTCCGTACCGGCATCAGTTCTGATGACATGGAAGGTCAAACTTACATGGGACAGGATGCCATAGATCACGGATTCATCCATGCGATTTACAACACTTTCGGCGAAGCACTCGCCGCATTCAAAAACAACATCAACAAATAGATAGATATGCCAAAGTCAATTGAACAGGAGGTTACTGACCTCAAAGGACAGGTGGCGGCTCTGGAAAAGAGTGCTGCCGATTCTAAGGCGGCTCACGACGCCATTCAGTTTGAAGCTAAGACGGCCAAGGACGCTCTTACAGTGGCCCTTGCTGACGTTACCGCCAAGCAGGATACCATCTCCACTCAGGCAACAGAGATCGCCTCTCTGAAGTCCGAGGCTAAGGCTTCGACCGATGCGTTGGCTGAGTTCGGACTCAAGATCGACGCTGGAGCCAAGGTTAACCATGACACCATCAAGGCGCATGTGGAAAAGCTGGCCTCGTCTCGCGCTGCGGAAATCGTCGCCTCTCAGGGTGGCAACTCCGCGCTAAATACCGGTGCTGCGGCTCCGGTTGGCAACAGGGAAGTGACCGTTACTGGTCGCGCCGCTGTTGCAGCGAAACTCTGCGGTAAACTTTCGGGAGCCAAGTAAGCGGCTCAGAAACAACAACAACAAATCAAACAGGCAAATATATGGCTGACAAAGTGACTCTTCTCACGATCACACAGCGCAATTCTGCTATCGGGCCGCTCATCGAAGAAAATATCGTTGTGGCTCCTACGTGGGATCGCGTTCCGGTTAAGACCATTACCGGTCTTACCTACAACCAGCGCGTCCGAACGGAACTTCCGCATGGCGGATTCAATAATGTCGGTGACGGCTATACGTCGTCTGCTGGTGCATATACCACGCGAGCATTTGGGCTGAAGCATTTCGGAGGCGTTCTCAAGATTCCGAGCGCAGATGTAGAGGCTGAAAGGATTCAGGCAGGCTCAGATACCAATAGCATTCTTGTTGACGAGCAAAGCGGCTTTGTTAAGGGCCAGATGCTCGACTTCGACAACCAGTTCTTCCACGGTCCTGCCTCTGGTGTGACTGGTGCAGACGTTGGCTATATTGGACTTGACCAGCTTGTAGATTCTACAATGTCCTTTGGTCTGGCAACAGATACTACTGGCGGTTGGGCTTATATCGTTTTGGAAGACACGAACGAAGGTTGTTCTTGGCTGATGAAGGATAATTCCAACATCGATATGCTTCCTTGGGAGTTCAAACAGGACATGCTTATTTCGGTTAATCCATCTACCGGAGCATTCACGACTGGTCCGGGTTATATCTCCACTTGCGATGGTTTCATCGGAATGAAGGTTGGAACTCCCTCTCGTGCAATAGCCATCATCAAGGGCATCACGAAGGCAACCCCGCTGACTGATAAGGTCATCATGGCTGCCCTATCTAAGTTCAAGCCTGGCTACATGCCTACGAGCATTTATATGAGCAAGTTCTCACGGTACTTGCTTACTGCATCTCGTACTCCGACGCAGGTTATGAATGGTCGCGGAAACTTGTCCGGTAGTGGTGACTTCATCGCGGCTACGGCAACTGAATCCAACGACATCCCAATTGTCATCAGTGACAACATTGGTGATGCGCTGGCGACCCCGACTGCTGGTGAAAAGACCAATCTCACGAACCTCATCTAATCGAAAGGAACAAGTAACATGAATCTTCAGACTCCTTCCCTTCGTGACGCCAATCTGACTGTCACCAAGGCATTCGCCGCAGCCGGAGCGAACAATACCAGTGATGGTATCGCTCTCGGAGATTACGTCGGTACTACGATCTCGGGTACATATGCCCGTGACATCCATCTGGAACTTCAGGTGATCATTCCAGCCGCTCTGGCATTGGCGACGGACAAGTCGCTGACGATTACTCCTATGAGTTCTCAGGATGATGCTGTGGCTGACGCCTATGCAGCCATCCCTACCCTCGGTGCTGTAACCGTTACGGGCATTGCAACTAACGTTCTTCCGATTACGGAAGGCGCAGGCTATGAAATCGACGCCTCTGGAAACATCGTCGTATCGTGGCCTCTCCCGCGCAAGCTGGAGAAGTATGTAGCAGTAAATGTAGCGGTGGAATCTGCTGGTGGCACCCTGACCGCATCCAGTTACACTGTAACCGTCGTGGGGTTCATCTAACATGAGCGCCACAGTCATACTAGCCAATGGCACGTCCCCATACGGCATTGAACCGCCTGCATCGGCGCTTCAGGCAGTTGTGGGAGCCGCAACAGCAGTAGCTACTACGGCAACCGTAGCGGCGATTGTTGTTACACCATCAACGGGTGATCTACCAGCCTCGGACGCAACTGTATCCATTTCGGATACTGCCACTCCTACGGTAGTAGAACTTCTCAAATATTGCACCGAACTGAAGGCTCAGAACGGCGCACTTATTACTGATGTTTCTAATATACGTGCTGAGAACGCTCAACTCGTTACAGATTCAGCCGCTATTCGTGTTCTCCTAAACCAGCTTCGTACCGATCTCATATCGCTCAGAGCAATCAAGGGTAGCGCGTAACAACTAAACCTTCCTGCTGGAGGGGTTAATTCCCCTCCAGCTTGGAGTAAATCCACAATGGCATTTGAAAACTTAGCAGACGCAATGTTTGACGTGGCTTGGCAATCCGCTGGATCAGAAGTCTTCACCATTGGTTCACTTTCCAACGTTCAGGGAATACGCGCACAACTCATCGAAAAGGACGCACTGCGCGGAAACCTACGCAAAACACTCATAACGGTGCGTAAAGCCGCTCTGACAACGTGGCCCGATAAAGGAGCCAAGGTATCAGGCGCAACCGCCATACTGAGCCTTGTGCAAGTCGTAGCGGGCGACGTAGAGAGTCAAGTCATCCTCGAATGCACATCAACCCCTCGTAATCCTTCATAATGGGCTTCTCGATCTCCATTTTAGGCCGGAGTGGCGTAAACAAGTTGAACGCTGCACTGACCGAGTACGCCAAGTGGACTAAGCAAAGCACGGATGTGATCTTGGTCGAGGCGGCGCGTGGAGTTCGGTCAGCAATGGATGCTGGCTTCAAAAGGCATCGCTGGACTGGTGACGCATATGCTGAAGCCGCTAAACGTAGGCGCAACCATAGCGGAACACATATTCGGCCTGCCACAATTTCACGATATGGATCATTTGATTCCTCATCCATTACGTATCGCGGCAAATGGGCGTTCACGTCTGACCCAAGCCTACTAGACCTTGAACTTCAACGTCGTAATCGCGGCAAGGGGCTGCTGGCTATCTCATGGAGGCTTACTTCGTGGAGGTATTCCAAGGTAGGGCTTAAACTTGTTCCAAATCGTACAACCAAAGTAAAGATGGGGACAGTTCGAAACATATCAGGCGAACTTGGAGAACTAGCAGAAGTTAAACAAGCTCCTGGTTATGTTAGACTTCGAGGATTTACACCAGCAATGGGAGATGTTGACCGTCGCTATGGTATCGTAGATGCAGCCACGAAAGGAACTGCTGAGAAGATTAAATGGCGCACCCTCAATGCTATGAAGGCTAAGAACGCGCACAACTTTCCAAAGAAGATTACATAATGCTCGACGAAATTACATTCCGAACGGTAGCTGCAACAATCATTAAGAACGCATTAAGCGTTGGAGATGAGATTGTCCATGTAGAACAGTATGAAGGTGACGGGGATGCTTTCATTGAGCATCTAACTCAAGATGTTACTGGACGGTCAGGTTATGGAATCATCATTCCCGCTGATCTTGGCTCCGAAAACGGTGACACGACATCTGGCGGAAAAAGGGCTGGCCTCAACGAACTTTTCAGCATTGCAATCGACATTCAGTATAATCCTACGATGAAAGCCATCTCTGAGATTTCATTGATGTCACAACTCATCAAGCAAGCCTTCATTGCTGCCAACCAACAGGACGAAACGCGTCCGTGGATTTGGCCGACAGGAACAATCACAACTTTCGATTCATCTGGTGCTGATGCCATTAAGCGCATCATCATCCAAGCACGTATTTTTCAGTAACCAACAACAACAGATAAAACAAAATGCCATCGACCAATATTTCCGATACATTTACTTACAATGTATCATTGGCGCGTGTCGGAGATACCTTCACGCTTCCATCGGGGGGAACCGTCAGTAGCACGTCGCTGCCAGCAGTTGACCCCATCGCCTTGTATAAGGCACGCAAGAGTATCGCCGATACTGTCACTGATTCTATTTGGACTCTACTGGCCAATCTCACTGCATTCAAGTGGGACAAGTCAGGGGACGAAAAGGAGAACTATGTTTCTGATGGCAATGGCGGATCAGTGCTGGATGACTCGTTCAGCATCAAAGTTAAGCGCGAAGCTACGGCAACGCTCAACCAGTCATCTCCAATCTTTGAAGAGATTCACCTTTGCTCTGGAGCACTCGACGACGCATCGACTACGGTAGCAATCGATTCAGTTCCGACGAAATACTTCTGGATGCACGTCGAGAAGTTCTCCCGTCGTCTTCAGCAGGTCGTACAGAGCTACGAGATGTATGTTCAGGCAACGGCTGACAGTCTAGATGACGGCAACTATGAGGACTTTCCGACCTTCGAGGTTAAGTTCAAGCGACTTTCCAACTCGAATGAGCGGTACGCTAACATTCCGGCTGGAAGTTCAGTCGTTGCGGGTCCAGGACAGATTCTCAAGTTGGCCGATGGCGCAATTGTAGCGCATACGCTCGTAACTGTATCTTCGGCAACACAGGTGTCAGAGGCAGCAATCAGCGACGTTCCGATTGGTGTAGCACCAAGTGCAGCGGACAGTGGCGATCAGGTCGCTGTGTCTCTGCTAAATGGTGGACTTACGGCAATCGTTATGTATGCCAGTGAGGCAATTACTGCTGGAACGACTGTGTATGCAGCCGCTTCCGGCTTTGTATCGCTACTCTCTGCAACGCCCGGAACTTATAATGCCGTCGGCGTGGCACTCTCAACCACGACAGATGCAGGCAATATTTCCGTTGCTCCGCTCAGTCCCTACCCCGTGGTAGTCTCCTAGTTTCATGTGCCTGCATGGGTGTGTTTCATCTGCGCGTTTTTCGGGGAGTTTCGCGCAAGCCCATGCAGGCATTTCTATCCCCGATAATTTTCAACCTTAGATTATAATGACAATGCTTACTTCTGACTTACTCGCCCTTGCTGGCCTTATCGTAGTTGTTGGAATATCAACAATAGGTCTTTGCATGAGAATACTTGAGAATATAGCCAAGTTAAACCAGAAGGTAGATGGAGCCTTGTCACCTGATATAGAAGCTCTAAAGCGTGATAACGCTGAACATTTTCGCGCCGAGAACTCTTTAGATAAGAGAGTAACTGTAATAGAAACACAGCACCAGCGCAGTCTTGCTTAAACATTTCCACAAACAACCCAAAATAAGGAAAACTCCAATGTTTGATACGAATACAAAGCTCACTTCTGAGCAGAGAAAAGAATACGAAACCCTCATCGCCATTGGCGGAAAGGAAATCATCGTCCAGAGATTCGACGATGCCACAAAGACGCTTATAGATGAAAGCGTTACAATCCGTATCGTAAGAAGCCTTAAAGAATACATGAGGGCATATGCGGCCTTCGATGAAACTACCGATCCGTTTACGGTCAGTCGATTCTTCTGCGTTCGTCCCGATGGGGAAACACCTGAAGCTACCGAAGATTGGCTCGAAAGCCTGATTCCTGAATCCGTTGCGCTTATTGAGGAGGTAGCGCGTGAGTTAAATTTTACCCGTGTCTCCCAGTATGCAGAACCCCGACTCAATCGGGACCAGAAGAAGGCAGAGAAGAATATCAAGATGATGATGGAGGTAATGCCAGCAAACCTACGGGACCAAGCATTGGTCGCCTTTACGCAGGCGTCTCAAACCTCCTCTGCTGCACAGTCCGAGAAGCTGCTGAAAGATGCGGGCCTATCGAAGCAACCTTAATTATTGATGAGCATGAACGACGCAATGCTGAATCACTGCTTTCAGTTGCATCGGTTATTTACTCATCCGTCATGGGAGGGGCTGAGTATGCAGGAAGCATTGCAGCAAGCCCCTATGCAAAGAAGGGGGCAAAGATAAAGACGCCAGCATCATGTAAGGAAATGAATAAGATGCTAAGGCGGTTGGACAAGAGAGCACGGAGATTCTAAATATAATGGCAAGCCAAGTTGACGTTCTGCTAAAGCTAAAATACACCGAACAAGGTCTAAAATCAGTCCTTGGTGGGATGGCTGGCTTTATGACCAAGATGGCCGGGGCAGCTGGTTTGTATGTATCGTTTAATCAGCTTACAAATAGCATCAAAACGATGGCTAGTTATGAGCAGAATATGGCGAATGTAAAAGCCACGATTAATGCCACTGCAACTGAAATGATTGCATTGTCTAATGCGGCTAGAAAAGCCGGAGAAAGCTCTATTTTTTCTGCTGTTGAGGTTTCTGCTGGCATGGAGAAGATGGCAAAAGCTGGTCTAGCTCCTAGTCAGATAATCGGTGCTCTAGGTAGTACTATCGAGCTTGCAACTGCTGCATCCATTGACTTCGGAAAGGCTGTTGATCTACAAGTCCAAGCAAATACTACAATGGGTATTTCTTGGTCTGACATGGCAAGAGTTAACAGGGCTTTCGTTGTAGCTGCCAACAATTCTATCATGTCCGTCGAGGACATTGGAACAGCGTTTAAGTATATTGGCCCGCTTGGTAAAGAGTTTGGAATGGACATAGAGCACGCTGCGGCATATTTGGCTGCACTGGCCCAAAATGGCATCAAGGCATCTCAGGGGGGAACAGGGCTAAGAACAGTGCTACTTCATCTTGCAAAGCCGTCAGCGGACGCCCAGAAGATATGGAGCAACTGGGGCATCACCATGTTGGAAAATAACGGTGAAGCAAAGACTTTTGGAAAGTTAATGGATGAGTTGAGCAAGAAAGACGTTACGCTCAATCAATTATTTAGAGTAGCTGAACAGAGAGGTGCCCCGGCTCTCAGAGCATTGCTCAACCAAATGGGATATATTGATGACACCATTAATGAGATAAAAAAAGATACTGATGCGGCTCATAGAATAGCGATGGCTAGAGTTTCAACTCTTTCTGGAGCTTGGAAGCAGTTCAACAATGTATTAGTAGGCTCGTCGGTTGCTGCTGGCGAAGGAGGATTAACATCGTTGCTAACGGCCGGATTGAACGCGGTTTCTATAAAGCTAAAAGAGCTTAACCCACAAATAGAAGGGTTTGTATCGGCATTAAAAAAGTCTTTTTCAGATGGATCAATAGGCTTGTTTTTATACGATGCTCTGATGGCTGGCTGGAACTCGTTTAAGGGTATTGTAAAGTCGCTTTGGAGCGGAGAAGCTGGAAACGATTTTTTGTCAGGATTTACTTCAGTTGCTATTGCTATTGGCGGAGTATTAGAGACTGTTCTTATAGATGTATTTGTAGGAGTTTGCGCATTATTTCAAACATTAATGGAATCAGCAGCAGATTCCATTGGATCAGACTTTAGTGAAAGGTTTAACAATTTAATTAATCCTTTACAATATGCTTCAGTAAAAATAGTTGGAGCTATTTCAGGCAATAAATATGTTACGCCAGGACAGCAAAGCGAATCTGGTAGAATTTCAAGAAGCGAATCTGGATTTGGTAAACGACTAGAAGAAAATTATGCCAAGTCATCAGATTTAATGACTGCGTCTGTGGTGGAGTTTTTCCAGAAAACACTTTCTAAGTTTACACCAAAGCCTTCTAACTATGGTGATAATCGTTATCAAGCTCCTAAAACACTATATGGAGAAGGACCAAAGCCAGTACCTTCAGTAAGCAATAATTTATATCCTCAAGCGAAGATAGATCCTTCTGTTCTTGACACAAAACAATTAGTAGAGCTTTACAATGCCCTAGCCGACCTCAGCGAAGGATGGGTTGACTATGCAAAGGTTTCTGCTGCTGAATCTCAAGGTGGCATGGAGTCTGTACGGGTTGAGATATTAAGGAATAAGATGATCGGTCTTATTTCTAATAAATTATCAACACAAAGTTCAGAAACAAAAAAAGCAACAGATAGCTTAAATGAAAATACAGAGAGGACGCAGGAGCAACTAGATGCTCTAAATTCTGTATATGAAGCTCAAAAACAAGCCATAATCAGCGGAGCAGCGTATTCTGGATTGAATGAACTAGAACGAAGAACTATATATGAGCTAAATGAAGCTATTTTAGAAAACAAGAAGATAGAGATAGACAGGCTATCTTTAGAAGCTAACGCCATAACAGATTTAGTAATGAGGGCTAAAGCCCTAAAAAAGGTAGCGGTTGCTCAATCAGAATACAATAAACTGATTAAAGACGGCACTCCAAAGACCAAGATACAGTCATCACAGGATGAGTATCAGAGCAATTTCGGAGGAAATAACGGGCTTGGAGACCCTGCAAAGAACTACCAAAGCATGGAGGAAGTCTTTACTGGTGGGAGTTTAGACTGGATAAATAGTGTAGGGTCAGCATTCAACCAGCTTGCTGCTACCATTGGAACAGTAATGAGTGATATATCATCTGGTATATCAAGCAGTATCATGGGATGGATACAAGGAACCGCCTCATTCACTGATGGAATTAGGTCAATGGCAGTAAGCGTTGTGCAGACTGTTATTCAAATGGTAGTTCAGATGGGAGTACAGTGGGCGCTAGAAGCGACTATGTTCTCTACGGCTGAGGATATTAAGGTCACTGCATCTACTACTAGCACGGAAATTGTAGTTGCTAACAATACAACAGAGCAAGTTAGTCTATTTGCTACGGCATGGGCATGGATTGTAAAGGCCGCGGCTTCTGCTATGAGCGGATTATCAGAAATACCTATTATAGGATGGGTTTTAGGAATAGCTGCTTTAGCTGCTGTTCTAGCCATCGGTGCTGGCATGATGGGTGGATTAGCTACTGGCGGGCAACCCGGTGATGCTACGTATGCAGGCAAGGTCAGTGGACCCGGAACGCGCACATCAGACACAGCGGGCGTGTATGCCTTGTCAACGGATGAATATGTAGTACGTGGAAACGCTGCGGCAGCAATTGGCTATGACAACCTCGACTACATGAACACCTTTGGACGCATTCCAGAAACGGCTCGCGGATTTGCTACGGGTGGATCAGTGGGTGATCTGTCAGGAGCCGCTCTAGGGGCATCTGGAGGCTCTGGCAGGGCATCTATGCCACAGAAGTTCATCTTCGTCAGCAGTCCTAGGGAAGCTCTCCGCGAACAGCAGAGAGAGCCTGGATACGAAGCGCATATTCAGAACGTCGTGAAGCGCGGAAAGGGGAAAATCATCTAATGCTTTTCACGGTAGTCACATATTTGGAGGAACAGATTCTGGTGGTCCTGATCCGGCCAAACGAGGCTGACGGTGTATCCGTGAAGGAAATAGCCGATACGGACGTAAGTCAGACCCTCGACTATACAGAGGAAAGAGTTCCGAATCTCCCGGCACCCATGCTGGACAGCATCCAGTATAGTCGATACGTGCAGGCGCAGGACTGGCAGGACTTCAGGAACCTACGCGGAGTCATGGGGAAGTTCAGGGTAGCTTGCCCAATATGGCCCGACGTGGTTGAAGCTGAAAACTGGGATGATGCTGACCTTGGGCCGATCCATGCAGGAAGTGAACTTGTCATTGGATGGGATGCGGGATTTGAAAACATCGAGATCGGAACGCAGGTAAGCCTTCCGACAACGGACTTTCTTGCCCCGCTGATTATTGGACGGCTGAATCTTGAGGCTTCAGAGACTGAGATTTACTCGAACAGTCAGGCCAAGGTTGTAGTTTCGATAAAGGCTGATAGGCGCATCGAAGAAGATTCGGCTGTTGGACCTAATATCACTATTGTTCAACAGCCAGAAGCGTGGGCAGGATTGGAAGGAACGGAAGTTACGCTTTCGGTAGTTGCCACAAGCACTCTTCCTTTGACGTACCAATGGTATTTTGAAGGGACAGAGGTTGAAGCTGCAACTGAATCTAGCTACGTAATAGAATCGGTTGCGTCGGGAGACGAAGGCAACTACTACGTTGTCGTCAGCAACGATATTTGGACAGTACAGAGCATTACGGTGCCTTTGGTTTCATTTCAAATCCCTAACAATGGCCTAATAGCTCGGTATGACTCTGATGCCCTTGTTACAATTACAGATGGCCATGTATCGGCTTGGGGAAGTAAAACCGGGAATTATGGCGTATATAGAAATACTCCTGATTATCGGCCATACGTGAACACAGAAGAGAGCCAAAACGGGTATAATCCAATAAGGTTCGTTGGTGATGCTTTAAATACTGGATACCAAGAATGGCATTTCGATGACAATTATAGTTGGAGCTATTCTGTGTTACTCAGAAATTATACAGGAACTCAAAATCGTGGAGCAGCTATATTTATTCAGAGAAACGAAGGTAGCGTTGTCAGCGGATCGCTAAGACTATGCCCGGCGTATGATGGGACTTATTGGTCGCTACTAGACCAACATAGCGTAGGCACGCTAAGCTACACGAATTCTGCTGTACCATCTACAACAGGCGATCTCCAGCTGTTAACTGTTATTGTAACATCTGGAGTTGCTAAATTATATCTTGGAACTCATCTAGTAGCAACACATGGTGGTTCTTGGAACTTTTCCTATATCTCGACGAATATTAACTCTGCATATTTCAGCATAGGCGCATCTGGAGAATGGTATGAACGCATAGCTGATGTGCGAATCTACCAAGTAAACCTATGGAATCGCGCACTAACAACCGGGGCTGGAAGTGATCTAAGTGAGCTTGTTGATTACATAAACGAGAAGTATAACACATCTTTTACCTAGAGAAACCCATGCCAGCCACATTCACATGGAATCCGAACTACGTCAGTGACCTAACGGAAACTGCCGACAGTAGCCTTGAGTTCAAAACTCTTGGACGCTTTCATGCGCAGTCGGTCAACGGTGAAGCCGTCACAACCATTTCCTTTACGGCGGCGTTCTTGCTCAAGAGAACGGACCTGAAGGCCCTGATGGCGTTCTGGCGGGCACGCAACGGCCAGTATGAGGCATTCCAAGCAGCGGCATTCTGGACGCCCGGATCAAGCACATCTTACGCTCCACATAATTTTGACGGAACGGATGAACATGGGCTTGTTCGATTTGCTTCTGACGAGATTGAAGTCAGGTGGCTCAACTCATACGTAGCTGAAGTTGAGATAGAGTTCCATCAGGTGTTCACTTCGGTAGAGGGCGATCCCGTCCCAATGCTATATCGGCTTTGGACAGATACAGGGATCGTTGAATACCTGACCGACTGGATGACAGATGTTGTCATAGGAGATATTACGTACAAATCTGCCCGCATCGAACACGACGAGATTAAATTGTCATTGGAACTCCAAAACGAGACATGCAAGGTTGATATAGACATCAACGATTCA
>Ga0172381_10003798_pt1 | contig 15811 bp, 25 predicted proteins | sample Leawel6488metaG_FD_119754 | JGI IMG/M metagenome (GOLD analysis project Ga0172381, IMG submission 119754) | Leachate microbial communities from a municipal landfill in Southern Ontario, Canada - Leachate well 64-88 metaG | ecosystem: Engineered > Solid waste > Landfill > Unclassified | place...
CAGGGTCAATTCTGCCTCCGACGGAGTGTTCCACTGTTTCGAGATCCCATAACTCTTCTACGCGATCCGGGCAATCTGCAAACGTACATATGAGACTGCCATTACTGGGTACCGGATCGCTCATGGTGCATCACCTTTCAGGAGTTTAATTGCTTCACCGAATGCATCCCTCTTTCCAATATTCACTGATATGTGATTTTGGTTATTCCCTGAATTATCATGTTTCTCTATAGCCAATCGGCGTCTCTTTGTCAGTTCCGCAACAACCGGCTGAGCCAGTACCTGCAACCCCAACGGATGGTTCATGCACCCGATCCACCCAGTCATATCTAAGAAAATCAAAGCTCTCGCTTTATCGACATCATCTGCGATCTTTGATTCTCTGATCATTTTTTCCGTTATTGGGGGGCGTCGAGAGAAAACCGGGCACATTTTATTTGTGCATGTTGAACAGTTACATGGATGGTCTGGCGGGGGAATCATAAAACGCACCCCATCTTTATGGCAGTGCACGCCATAGAATAGATGAGCCCTGCCGTTTCTTCATCTTCAAACGATCCCAAGTAATGCCATTTTCTTGCTATTTGCAGCCCAGTTTGCCACTTTTTTCGACGTCTATCCCAACAAACACCCGGGAATTTCGATGATTTCTCCATATGGAGATTCTGCCCATTTTCTCTATGTGTGACCACGCGTAGATTTCCCCTTGTATTGTTAAGACCATCTCCATTAATATGATCAATTTCCATATTTTTTGGAGCCTCCAAAAGAGTGCAATGTAAGTATACAGTACTTCTACCTCCATTTTTACAACGTGCAGTCCTTGCCGCATAATATGTATTCCCATGCTTTAGTGCATACCATTTGTGTTTTGAGAGTTCCTGATAATCCTCGTCGTCAACCAGTGCAACTTTTCCTTGAGTTAATGGGATCTCTCTCATTTTTTCACCCGTTTCTTTGTCAATCCCAGTTCGTGCGCCTTCACACGGATAGCCCCCTCACTCCTGTTTTTTAGATGAGGTACAAGATCCTTGATAGACAATGGTTCGATCATGATTTGCTCCTACAATGCCTGCACTGGCACGCCTCATTGCATTCCTGCGGGATATTTACCTTTTCCGGGCATTCAGGTTCATTCGTGAAGTCCTTGCCCCACGTTTGCGCCATCGCGTAATTCGCGTTGTACGTGGTGCACGATGTGACCGAACACCCGGCGCAATTCCGCATCAGCCAGAGATTCCACGGTTTGTATGTGGGTTGTTTTTCAAAGGATTCGGTCATCTCAGCACCAACCGCTCAAATACGATCCGGCCCTGCGCATCAACATGAGAGGATAGATGATCGCCGGGCTTCATGCCGAGATGGTCCATGATCTCCTTACAGATAGTCAGCCGCGCCGATCCACCCGCCGGACCCCCGGCAGTTCCGATCACAGTCACTCCTTTGATCGGGTAAAACTCTTTGGTCTCATTCATATACAATAAAATAGGTTAAAATAGTATAAATAAGTTGTTAAATGTAGTCGAACAGGACCCGGTTAAATTCCGTTTCCTGCTCGCAATCGTTCATCTCACAGAGCATATCGACGAATTGAGCGGGAGTGAGTTCCGGGAATCCTTCAAGAGTCGTTTCACTTGGTAGAGCGAACGGGTATTGATCCTCAATCCTTCGCGGCGTGTCCCGCACCGGTCTTTTGATGATCGTATCAATCGGTTCCGGTGTCGCATCAAGGATTATAATTGCCCCCATCTTGACGATCTTCCCGCCTTTCCCGAGTCCCTGGCACTGCTCGCATCCCATGATCACATCGCCTGGTTTCAGGTTCTTCCACGTCGGACCGTTCTTATTCCCGCGCCGGGTGACATGCTTTTGGTGAGCGCGGAACTGCGGTTTCGTTGCGGTAAAAGAGATGTTTTTCATCATTTCCCTCCCGCATTGGCGATCTGATCCTTCCCGCAGAAAACGAGATCCGGATATGGATCTGCCGTAAGTTTGTACTGGCAGTGCCCATCGCCCCGGCACCGGTCGCCATCATCCAAGTATGCACAGTGATGCTGTTGCATCAGAATCTCCCCATCATCGTGCAATGCTCGACGTTAGCGATACCGTCCCATGCCTGACAGGGATCAGACCCACACTTATCGGAAATGCAAGATGGCATCCCATCATGGCAATACCAGGTCAATCCACCCGGATTATCGCTCGTCATAATAGGGCAAACCTTCCCCATCACGCACCCCCTTTCCGGACGATCCAATCCCCCACGATCTCGGCCTGCTCAATCACGGCTTTGATCCGGTCAGCATATGCAAGACCGGGGAAATCGGTATCCCGGACCAGTTCGGTGCAGCTCTTAAATGCGCTCTCGTATGCCATCGGCTTCTCGTTGCGGATCGGCCTGCCTCCTCCAGGTGCCTGCGAGTTCGGCCAATCATCGGGCTTCTTGAAATACGTCTGATCGATGACCTTCCAGAGATCCCCTGACTTCTCTGCGCTGATGGAGACAAAGAACCACTGCTTCAGCCGTGCCATGCTCTCATTCAGTGGACCGGCCCACATCATAGGGTGCCGGACGCCGGCCTTGTCTTTGACCTCAATGGTGTGAAGCCCCTGATCGATAGCGATGATCTGCCCTTGCACAACCTTGTTTTCAGGCTCTTTGGCAGGCGGAGTGACAAGCCCTTTGACGTGCTCGGCGTTCTCAGCCATGCGAGCGTTACCGGCTGCATCCTCCCGGGCCTTGACCTCTTCCGGCGTCGCCTCTTTTGGCTCGGGCCAGATCTTTGAGATCTTGCCGTCTTTCGTCGTGAAGCACACCCGCGTTTTCTTTTCGATGTTGTCCAGGTATTTCTGCACGAATGAGAGCACGGTGAATGCCCGGTCTGCCAGGTCTCCGTCTACCAGTATGCGGCACCCGGGAAATCCGGTACCTTCCTTATCGGTCAATAGGCCTTTGTTTGTCGGTGCTTCTGTCATTGGTTTTTCAACTCCTGATTTAACCCACGACTGCCTTCGCGCGTAATCGCTCATAATCCTCCTTCTGCCGTTCGAGTAGTGCAGCAATATACTGCGATGCTACCCAGTTGCAATATTCTTCCCGTGTTGTGGGGCACCGGTTCAGGTTACTTTCCCGCTCCTCATCTGCGAACTTCTGCCGGCTATCGCGGTGATCGGGGACGTCGGTTGCTGAGAACATCATGGCACCTCAGCAAAACTGTGCTCATGGTCCGGTCCTTCCGGGCAGTAATTCGGATCGTTGGCCGATCTTCCCCCACAGAGGCAAATAATCGCTCCCATCGCCACCCTCTGAAACGGTACTCCGCAGTACCTGCAATAATCTAGCATCGCACCTCCGCAGCGACCGGCTCATCGCATACGTCATGATACCGATCTACCGTCGCATCATACGCGGCCACGATCTCTTCCAGATTTTTCGCAAGCTTGACGGCATCCTCTCGGGTGAGGGGGTAGGTTATCGGTATATCCCCCCATCGGGTGAGTTGCATACTTCCAGTCTCGTAGACGGTTACGCGGAGACTCCCCCCGGCTGCCGCTTTGAACTCTCTATGCGTGAGACGTCCATATTTGTCGCTCATGTCTGGCACCTCCGCTCACGCGCAATCACTGCTGCACACGGCTCATTTTGTACGCTGATCGGGTTCACTTGACCGGTCAATGCTGCGATCTTATTCAGGGCAACCATGACCTTTGACCGGTCCCCGATCCGGTGCTGATCCCGGGCTTCATCTACCAGATACCGGATCCGGCGCAGGGCTTCGGCCGGGTTGTGCGATGCCAGCAACGCGGCGTTCATCGCGTCGCTTTCGATGATCTCGGCGCTCATGGTTTCACCGGCTTGGATTCATATCCGCACAACTTACACCGGATCGATCCGTCCTTTCGGGTATTGATTCCGTATCCCTTCCCGCACCCAGGGCAGGTCTTTTTGTTGGCTTTCTTTGTTGCCATACTATACCATTGCCCGTTGACCTTATAAATGTTTTTATTTATTTTTTATACGTCGTGAAATAGGCGACATTTCCAACCATTTTGTAAAAAAATATAAATACCTGTATCGACATATCAATGCTCATGCAAAAACGTTCCCTAATAATTGGACTGATCGCGCTAGTACTTCTCTCGGTCTGCGTAAGTATCGTAGTGGCGGTGCCTGTAGCGGAAATCGGAGCATCTCCGGAAGTTGTTGTACGGGATGGCGACGGAACCACCGACTATTTCCGGATCTATTACTTTAGCGTGAGACCAAGCGCAGTATATGATCTGTACATCAACGACGGCGATGTTTCGGGAATTACGCCCCCCACGATATCAACGATCGGCAACGAGGTTGACAATATTCCTGCAGTAGTAGGGCCGGGCCACTGGCAGTTCTGGACGCGACACCCGTCAACTCGGGCATATGGAACAATTGTATTCTGGACCTCGACAGCAACAACCCCAGGAAATTATGTGTTTAAGGTTGTCGATCCTTCCGGAACCAACCCAGACCTCTCGACAACCGTCGTTGTATTGGCAAATGCAACACCAACTCCCACTCCCACACCCGATCCAAACTCTACTGTCACTACCGCCGAAACCACTATCACGCCCGAACCTACCGAAACGGTAGATCTTGCCGCCACAATCGCGCTGATAGAGAATAATATTTCAGCGCAGGAACAGCTGAACGCGGAGCAACAGGTCACCCTCGAAGCACACGATACGATGCTTGGAGAATTAGATGCAACTATTGCCACGCAGGGGACTATCGTATCCTATCATATCGCTATTACACCCGAACCGACGATCAACTACTCTGCCACGATTGCCGCAATCCAGACAAAACAGGCAGAGCAGGCGGATCAGATCGATTGGCTGACTTCCGCGATTAATGCGATTAAGGCGTTTCTCGGGTTGGAATAATTCTCTTTTTTTTTAGCCGCTTACATGCTCACGGATCCATATGAGCACAGCAGCGATCACCAGTGCCGTTCCAATTACAATCATGATCATACGGGATTCGGTCATGCGATCGCCTTCAGCGTGGTTGCCTCTTCTGCCGTGATATACCCTTTCGTGACGGCGTTGTCGATCTGCGTATCGGTGAGCCGGCCTTGTTTTCTCATGCTCTCGAAAAAGGGATACATTGCGCTTGCCATCGCTTACACCCCCGTCAATGCGAGTAGTGCATCTTCTATTGCTGCGATCCGCTCTTTGTCTGTTGGCGTTGTGCTTGCCACCGGTTCCGGGATTGTCACCCGGGCGCATAGGTGTGCCTCCGTATCAACCGCCATGAAATCCTGATACCGGCTGTTTCCCGGATCTGCCGGGATGCTCATACCGTTGGGGCCTTGGATGCACTGGATGTTACCTTTTGCATCCACCAATACTGTAAAATCTGAAGGTTGGAATGCCATGATCACAACTCCGACACTGCCGTCCACTGACCGGTAAAAAATGCAGTATATCCCGGCGTGGTCGGTTGCAAATAAACCCCGAACCCTGTATAAGATAGGCCGTTAACGGTCAGACTGAGATCGCCCTCTACTCCACCATTAACCGATCCGGTCCAAGATCCCGCTGTTCCAGCACCGTTGTTATACCTCGTTAGGGTTGGGGCGTACGGTTTCGGGATGGTAAATCGTATGATATTACTCACGCAATACCCCGCGCTATTTGTGTGCCCTATCAGGATCGATGCGCCCGGGACGCCACTATTATTAGCGGGAGCTGTGGTGTAGGGGAACGATTTTTCAAAATACCGCATACAATCTAATAATTCTCGTTGAAACGACCTATATTCAAATGCGGTCGCTACACTCCCCAATTCCAACTGCAACTCTGCATGCTCGAAGTTTTTTGTCGTAACGGCCCCGCATTCGATTTTAATTTCGATCTCAATTCCATTTGAGCAATCGCCCATCGCCACTGCTTCATATTTCAGCGTGGTTGCGGTTGCTGTTGGTACACTGATCGCACCTGAATTGGAGATTGCCGTTACCGCTGCGAAATTATCGGCAGAATTGGCTTTCCTCACGTAGAGGGTGTAATTGATATTGCTCCCGACATCGTGGTAGACTTTGCAGGAGAATGAGGCGGTCATATTCTTGAACCGCGCTGCGTCTTTCGCTTCGATCCGGTGCCGGTGGTAGAGGATACCGGTGTCCGTGAGAGTCACTCCCGCGAACTTGAACCCGTACCCAGAGTTCCCCGCCACGCAGGTAGTGCTCTGGCCCCACGTTCCCGCGCTGACTGCCGTACCGGTCGCCATGCCCTCGTGCCGATCCGGGCCATAGAGATCATCCGCGTCCCACGTATAGGCATCTTTCACAAGCGTGTAGGCGGTTACGCGCTGATTCACGCGGCAATCGCCGTTGATGATGGCATTCCGGGATTGGGGGAGAGCGGCGAAATTATCCGTAATCTTATTCCAATCCCCGGTCGTCATGCCCATTACGGCGATCGAAGTACCAGATGGCCACGCGTACCCAACACCAATAGTTCCGTCAGCATTGAGTCCACGAACAGCCCCGGTGAGATTCCCGGCCCCGGATGTTGACGAGGCACCAGTGATTGTGATCTCCTCTGGAAGACTCCGGATAGTGTTGTCGTAACCTAGTACAATCCCCGAAGTGATGAGTACTCCGTCCACATCGTGGAAATATTCAAGGTGTGATACTGGGATTGTTGTTGCAACTGCCGTAACATCCGATGTTAAAGTTGCCGGCATGCTGTTCTTTTTCTTTTTTGCAAGTTGCGTGAATGTCATAGTCTCATTCCTCCATTACGTTGATGTTTTCACCACGAGCAATTGCCCGTCTGTTCCCAATGTGAGAAGAACTTTATTTCCTGCTGCAAGAGACCTGCTATCGTCATATGCAGTCCTCTTCACCGATCCATATGATCCGTTCACCGCAATAAGACAAGTCCGTTCAACCCTGCTGATTACAACTCCGGTTGCGTTCACAATACTTTTGTCAATCAGATTTTTCGCGATGTTTTGAATTTCGTATATGGAATTCAGGTATACGCGTTTCAAGTTCAGGTACGCTCGGAAATCGTCGTCTTTGATAATTTTTACGGTAACGAAATTGTACGTACCGGCGTTGTTGTAATCGTACGAAATATCAATGATGCGATAATCATCGTCTGGAAGGTACGAGTCCCCGAACCCACTAACGATGAGTTTTTGTAGGAGTACAAAATCCGATCGTAATTCAAACGTAGCTGTCCAGGTTAGGATCTGCTTTGTGTAATAAAGCGCAAGATTGGCCGCTCTGGCAGTGCAATCCGATTGGGTAGCAATTGTGGGGTTGACCTCGTAATATGGCACCTTGGGTATGGTGCCCGTTGAATTCAGTACGGGGTCATAGACATCGGAATCATACACTTTTGAATCGTACCAGTTCCCGTTATATATGGCCTGACATCTAACTTCGATCCAATTATACTGAGTTTCCCCGTTTGCGTCTAGTTTGAATGGGGTGATCATATATCCCCCCGCATCGTTTGCGTATGGAGGAGCGGCACGGCTGGATCCATTTGTGACGTAGACCGGATCTGGGAGACAACCGACGGTGTCCAGGTCTGTCTCTGGGAAAAAGTACGCGCAGGGGACAGCCGGAGTTCCTGAAACAGTCTCGTATCGGATATAAAAAATCCATTTCATATACTGGCATATTTCCTCAATCGCCTCTGCTTTTGTCGTTGTAACCTCAAAACTGAATTCTTTCTCCACCCAACTGGCATCACTCCCAAAATATTTTGGGTATATTCCAGTCATCTCTGCCCATTTCGCGCCGTAATTATTTCCCCCTTGCCAACCCCCCAGGAGTTTCGCAACGTAGTTGGTGGGATATCGTTGGTAGACAGTCCCCGTATCATCAACAGCGGCACCGTCTGCCTTTCCTATTGTGGGGCCTCCCCCGGAAAACGAACACCCTACAAAAAGCGATTCTGAATCTTGGAAATAGGGTGCAGATCCAATCATAGCTTTTAGTCGGACGTAGGTACTCCCAGAATAGTCTTCTACGATAGTCCCACTATCTCCGCTAGTCGCACCATACAATCGATCCCCTGTAGTTATCGGATTTGCTGAACGATCTTTATAATCCAATCTATATATTAAATCGGTTTGCTGATCCGCCCATTTAAGGAGCACCCTGTCGTCAGACTCGATTTTCTGTGCTGTGAGATACCACGAATAATCGTACGCCGTCACACTCTGGTTTCCTATAGGGGTATATAATGTTTTATCCCACGTGATATTCGTCTGACCGCTCGGTGCAATCCCGGAGAATACGGTATTCCATGTCCCGGTGTAATCGGGAATTCGCATTACAAGTTTCGTCCAGAATAACGTCGAGGTAATATTTGCCACGGTCACTTTGTCAAATTCGAACGTCGCCGTTGCCATCTTATCCGACATCGCACGTTTCACCGTAGCGGAGGTGAGCAGCGTATCGATATTGATGGTCGGAATAAGCCGGATAGTCATCGCCGTTACTGCCGTGAAATTGGCTGCGATCACTGGAGAGAATGCCGTGATAGCGACAGACATACCCGTATGGGCGTAGAATGCCGGTTGCATCTCGCCATTTGCGGCATCGATGACACGACCCTCCCCATCGAGGGGTGCCACATCCAGGAAATCTCTATCGAGCAGCAATACCTTTCCTCACGTGATTGAGATCTGTAAGTTGTTTACTGGGATATAGGGGACCATTCCGGGAGTGGCAGTAACGGCGTTGTTCAGGGTCCCGTACCAAATCACATTTCCGGCCGAGGAACTGTCTGCAAGAAATACCACAGATAATGTTCCCCACGATGAGGAGGTGACCGTGGGGAATACGAGCGTGCTGTTTGCATTTGCCTTCACACCCGCATTTGCAGCAGACCACACTGTTGCCACATCGTTATTATCGATACTAACGCGAGCGTATCCTGCGGCCGGGGGTTCTCCCGTTACGGTGCCCGCAACGTCGCAGGCAGTACAAAGACCTGCCCACAATACCGCCGATCCTGTGTATGCCTGCTGTCCAAATGTCAAGTCGAGAAGTTTGTTTTTGATATACGTCGTTGCTGCCATAGTTCAAATCCTCCAAATTAAGGTCATGCGATTGTCTCCCGAGAGAATGAAATCGTGTAATAATATACACCTAGAAGCGAGTCCGGAGCTTCCCGGATCACAACAGAATCGATTACGCAGTTCGTATACGAAGTTCCGTTGATAACCAAGGTCCCTTTAATACCGGTGGTCTGGATGCTCATTTTGCCCCCGATAAGACGGGTTTTCGTTACGGTCCCGGCCTTTGCCGTCAGGTTCGTTATCAACGTGAGAGAGGTTGTTACGCAGTCGAACGTAACCTCGAAAACATCCGATGCCTCAATTTTCATATTAGTGATCTGGCGGACTTGGATCGGCACGCTGTCGAATGTCGTGGTGATGGTCATTGGTTCGGGACCCCCATACTCGTCCTCAAACCGGAAAGATATTTTTCAAAACTCTTATCTCCGTTCAGGTAGATATCTCCGCTAATTACGATCGCTCCTTGAGTCGCCTGTGCTGTTGCCTGTGCTTCGGTGTATTGAGACGTCCCCTTCACAACAGAGGGATCTATTCCTTTTGAGAGGGAATTGAACGTTCCGGCTGAAGTCTCTACGTCGTAAACATCAGAAGCGTACTCCTTCGACAAAGATAGTTTGCTCTTATTGTACGCTTTCATCACCGATCGTGCCGCGGCAACATCGGTCCCGGCATCAGCGAGATTAGCAGATGTCTCATCTTCGAGATCCGCAAGTGATTGTTTACTATTTTTAACCTTGTCGATCGCTGAGGTATAATCTGAATATGCATCTGTCAGCGTACTGATCCGGTTCTTTTCTTCCTCGCTCTTTTCAGATATCAATGTCGAAAGGTTGTTTTTCGCTTGGATAAGGTCGAGGGACGCATCTGCTATCTCTTTTGCAGTCCCGGATTTTTGCAGCTCTTCGAGTTTTTTCTGAAGTGCCGGAATTGTGTAGTCGGTGAGGTTTTTGATCTCAGCTTGTTTCACGGTCAGACTGGCAAAGGGATCCACTGCGTTTGTTACGGCCGTGGGACTGCCGATGTCAGCACCAGCTAAACTTTTTGTTGCAGAAGTGTCGGTTTTGTTCCCACCGAGTATCCAGAAAAGGGGACTGAGCCGCGTTTGCCATTTCTCAAGATCGCGAAGTCCTGACACCACTTTCCCAAAGTACGTATCCGCAGCGGATGCCGTTTCATCCCAAGCGGTTTTCATTTCCTGCATGTTGGATATTTCGTGAGGGGTGAAGGCAGGGGCATTCCGGATCTTTTCGGAGTTTTTAACATATGTCTCCATGAATGGCAGGTACTCTTTCCAATTTCTCCCATAGATATCCGCGGCAATGGCGTTGCGCTTTGTTTTGTCCTCCATTTCAACAAGAGCTTTTGCGGTCTCTTCAAAGACTTCGGCCGGGGTTTTCCCGGCTGGATTGACACCAAGACGCGCAAATGCCTTTGAGGTTGCTGAAGTTGAGTCATTAGCCTCATCCATACTTGTGGTGAGTTTAGTTATTGCCGGGGTTACAGCCTCAAATGAGGTTCCAGCAAGTACCGCAGCGTATTTTATCCTTTGCAATTCCGTCGTAGTTAGGCCGGTGTTGTACGATAGATCCCGGAGTTGGTTGGCGCCTGCACCATATTTTTGTACGGTAGCGTATACTACATACCCTACCGCTGTGGCAGCTGACGCCATAAGGATAAATTCTGATTTAAGTGATGCCGTGGCCGCTGTCGTGGATTTTGTTTTAGATTCAGTTTTATCAAGACCGGAATCCACTTCATTAATTCCCTTCTTGAATCCAGTCGTATCAGAGAGGAATTCAACAACAAGACTGCCTAACTTCATATCATCCCTCAAATGCCGCAGACAGTACGGCCGCCTGTTCTTCTGCTGTCTGCACTTTCACCGGTTCGCCTGTGCTAACGAAATCCGAGACTTTCCAGGTCCCGCCATGTTTCTTCGGCACTAATGCATTGGCCAAAGTCGCACAGATCAGACCGGTACGGTGGTTATCTGCGATACCCTTTCTCTCGCGTAAAAGATTGAACTCCCGGGGCGTGATCCCGTAAAAGTCCGATAATGACATGTCGAGTTTCCCAATTGCTTCTCTCTCCATTTCCCCGATCTCTTCCGATAAGGAATAGACCACTCCCGGTTCTCCCGGGGTATTTATCCCGATGGATATCCAGCTATCAAACGTCAGGGCGTCGGTGATCTTCTTCCAGTACCCTACGAGGGTGATCACGTCATGAGCGGCGCCATCCTCAATAAGCATCAGACCGGCCTGCTCGTAGGTCACCCCCTCGTGACAGAGACCAGCATACAGAAGCAGATGGCACGTGGGGATGTCAGCCTCCAAATCGAAGATCGAGAAGAACCCCTCCGGTAAAATGTAGTCGATATCAGTTATGATGCCGAACGGATACCGGAGGTGGTGCAGTTCAGTCCCGATCTTGATAGGTATGGCGTACATGGTTGCCGGAAAAATGTTTAGGTAGTCGATCCGGCCGGCCCAATTGGTTTTCCCGTGGGTTTGATGGCGCCAGAGTAGGAGATCTTATCCTCGAACGGGATCGATGGGGTCCACTCCGTGAAGTACCCATCACCGTAATAGGTATTGTTCGATGAGGTACCCGCCATGGTGATCTTCCATCCTACCCGCGTGCCGTTGTCCAGCGCTTCCTGAATGAGGCTATTGTGCTGAGAGTTGGAGCTCAGGTAGACGCAGGTGAACGTGAGGGATCCGGTTTTTGTGACGCCCTGAGGGATGCACTGATCATATCCATCGGTCGTCCCGTGGTTGGTCAGGTCGATAGTTCCCTTCGTGCGAGACGGTGCCCCGATAGTCAGAACTCCCGCTATATCCGTAAAGGTACCTGTGCTCCCGATCGTTGAAAGTGCAAGGATTGAGGGGTACCCATTTCGTCCGTTGATAAGTGTTGACATTTTGTAGTTCCTCCGTTAGTTTGTACTGTACTCGACATCGTAGTTCGTGACGCAGTATCCACGCCCAATCTCATCCTTCCCGAGATATTCGGGTTCCCCTGTGGCTTTGATCAGGGAGAAATTGATGGTTGGAGTTGTTGACGTTGGATAACTGAGCCCGTGCGCATGGTCGAGCCGTGTTCTGATATCGATACTTTTCTGATACCCGCCGTCCGCTGCTGTGGAATAGACCGCAATGTTGAGCCTGGGATGCCGGATACTTGCCGCGTCCATGGTCCAATCCGCAGCGGTACCCGCGTAGGGGTAGAGCATGATGAGAGACGCAGTGGATCCCGGGAGGTTGTTCAGATAGATCGTTTTTGCCGCGGTGCTTGTTGCCGCCCATACCCCGATACCAGCGGTTGAACTGCCTAGGTACTGCCCAAGGTATTCTATCCAGAGCGTCATACGAATCTCCCCACAAGGTGACCGGCGCTGGCAATATTTGCCGCGGCGAATGCCTGTTGTGCAGCCTCGTAGTCCCTACGAACTGCATAGGGGCTTGAGAATTCCATCCGTTCATTCACGCCCTGCAATATCATCTCCAATCTTCTGATCATTGCCGTTGCAAATCTTGGGATGCCGCGGTTAATCGGATCTTCAAGGTACTTCCATTTTGTAGGCCAGAGGTGCCGGTACTCGGGAGTCTCATGCTGGATTGCCGCATAAGATTGGTCGTAACTGAACCGTATTATGAAGGAGTCGCCCTCAAATATGGGTCCTTCGACCAGCGCGGTATCTCTGAGATGAGGGGTACCATCAGAATGTGGATTATCGAAATCATACGGGCATTCAGCCTGCGACTCCATCATCCGATCATCCCCCCATTCTCTAGCCGCTTGCCCGAATTGTTCCGGTGCCTTCATGAGGTTCTGGAGGTTTGCACGGATATTCTCCATACCCGAAATCCTGATTACAAGCGGCCCGTCGTTCATTACTGCCTCCAAAATGCGATTGCAATCCCGGCGATCGAGATAACAGCGGAGATCCCGGCGACAATCACGCCATCACGCCCGAACCATTTCATCTGTTGATCCTGCAGGGTTCGGATCCGGGTTTCGTGATCCTCCTGACAAATGAGGAGATTGTCGATTTTACCGTCAATCCTCATAAGCCATTCTCGATCTGTTTGCGGTTCGTCTGCGCTCAAGTGTAAATCTCCGTTACAAGGTTATTACCGGTCTCAAAATCTGGCGTTCTGCCAACATTCAGAATTACCGGCTGTGTGCCGTCCGGCAGGGCGATCGTCGCTTCAGGATCGAGCGTGACAGTCCCGGGCAAAAGGATCTGACATGAAGACACCACTTGGTTTCCCGATCGATCACGTACCAGCTTGTTCTGTTGGATCAGGATCGCTGAGTATGAAGTACTCGTTCCTGTTGATGGGTTCCCGAAATCGTCATAGGCTCCCGGGGTTTCAATAGTGATGCTCTGATGTGCCCACCCAGAGACAATATCTTCAAGTCCGCTCATTTCATCGCCGGTCTCCTGAAAGGTTTTAAGATACGAGATACTTGAGGGGGGATCCCATCCTGGATATACGAACGCGAGAGCGGGCCTGCTGATTCAGAAGCGATCCCGGGTTTGATGTTCACCGTTCCCCAAACAAGCTGAGCAACGGCAACCTGTGCAGCTTTCCGACTACCCGAAAGATCTACGTATGCGAAATCGATCAGAACATTCGCCCCGGTGCTGGTCCCGTTGGTAGAATCCTCGAGGGGAACAATAGTACCAGCCTCGTAATCGATCTCGTAATCCCGGTCCTCCTCATATCGCTTTGAAGCGTCGGAGGACCAGACAACTACAGTATCTCGAGATATCCACTGGAACGGTGCACTGGTGCTTGTGGTGCTTGAAAGGTTGGTGATGTATGAGGGGGAGCTAGACACCGCGAGTGCGATCGTAACATCATCCCGGTGGTAGATAAACCGCGAAAGACCGTAATTGCAGTACTCATCGGCAAATGATGCGGAAGGATAGAGGAGTGCGGAGATCTGAGTGTCGTTGTTTGTCGTGGTGATCCCCATGATCGCTTTTACATCCGATGTTGCCATTGCCGCGCCCATTGCCGATTACCTCCCATTATCCCGGTGCCGGGCCGATGTTTGAATCAAGATTACTCCAGGTCTTTTTCATGTCCTCGATAACACCAATATGGGCCTCTGCATGGTGGATTAGTCGTTCTGTCTCTACTAAGTTCTGTTTGAGGATGTGAAGACGGGTCGATGCATCGCGCTGGATCTGTGCGAGTTTGTCCTCGTAGGCTTTCTGACGGGATACTTCCCATGCATAGAGGAAATTTGTTTTACAGAGATCGGATGCGTTAGGGATGAAACATTTCACTCCCATACCTTCGGCAACACCGATCCAGTACTCACACGAAGGCCTTTGGGCGATGTATTCAGGACCAACTGCCATATCAACACCGTAGATCTGGATTTCCTCCCACTGGTGACCGGTCATAACTCCTTCAAAGAGGGCGTAAGCGATCATGTAAGAGATCGAGTTCGTGAAGTATCGAGCTCCGGTTAATCCGCGCTTTTCCCAGAACTGAAGCATTTCAGTAAGAGGATACTTTACCGATCCTGGAACCTTTTCATTCCGTTCCTGCATATAAACGGGGCATCTAAGTTTTGAGAGTCCTGAGATCCCCATCTTCTCAATGATCGCCTCATTTACCTGGCATTTGCGGGCTGCTGCTGTTGTCCTGCCTGCGATAACATCGGTTTCGATGTTCTCTTCAGTATGGATGTCAAACCAACGGTTCCAGCGGGGGATCTGGTTATGCAGATCGTTCAAGCCCCAAATGTCCCACGTTTCATCATGGTACGGAGCAAGATCCCGGGTTGGTGCAAATCCAACAATCGCAAGTTTCTTTTTGCGGTTTTTATCGAGACAGAACTGATCGAACTGCTTGGCAATGTCAAGCCATGCATTAGGAGAGGAAAGGTCTAAGGTCTTCTGCGGTGCTTCTGTTACCGGTACTTCCGGCTTTACATTCTGGGTGTTTGCGGTTAACTCTTCCATGTTATCGGTTGGTGAAAAAGAGATTATTACCCATTAATTCACGGGAGTTCAAAGGCGTTGATGTGGGCGCACACGTAATGCAGCGTGGTGCTGTCAGTGTAGTCGCTGCCGGTCGATCCGGTTGAAAGGGCGATCTGGAACTCCAGATAGGGCTGCATCGCGTCAATGCCCGCGCTGGATGCTGCCATGACATGCCCATATTTGGCAGATTCGAAGGGGCCGAACACAACCGCCATGGTCTCCGAAGAGGCGCACGCCTGCGTTGCGGTTGAAACCATGAGTTTCCATCCGCTGTCGGCGGTTGAAGTGCCAATGCCGGCTGCGGGCGCTCTCCATGCGAGCTTGTCGGTTGACGGGGGGAGCCTCAGGTTGATATACGGATAGAGGTTTGCAGAGGTTGCCGGTGCACAGAAAATGGCGTTAATGACCATCTTGCCGTTTGCTGAGTTGAACGGGACCCGGACAACATCAGTACCTGTGGTCAGCCGGCGGTATCCCGGGATGTAAGCCCCGGCATCCACGATCTTTGTGCTGCCATCTGTGTTGGTCGATGCAAGTTTGACACCGAAGTTTAGTACTGTCGGATCAACATAGGTTGTAGTGCCTGCGATTGCCATGATTAGGTGCTCCTGGTCTCGATGCACACGAGAGCCTTAGGCTTGATGACCTTGCCCCCGTAGACATGCAGACCCTTGACGGCATCCGAGAAGGCGCCTTCCGGCTGGTATGCGACA
>Ga0172381_10003799_pt1 | contig 15807 bp, 8 predicted proteins | sample Leawel6488metaG_FD_119754 | JGI IMG/M metagenome (GOLD analysis project Ga0172381, IMG submission 119754) | Leachate microbial communities from a municipal landfill in Southern Ontario, Canada - Leachate well 64-88 metaG | ecosystem: Engineered > Solid waste > Landfill > Unclassified | place...
CCATATGGCGTAAAGATAAAACAGAATGCCCGAGTGATCCAATTGATCTTTGTGCGTGTGAAACATACCGGTAAAGGTTATGACGGAATCTACCAGAATCATAAATAAGAGGGCGATCGTTCTTGCCGCGGTAATTTTATTCTTTTGTTGTTCTCTAGCGTTTGCAGATACAATCTATCTTCGCAATGGCCGCGGTATTCAGGGATTAGTAAAGAGCGAGACTACGGAAAAGGTGGAATTGGAAGTGGGTTTCGGTGTCGTTACTTTTAAAAGAGATGAGGTCTTCCGGATTGATAGATCTCCTGTTGAGCAGGCTTCGCAAATAAGAAAAAAATGGCAGGAAGATAAGATTGAGGCTGATAAAAGAGACAAAATACGCAAAGAGGAACTGGAAAAAGCCAAAGAATCCGGCCGGATCGAGTTTAGATCGCAGGAAGGCAGTATAGTGGTGGATGCGTTTATCAATAATAAAGCCCATGCGTTCCTTTTGCTTGATACCGGAGCGTCGCTAACCGTTATTTCAGATAAAATAGCCAAACAACTGGGCATAAATACTGATAAGCTGAAAGAAGGGCTGCAGCTGCAATTGGCAGACGGGCGTAAGTTAGTCGCTAAGCTGGTAGTATTGAACAGCGTGAAGATAAAGAATGTTGAGGTACAAGAAGTAGTCGCCGCGATATTACCGGATCCTGCCGCAGGTGACGGAGCAATGAAGGACGGGCTTTTAGGCATGTCTTTCTTAAAGTATTTTAATTTTACTATTGATCATCAAAATAATAAATTGATCCTGGATAAGATAAATAAATGAAGATCGAAAATACAGAGATTAAAATAATCCAAGGCGACCTGACTGCTTTAAAAGTTGACGCGATCGTTAATGCCGCTAATAACAAATTAGTTATGGGCGGTGGAGTTGCCGGGACGATCAGGAAAAAGGGCGGCAAGTCAATAGAAGAAGAGGCGGTCAAAAAGGGGCCGATAAAGATCGGTGAATCAATATTTACTAAAGCCGGCGAACTTCCCGCAAAATATGTGATCCATGCCGCGACTATGGGGTTAGATTTTGAAACCGATGAAACAAAAATAAGGAATTCCGCCAGAAGCGCTTTAGATCTTGCCGAAGAGTTGAAAGTTGAGTCTGTCGCATTCCCGGCGCTTGGCTGCGGCACAGGCGGATTCCCGCTTTTGGCCAGCGCCAAGGTAATGGCCCAGGAAGTGTTGCGTCACGTAAAATATGGGGAATCGGGATTAAAGGAAGTTACTTTCTGTCTTTTTGATAAAGAAGCGTTTGAAGTGTTTAATAAGGGTGTTCTTAGTTATCTCGAATACGTGACACATAAATTGCAGAGCGGCCCATTTACAACCACTGATGCGATCATAGACATTGATGGCGCAGTCGTTGTGATCAAACGCAGTAATCCGCCTTTTGGCTGGGCTTTACCCGGAGGTTTTGTGGATTACGGCGAAAGCTTAGAACAGGCTGTGCGTAGAGAAATGAAGGAAGAAACAGGGCTTGATCTGTTTGATCTAAAGCAGTTTCATACTTATTCTGATCCTGATCGCGACCCGCGGTTCCACACCATTTGCACTGTCTTTACCGCTAAAGCGAAGGGTAGGCCGAAAGCAGGTGATGACGCGGCTGATTCAAGAATAATCCAGCTAGAGGAAATTGAAGGCATGGAATTTGCTTTTGACCATAAGAAAATACTGCGGGATTACATAAATTATACGAAAACCGGTTTTTTGCCCGGCCTTGAAAAGCAGTAATTATGTGGTATACTTTATAAGGTTGAAGATTGAGTAGTTAGTAGCCCGTTGAAAAAGGCAAACCTAGGGTAACCTGGGGGCGCAAAGCGACAGTCCCGTTTAGAACGGGAGGCTGCGTTACCAAAGGGGAGAACCTTGAGGATTCCCTCAAGGTTTTTTGTTTGTGGGCAATGATCCATAAACAAGCGTAACTCTATATACCCTAAAGGTTTGCTAATTTCAAATGGCATGACTTTTAGGGTATTGTTTTTTTAATCTACTAGCCATAGGGGGTAACGCGGGAGGTATAAAATGAGAAGATTACATCGTAAAATGCAGAAGAGAACGAGAAGGCATCATAGAAGGCAGATGGGTTTCCTGGAGGTTTTGCGGCTGTACGCTGGTATGCCGATCAATTTTTAACCTTCGCGTAGCTGTTTTTCGGCATCAATGATGTCGCGGTTTAAAACGCGGATGGTTTCTGCAATTCTTTCTTTCATGTTAAGCGAGGCGACTTTTGCCTCGCTTATTTCACGTAGTATCTGCACGCTCATCCTGAAGTATCTGACCACTTCGCCTTCGTCAGTATCAGTCATCTGCAGGACTTTATCAAAACGCGTGCCACGCAGCCAACCTTCGACTGCGAGGCTCAGATTAAAATATAAGGGCTTACTAAAAGGATAAATACGGAATTTACGTTCTTTTACCTCAATTTCTTTATATATCTGGTCAGCAATGCGTTTTAGTTTTGCGGTATTTCGATTCAAATGTGGGGAGAGTTGATTTTTGCGCGGCTCAAATACTGCCGCGCAAGTAACTATGCCTAAGCCGAATTCATCTAATTGTTCAAGTATCCCCTGGTTGTATAATTCCGAGAGGATTAATTCATATCCGTAAATAGTTTTGGCGAATTGCCCTTTTTCAGTTAGCTCCTTGCCGTTAATGTAGCCCATTTCTTTAAGCAGATTTAATTTAGCTTCGATCAGGCGCAGGGCTTCGCGCTGTTCATTCTTATGCGATTGGAAACAATGAAAAGAATAGGGGTAGATTTTGTATATATCGTCGCGATACCTTTCGTAAAGGTTCAATATCGTGGCATAGGAAGAATTTAGCTGGCTGCGCACTTCTTCGGCAGGCGAAAGGATGATCTTTCTTACATCGTCTAATCCGATCCTGCGCAGGTTTACCCGGCAATACACAAAACCTTCCGTATCAATACTGCGCCTTCCGGCGCGGCCGGCCATCTGGTAAAAATCCCGCGTTTTTAAATTCCTGACATATCGGCCGTAGAATTTGCGCAGTTCATCAAAGGCCACGGAACGGCTGGGCATATTTATGCCTAAGGCAAATGTTTCGGTGGTGAATATTACCTTTAACAGGCGGCTGGTAAAAAGGCGCTCAATGACTTCTTTTAATGTGGGCAGCATCCCGGCGTGGTGATAGGCGATGCCGCGTTGGATCAAGGGAAACATTGACTGCGCCGAACGCTCGTGTTTAAGGTCAAAATGTTCGCATAGGTCGTTAAAAAGCGTGACGATCTGGTCTTTTTCGCTGGGTGTCAAAAAATTGTATCCTAATAATTCAAACGCCAGGTCTTCGGCGCGCCTTCTGCCGAAAACAAAATAGATCGCCGGCAGCCCGTCTTTATCGCGGATATAATTTATCAGGGCGTGAAGCTTGTTGGGTTTGAATTGGCGGGTGTTCCTGATCCGGTGGATATTGTCGTATATTTCATTGTGGCACTGGTAAAAAAAATGCAGAGGTACCGGGCGCTTATCTTCGATCACTACTTTTACCGGTTTGGAATGCACTGATTCTATCCAGGAAGCGAATTGTTTTATATTAGGAATAGTAGCGGAAAGCGCCAGGATATTGATATGGTGCGGCATGAAGATGAGCGATTCTTCCCAGACTGTGCCGCGTTCAGGATTGTCAATATAATGGACTTCATCAAATATTACCCAGTTGTATTTTTTTAGAGACTCCGGTTCATCCAATATCTTGTTGCGGAAGATCTCAGTGGTCATGATTAGGACGGGAGCGCTGGCATTTAAAGATACATCGCCGGTGAGTATTCCGATATTTTCTTTGAATTGGCCCTGGAAATCGCGGAATTTCTGGTTGGAAAGCGCTTTGATCGGGGCAGTGTAAATCACTCCGCCGTGGGTATTAATGGCATTTTCAATCACGTGTTCGGCTATAGCGGTCTTTCCGGCTCCCGTGGGAGCGGAAACCAATACCGAAAATCCCTGATTGATATAATCAATTGCTTCTTGCTGGAATTTATCGTAAATCATAGAGTTATTATAGTCTAAAACGATTGATTATTCTATCAAAAAGGGTAAAATATATTAATGGGCTATGAAGCAGCGGTAAATAAAGCATGGGAAGAGCTGCTGGCGTTTAATCCGCCGAAACTTTTTAGTGTTAAATTTTTGGCAGATGAATATAGCTTTGATACCGTGGCGCGTAAAGCAATTTCCATGTCTTGTAACGTTCCGGCAAAAGATCACGCGTTGATCCTTATGCTGCATTACCAAATCGCCAGGTTAAAAAGCCTGCAGGTTATAGAAAATGAGTGGCTTGATTTTAAAGAGCTGTCCGCGGTCGAAGGTTACGGCCCGGCTTTTAGAAAAAGGGTAATTGAACCTATAATCAGGAAATACGGCAAAACTCCTGAAGGGCTTATCCAGGCAGGCGCTAAATTTAAAGCAAAAAAAGCGGAGCAGGGCGATATCGGGATAATCATTAATATCTTTGATGGCGTGCCGGCACTGGTGGTTTTTTGGAAGGCGGATGAAGAGTTTGGTGCTGAGGCTAATGTATTATTTGATAAGAGTATTACCAGGATTTTTTGTATTGAAGATATAATCGTTATGGCAGAAATGGCCGCCAGACAACTTTAACCACGAGGAGTTAATATGAACAAAAAAACCATTGTTTTATTTATTGCGTTGATCGGCTTGATATTTTCATGTTTGCATGCCAATGACCTTAAGGGCATATATGCTCCGTCTGAGCAGGCCAAATTCAGTATTCCTTTAGGTGACTCTTACGATTATACCGATATTATGGTCAAGCGCGTAGTCGACGGAGATACACTGCTTCTGGAAAATGGCGTGAGGGTGCGTTTGATCGGAGTTGATACCCCGGAACTCCACGATTCCGATAAATTATTGCGTGATAGTAAGCGCTCCGGAGAAGATACTAGCACTATAAAAAAACTGGGGGCAGAGGCGTATCAATTTACTAAAAATTTAGTCGAAGGTAAACGGGTAAGCCTTGAATTTGATACGGAAAAATACGATAAGTATGACCGGATCTTAGCGTATGTCTTTGTTAAGAAAGACGGTACCTTTGTAAACGCGGAAATTATCAAGCAGGGATACGCTTCTCTGATGACGATTCCTCCCAATATCAAATACGCTGATTCATTCCGCCAGCTTTATAAAGAAGCACGGGAAAATAGGCGAGGGTTGTGGAAGTGATATTGATTGTTTAAAAGGGAATATTTGATAGAATGGATTTATGAAACGTAATTTATTATTGGTCATAATATTATGTTTTTGGGTTTCAATCGTATTTGCCGCGGAACCGCCGGGAGCAAGTCCAGGAGCGCAGGCAGAACGTTTCCAGCAGGAATCTCTGCAGAAAAAAAAGCTTCTCGAAAAAAAACCGATTAAAGCTCCGGCTATTGAAGTCGAAGAAAAGCCGGCCCAGCCGCAAGCAGAAGGTATCAAATTTGTTTTAAAAGGCGTGAAAATCTCCGGAGCCGTTCTATTTAAGCCCGAAGAGCTGCGCCTTACCTATGAATCTTACCTTGGAAAAGAAGTAAGTTTTAGTGATCTGGCTAAAATTACCGAAACCGTAAAATCTAAATATAAGGCCAAGGGCTATCTTACTACCGCTGTATTTTTGCCTGAGCAGGACATTAAAGAAGGCGTAATTGAAATAAAAGTGGTGGAAGGTAAGATGGGTAAATTGACCATTGAGGGGGGTAAATGGTTTAGTTCGGAATTGATTGAGAAATATTTTCACCTAAAAAAAAATGAAATCATCAATGTTAACGGCCTGCAGCGCGATATTCTAAGATTAAACCAGAATTCCGACCTTGAAGTAAAGACGATTATCTCTCCCGGACAAGAGCCGGAAACTTCGGATATTGTCTTAAAAGTACAGGATCGTTTTCCCTGGCATGCGGGGATAGGGCAGGATAATCAGGGGACCCGTTTATCAGGCAGATACCGTTCCTCTCTGTCCTTTCGTTCAACAAACGCAACCGGCAATCTGGATTCTTTATTCCTGAACTCCCTTTATAGCGGAAAAACTTTCGGCCAATCATTAAGTTATTCTTTGCCTGTCGGCACATACGGAACAAAGCTTGGCGTGGATATGACCTATTTTACTATGCGCCTGGGCAAAGAGTTTAAAACTGCCGAGATCACCGGCAATACCCAGATTTATACGCCGCGTGTTTCGTGGGAGCTGGCATTGACCGAAGATTTTCAGGCAAATACCGAGATCGGAATGGATATCAAATCCATTAAGAAGAAAACCGGAGGAGAAGTTATATCTAATGACCAGTTGCGTATACCTTATTTTGGTTTTAATTTCTCTAAAATAGATTCTTTTAACGGGCAGACTACTTTTGTCCCGCGTTTTGCTTTTTCGACCTCGCGTTTTCTTGGGGCATCCAAACGTAACCATCCCACTTCCAGCAGGCAAGGCACAGGCGGGTTTTTCTTTAAATACAATCAGGATATTACCCGTATCCAGCGTATGCCTCTTACCAGTTATATGTTGCTGCGTTCCCAGTTCCAGTTAGCAACCCATACTTTGCCTTCATCGGAACAGATCCAGCTGGGCGGAGCAAACAGCATACGCGGTTACCCGGAAGGCGAATATCTGGCTGATTGGGGCGGAAGCATGAGCCTTGACTGGGTTTTCCCGATGTATTTTATCCCCAAGGGCTGGAAATTAAAAAACGCAGACCTGCCGCTGCGTAATCAGATCGAACCGGTGTTTTTTGTCGATATCGGAGGAGGGCAGTTGAAGAAGGTCATTCCCGGAGAACAGCATAGCAAGTTTCTTGCCGGGATAGGCGGAGGATTGCGTTTTCGCTTCAACCGTAATATTTCCTGTAGGCTGGACTGGGCGGGCTCTATAGGCAATAATCCCAGTTCCGGATCAGGGCCGTCCACGTTCTATTTTACTTTCCAATCTGAAGTATAATCAGGTATTTTAAGCTAAAGATAGTAGGGGGATATTGTTTCCTATATAATAATATGCTATAATTTATATAGGACATAGTAAGGTTTTCCGAAAGGGCGAGATGCCTGAAAAGGTATCAAGCAAAGCCACAGGGCCTAAATCCGTATTAAGGATATGGCATCCGGTTACCGAAGAAAAACAGATAGTTTTTTTAAGCCCATTCGTGAAAATGAATGGGCTTATTTGTTGTTAAGCCCGATAAAAGTAGTATAATAAACATGGAGAAAGGTGAGCGTAAAATGGTCAGCGCTTATATAAGTAAAACAATGAAGAGGGCGGGGGTATGCGCCTGTTTCTTTGCGTTATTCGCATGGGGGACAGGTATCGCTCTTGCTTTGCCTGAAGGCGGCCAAGTAGAGAGCGGAACTGCAACTTTTGTATCATCGAATCCCACCACGCTTGATATCACTGTCAGTGATAATGCAGTCCTTAACTTTAAGCTATTTAATATCGGCCAAAACGAAACCGTTAACTTCATTCAGTCAAATTCAGCGGCATCGGTGTTAAGCCGTGTTGTAGGCGGCCAGGCTAGTATTATTGCCGGGCTATTGACCGCAACCGGTAATCTTTTTTTGGTCAATCCTAACGGCATCAATTTTACCTCCACAGCCCAGGTAAGGGCTAATTCTTTAGTCGCTTCCACCCTGGATATTTCAACCAATAACTTCATAAACGGCAATTACCTTTTTGAGAAGAACCTTAATTCGCCTTATTCCCAGATACTTAATCAAGGTAGGATCACTGCTAATAATATCGCTCTTATAGCCAGTTCTGTTAATAATACCGGTGTGATTGTGGCTAAAGCCGGAACTGCGCACTTAGCCAGCGGAGATAAGACTACAGTCAGTTTTGATTCCAGAGGCCTTATTCAGATTGAGATAAACTCAGAAACAAGCGCAAAAGTCATTGATTTAAAAGGTGTTACAGTTAAAGATGCGGTAGCTAACTCCGGTACGATCGAAGCCGGGGAAGTTATGATGACTGCAGAAACCGCTGAAGATATCTTTGAGATGGCAGTAAATCAGACCGGTATAGTCAGGGCAACCGGAATAGCAGAGCAAAACGGAGCCATAAAGATTATTGCTAATGGAAGCGTTCAGGTTTCGGGAGGTCTTATTGTTTCTAAGAATGCCGTAACTGTCCCCAAAGTAAAGGTAAGCTCGGGCAGAGATGTGCTGGTTGATGCTGATCTGACAGTGGAAAACGCGGACCTGGAGTTGTTGGCTGATAATAACCTCGATGGCATAGGCGCGTTTAAACAGGCGGCAGGAACAGTCATCAAGACGCTTAATTTCGGCGACATTGCTATCCAGGCTTCAGGTGCGTCAACTCTGGCCAATATTATTTCTGCCGGCAGTCTGATCTTAAAACAGGCCGGCAGCGCTGCTATATTCAATCAGCATCCGAATTCATATATTATTACCCGGGGTTCGTTATTCATTAATCCGGGCGTTACGCTTAATGCTGCTAATGCTCGGTATACTATAGGCAGGGATTGGATCAACCAGAGTAATTTCTTGGCCGGCACATCTATGGTTTCGCTGGTTTCCAGTTTAGAGGCGATGGTCTTGGGGGCCAATACTTTTTATGATCTTATTGTGATCGAACCCGCTAAGATAGTGCGTTTTGATACCGAGAGCACCCAGACCATAATGAATTTACTTATCCTTAAAGGTTCTTACGGGAAACTTTTAGTATTGGATTCAATTGAACCGTCAAAACAATGGAAGATCAATCCTTTAGGCCAGACCGATATCCAGTTTGCTTTAATTGCTAATGCGATCAATATCCGCGGGCCTCCGTTAAAGGCAATACATTCATCTTCTGCAGGAAATCTCACCAACTTTGACCTTGATCCATTTTGGACCGGACAAGGTTTAACTTCTAACTGGTCAGATGCTGATAACTGGGATACAGGAACAGTTCCAACTGCATTTGACATTATAACTTTTGACGGAATAACCGGATCAAATCCAAATAAAGACTCAATTTTAGATGCCGGTTTTCATGGCACTATAGATTCATTAACCCTGAACGGCTATACCGGAAAACTTACCTTAGCCAGGGATCTTATCCTTTCAGGCGATTTTAACCATCAGACAGGGGTACTTGACCCGGTGACCTATACTGTCACTTTCATTGATGCCTCTAAAACCTCACATATAACAGGTAATACTACATTTTATAACCTCACTTGCCTTACTCCCGGCAAAAAACTTGTTTTCCAAGCCAATTCTTTAACTACCGTGACTAATACCCTGGCAATAGAAGGTAGTTCTGAAGCTTACGTTATCCTGGATTCATCTTTAGCCGGGGAGGGCAATGAATTCCAGATGTACATCAACGCGGTAAGCGACAAGGAAGGTAATGCTTATTTGCAATATATAGAAGTGAATAATAGTATTGCCCTTGGCCCGGTTATTCCTATTGTCTGTAAGAATGAGAGGGTTGCTGGAAGGAATAATACTCAATGGGATGCGACTTATTATTGGGTAGGAGATACTGACGGAGCAGTATGGAATGATTCTACTCATTGGTCTGCTTCTTCCGGAGGAGGCGGGGGAGCAGGAGTTCCGGGAACCGGAGACACCGCGATATTTGACGGCGGTAATTCAAACGGCTGCGCTATTAACGTAACCTTAGTCGGCGCGATAGATATTCAGTCGGGTTATGGAGGTACGGTAAGTTTCTCCAACTCTTTAACAGTTGAAGGTGCATATTCTCAAGCCGGTGGAGTAGTGAATGTGAGTTCCAGCTATAGGCTTACTACCGGAGCTTTTAATATAAGCGGAGGAACTTTTGCCACTGTTTCAACAATAGCTACCAAATTAGTATGCACTTCATTTACTCAGTCCGGAGGGGCCTTTACTAATACTAGTTTTGTGACTGTAGATATAAACGGTAATTTTTCAATGACCGACGGCACTTTTTCAAACGGCGGCAGGACTAATGTAAGCGGAAATTTCAGCCAGTCCGGAGGGACTTTTACCAGCAGCGGAACAGGATCAAACTATGGTTTTTATTTTGACGGTAATAGCGCCAGCTTTGACACTGCCACAAGCTTTGCTGATGTAAAAATAGCAAAGACTGCCGGTCAGACCCTTACCCTTAATGTCAATCTTACCACAGGAAGTTTTAAGTGGGTCAGCGGTGGTTTTGATACTAATGGCAACACATTGATACTTAGCTCTACAAATGGTTATTTATCTTTAGGTTCAAATACAATAGGCAATGTCCGGATCTCGGGTAATCCTACATATTGTGATAATTACGGCACCATTTCCGGGACCTTGACCATTGACGCTTCTAGGGCATTAACTATAACTAGTGGTGTTACGTTAAGCCTTGCTTCTACCGCTACCCTGGTATTGAGTGGGACTATTAGCCAGACTGTTTCAAATGGAACATTGGAACTTGTTGATGGCGCCGGCGCTAATTTACCCACAGGAGGCACTCTTAGCGCCAGGGTTCGGTTTACCGCTTCTACCGGAAATGTGATTGTGCCTGCGCGCACATACGGAAGTAGAGTTACCTTCTATAACAACACAGTATCTAATTATACGGCTACCCTGGGCACTGATGTTGGCCAGACACTGACTTTTAGCGAGAATTTTTATATTGAAGCGGCTTCAACCGGAAATATGGCGGTTTCAGCAGCAACAAATAATCCGACAATCAATATAACCGGTATCCTTGATTTTACCGGGGCTGGTGACGGCAGTGAATCCCTGACCATGGGTTCAAGTACCTGGACTGTCTCAGGCAACGTGGATTTTACAAACGGTACAGTCACGGCAGGCAGTTCAACTTTAATTATGAACGCGACCAAGACCTTGACTACGGCAGGCCAGACCTTGAATAATTTTACCGCTAAGAACACTTCCAGCTCAAACCTGACTGTGACTGTTTCCGGGGATTTTACATTGAGCGGAAACTTGCTTGTTCAAACCACTTCAAGCGGGACAATGACTCTTGATTTCGCGTCAAATGACCCAGCGGCCGCTATTACCGGAGGAGTAAGTTATTCTAAATCTTCGACCGGCACGCCGTCGATATCAATGGGGGATGGTATTTGGTCGGTTAAGGGCGATTTTAATCTTACCAATGGCACTTTGGCCGCCAATAGTTCAACTTTGACGCTCAATGGAGCCGCAGCCCAGACAGTGACTTCTAACAGTCAGACATTAAACGCGGTTATTGTGACAAATGTTTCCGCAGGCGGCGTAACCTTTGCCGACCGCTTGCAATGTGCTACTTTTACTGATACAACCACTAACTCCAAGATATATTTTAGCGCTGCTACTTCAGGCGCGCCGCATACGGTTTCCACAACGCTGACTTTAACCGGAGCAGCCGGATCGATGATAACTCTGGGCCTTTATGGCGCAGGGCCAATTTGGTATATTCAGGCGCCAAGCGGAACTACTGTTACAGGCGTCAATGTAAGCGATTCTACGGCGGTTACTAACGCTATCACCGCTAATTCATCAAATAACGGTGGGAATAACAGCAACTGGACTTTTGGCGCGGTTACCAGATATTGGGTGGCTGGCGCAGACGGAAGCTGGAGCACTGTGGCTAACTGGTCGGATTCATCAACAGGTACAGGCGGTTATGCCGCGCCTTCCGCGAATGATACTGCTGTATTTGATGCCGGCAGCACCCATAATTGCGCGATAGACATAGCCGCTTCTATTGCCGCATTGAATATTCTGTCAGGATACGATACAGGAACAGTTACTATTAATTCAGGGCAGTCGCTTATTGTGTCCGGAGCTATGTCTTTGGCCGGAGGTGGGTTTAATTCTAATGGCCAGGCTTTGACCGTGGGGTCTTATTCTCAAACCGGCGGCACGTTTACCGCGGGAGCATCCACCATTACCAGTAAGGGCGATTATTCCGTAACCGTAGGCACGTATAACGCGAATTCTTCGGTGCTGATATTAGACGCGACAGATGGAGGCCTTACGTTTACAGGAGGAGGATATACTTTTAATAATCTCGAGTTTCATATAGGCAATACAGCTTCCGCGGATAGAACAATTATTTTAGGCGCCGGCACCTTTACTATAGGCGGATATTTTTATATTGATAATGACGATGATAATATTTTTATTGTAACGGCTGCAATGAATTCACCCGCAATGAATATTACGGGCGATATAGATTTTGTTGGTTCAGGCTCGGGTATGCAGTCGTTTTTGATGGGTGGTGGTATCTGGACTGTTTCCGGTAATGTGGATCTGACTGGGGGCTCGATTACCGCGGGAAATTCTACTCTGGCAATGAATGGAGCAGGCAAGGTGCTTACGGGTAATTCTCAAACCCTGTATAACCTGAATACTTCAAATACTATTTCAGCCGGCGGAAGTTTTACGGTTTCCAATGTATTTACGATCAGCTCCGGAACTTTTGACGGCTCAAGTTATATCATAATTTTATCAGGCACAACCGGAACTCCTTTTGTCAAAACCGGGGCTTTTACTTCTTCAAGTTCTACTATTAAATATACCGGTAATAATACTACAGGTAATACTAGCGTTGTCGCTACCACTTACTATAATCTTTATCTGGATAATGCCTCGGAGACTTTTGCGGCCGCGGGAAATATTACCGCAGCCGGGGTATTGACCATCAACGCCGGTACTTTTGACGCATTGAGCACAACCGTTACTCTTTCCGGAACAGGTACTCCGCTGGTTATTAGCGGCACGTTTTTAAATAACAGTGCGACTATCGTTTACTCCGGTACCGGCGCGCCTGTTAATGTGACAACTATACCGTATTTTAACCTTTCTTTTACGCCGGCGATCCCCTCCGGAACTTATAATCTAACCGGAGATCTGACCGAAGCAAACGCGATTACCGGTACACTTACTATTGATAGTGACGCGACCTTAGTTATCAGGCCTGTTGCCACGGATTACAATATTACAGCGCCCAATATAGTGATTAATTCCGGCGGCGTATTAGATGCCACTGGTTCTGCTTCAACCATTACAGTAACGGATACCTGGGATAATAACGGGGATACTGCTGGTTTTGTTGCCGGAAATTCCACTGTAGTCTTGGCTCCTGCAACCTCAATCACTATTACGGGTAACACCGACTTTTATAATCTGACCTCAACTGCCAATGGTAAAACTCTTTATTTTGGCTCAGATGATACTCAGGGTGTCACCGGAGCCCTTACCCTGACCGGTCAATCCGGAAGCCTGATCTATTTAAAGCGCTCAGGCGGCGCAGGGCTGGACCAATGGAAAATTAATCCATCAGGTACAAGAAGCGTTTCTTATGTGGATGTGGAGAATTCCTGGAATACCAATGTTAATCCAATAATTCCGTCTAATTCTGTTAATTCCGGCAATAACACCGGTTGGACCTTTGGCAAGGATATTTCCGGGACTGTCTATGCCGCTGACCGGGTTACGCCTTTAGGAGCAGGAAGGACCGTAGCAGTTGCTATTAATGGCGCGGCAGCAGCCAAGACCGCCACTACTGATGCCAGCGGTAATTATTCTTTTACCGGCGTGGATTTCTCAGACGGTGATGTGATCGTATTCTACTTAGACGGCGCAGCTGAATATGGCTGTGTTGTAACAGTAGCCACCAAGCAAGACTTTATTGGTATGGATATCTATCAGAATAAGGTTATTGTGCGTAATGACTATGCCGCTGGTACAGGTTACATAACCAATGCTAATCTATCCACTGCTCATAACGGTGATGCAGACATAAAATATTCCGTTACCTCAAATAACCTGACCGTAGAAACGGGGTCAGAATTATTTATTTGGTCCGGTGACACTTATCAGCCGCAGGGAAATATTATTACACCCAGCCTTGAGATCAAGGGCACGCTTAGTTTAGAGTCCAACCAATTGAATATTTCCGGTAATCTTTCAAGTTTTATCGGAACATTAAACGCGGCCAGCCCGATAATCACCGTTACCGGGATCATTGGGGCGCAATCTAGTCCTGTTAATTTGAATATAACCGGTCAGGCAAGTGTATCAGCTTCAGGTATGCAAGGTGATATTTCAATTGCCATAAACGGCAGCGGTACCTATAACTGGTCTGATTCTATTCCCGGATTTATTTATTTGAACGGCAAACTGGTCAACGGAAAGGGCCAGTCTGTTATACGTCAGCAATTAAATGAAGGGGAGAGTGTTTTATACCGCAGGGAACTACCAGGTTCTGTATTTGGATTAAATTTCCCTAATTTTGATCAGTGGCCAAGAGCGCGCCAGGTATTGCCGTATCGATTAGCGTGCGGTATGCTTCAGTACATCAATGGGCAGCTGTGGATCAAGTGTATCAAGTAAATAGCGAGAGGTTTTTTAAAAATAGGGTATATCCCGGAAATCGGGGGGGTATAGCCTCATTTTTTTATGTGGCGTAAAGGAGTTTTTTTTGCTACTATTATATTTAGGTAAGCAATTTGGCTGTATTCCAATTATTGTAAAGCGGAGGTAATTAATATGTTACGAAATCTGACTGCGGGTGAGTCTCACGGAAGGGCGCTTGTTTCCATATTGGATGGAATGCCTGCGGGGTTAAAGATTGACGATGGTTTTATTAATAAGGAATTAAAGCGCAGACAATCCGGGTTTGGCAGGGGTGAGCGCATGAAGATAGAGCATGATAAGGCTGTTATCTTGTCCGGCCTGAAAAATAACCGGACATTAGGCAGCCCGATAACTCTGTTAGTGGAGAATAGAGATTGGAGCATAGAAAAATTGCATAAAGTGATGTCTCCCAGGCCAGGGCATGCGGATCTGCCCGGATTGATGAAATATGGGTTTAGCGATATCAGAGAAGTGCTTGAGCGGGCTTCAGCACGCAGCACTGCTTCAACCGTGGCAACAGGCGCGGTATGCAAGTTGTTGCTTAATGAATTTAAGATTAAGATCTCCAGCCGTGTGGTTTCAGTAGGCGGTGAGATGGATAGTGAAGAAATAAAACGCAAGATAACCGAAGCCAAAACGCTTAAAGATACCGTTGGCGGGATATTTGAAGTTCAGGCGCAAGGGGTTTTGCTTGGTCTGGGCAGTTATGTTCAGCCTGACCGCAGGCTTGATTCCCGGCTTGCCGCGGCAGTAATGTCGATCCCCGGCATCAAAGCTTTTGAAGTGGGTTTAGGATTCGGATATGGCGACAAATTCGGTTCAGAAGCTCATGACCCGATATACTATTCCAAACAAAGAGGTTTTTATCATAAAACTAACAGTGCCGGTGGTATTGAAGGCGGTATATCTAACGGCGAGGATATAGTTTTGCGCGCTTGCATGAAACCGATTTCCACACTTATGAATCCTCTTGATTCAGTTAACATCTCTACCAGAAAAATATCCAAGGCGGCGACTGAAAGATCGGATATCTGCGTGGTTGAGGCAGCGGGTGTTGTGGCTGAAGCCGCTGTAGCTTTTGTCCTGGCCGATGCGATATTAGAAAAATTCGGCTCGGATTCGCTGGCGGATATCAAAGAAGCGGTTAAAATTTACCTAAAAAGAATCGGTTAGAAACTATCGCCTCCTGCGTCTGTTAGTGTATAAGGAGGTGATGCTCATGGCAGAAACTGCGGATTTAGAAGTTGTCCGCCTTCATTGTCTTGAAGGCGGCACCAAGCTTAAAGCCTTTGCTGATATCGCTATAGGCGATTTCATTATCAAAGGCTTTAGGATCGTGCAAGGCCAGAAGGGGTTGTTTCTGGGCCTGCCGCAGGAAAAAGGCAAAGACGGCAAGTGGTATGATGTGCTTTTGCCTAAAACCAAACAGGCGCGCCAG
>Ga0172381_10003800_pt1 | contig 15806 bp, 24 predicted proteins | sample Leawel6488metaG_FD_119754 | JGI IMG/M metagenome (GOLD analysis project Ga0172381, IMG submission 119754) | Leachate microbial communities from a municipal landfill in Southern Ontario, Canada - Leachate well 64-88 metaG | ecosystem: Engineered > Solid waste > Landfill > Unclassified | place...
AATTTAGGCTCTTTACAACAAGCAAAGAGGTTGGTTATGTAAGAGTTCATGTCATTGTATATAATTCTATCACAAAACGACCAATCTTCGTTGGCATAGACCCAAAATGCGCCAGAAAAGACCTCGGTAAAAGTCTTTGTGCTTTTTTTCATTTCTTCTGTAATGTGTGAATAAATAAATTTTGATTGTTTATTTTTACCCCCGAAATATGATATTATCATCTTTTGACTATTATTTTTTAATATATAAGATTATATAGAAAAAACAAATTATAGTTTATGAAAAATAAAAAAGAATTTATAGAAAAGGCGAATAAGATTTATAACAATAAATATGATTATAGTTTAGTTGAATATAAAAATTCACAAACAAAAGTAAAAATAATATGCCCTATTCATGGAGAATTTATGAAAGAACCAGCTAATCATACTCGATCAAATAATAAACATCAAGGTTGCCCAAAATGCGGCAATCTAAAATCAGCATCAAAAAGAAAAATATCAAAAGAAGAATATATCGAAAAAGTTAATAAAATTCATAATAATTTTTACGATTATAGTTTAGTTTCATTTGAAAATATACATGAAAAAATAAAAATTATTTGCCCTAAACATGGCGTATTTGAACAAAAAGCATCAAACCATTTACATAATAAACAAAATTGTCCATTTTGTGTAAATAATAATTTTAAATCAAACACAGAAGATTTTATTAAAAAAGCCATAAAAATACATGGTGATAAATATGATTATAGTTTAGTTGAATATATAAATAATAAAACTAATGTAAAAATTATATTAGATGGTGAAATATATGAACAATCTCCAAAATCACATTTAAAGGGTATGTCTGTGAATGGTCTGTTAAGTTTAAAAGAGTTTATACGAAAATCTATTAAAATTCATGGTGATAAATATGATTACAGTTCTGTGAAATTTACTAAAACGACTGATATTATCAATATTAATTGCATTGTACACGGCAACTTTAAACAAAGAGTGTCTAATCATTTGAATGGAAATGGTTGTCCATTATGTGTTGAGAAACAAAAAAAATCAAACATTCACTTCATAAATGAATGTAAAAAAATACATGGAAACAAATATGATTATTCTTTATCAAAATATGATGGTGCTCACAAAAAGATAAAAATCATTTGTCCTATACATGGAATATTTACACAAACACCAAATTCACACATAAACAAATCTCAAGGTTGTCCAAAATGTAATACGAATATAAGTAAAGGAGAAATAGAAATAGAAAAATATTTAAAAGAACATAATATAGAACATAAAACTCAAAAAAGATTTAATGATTGTAAAAACAAAAAAGTTTTACCTTTTGATTTTTATTTACCAAAACACAATATTTGCATTGAATATGATGGAAAACAACATTACAAATCAATACCATATTGGGGTGGTGATGATGCTTTTAAAACAAGACAAAAATTAGATAAGATTAAAACTGAATATTGTATAAATAACAATATTCAGTTAATAAGAATTAAATATAATGAAAATATTAAAGAAAAACTTATTGACTTAATTCAATAACTTTATTATTTAATAAATCTTCTAATTCACCAATACGACCAATAGGTTCCATGTTATCATTAAATTCAAATGGTTTTACTAATGGTCTATCACTGACCACGTTTTATTAATTTCGTTTTTAGTTTATTTCTTCTTTTTTGGTTTAGAACTTTTCAATTCCATTGGTGGCGAAATATCAAACTTTTCATTTAAGTATATTTTAAGTTGATTCTCAATATAGTGATGTGGTACAGGTTTGTCATCAGGTTCTTGTTCCATTTTGTTCGCTAACTCTATAGCAAATAGTCTTAGAACATCTTTTCTAACCATTTTTATTAAATCATCTTCCATAACAAAAGCTGTATAAAACCAATCATCTCCCATAACATATTTAATCTCACCTTCCATAAAAGCCATAGTACCTTTTAATAGTTTAACTAAAAACTCATTATAATTATTTTCTGGATTTTGCAATATTGGTTCTAATATTTTATTCAATGCTCTACTAGCACCTAAAACATTACCAGCCAACCAAATAGGAAACGAAATAAATGCCAATGTCATTGGAACGGCTCTATGAATCATTTTATATGTACCTTTTACTAATTCTCTTTTCTTTTTATATGCAACAGCATCTTTAAATATATTTTTCAATACACCAAATGTAAAAACTCTACCAGTTTGCCTAAAATATTCACTTAAATGTCCTTTATGACCTAATTGTTTTTCATATTCAGATTCTATTTCCTTTGGTGTTTTTTCAAATAAATTGGTCAGATTAGCTGGTATACCAACCATTTCAGACTCATTAATTTTATTAAAATTATTATATTTGAGTAGATGTTGCATTTAATTTGTTATATTTTAATTATATATTAAATAAAAAAACCAGTAATTTTTTTACTGGCTTGCATTTTTTAATAATATTTTAAACGTGAATTCCTATTTGAGTTTTAAGAACTTCTTCAATTTTTGTTTTTTGTGTAAAACCTGTAAATATTTTTGTTTCTTTTCCACAAACGTAAACTGTAGGTAAATTTCTAATATTGAATAATTCAGCTAATTCATACTCTTCTTCTACGTTTACTTTATAGAATTCCACATCATTATAATCTTTACTTAACTCAGATAAAACAGTTAATTGTGGCTTACATGGAATACACCAGTCGGCATAAAAATCTATGACACAAGGATTTCCATTATACGAACATTTACCATTATTAACTACAAAACCTTTTCCTAATAATTCACTTGTTGTTACTTTCTTCATATATGACTTTGTTTTATTTTTATATATTAAAACAAAACTTGAAATTGTCCGATTTCGCAATATTTTTTACAAATTTTTGTATAAAAAATTTACGAGATTCTTTGAAATTTTAAATTTCTTTCGTTATAAAAAATCTCTTCACCAATTTTCATTCTTTTAACCATTGTCATAAAACCAGCAGACAATAATAATTCTGATATTTCTTTAAAAGACAACTCTTCTGAATGTTCTCCAGATGGTCCAATTTTTGTTACTTTCCATTTCCAATCTTCCATTATTTTATTTTATTTTTTTTCAAACAGAAAAATATATTCATGTTTGAACACATAGAAACCACCAATTATCGCTCTATATCTCCACAAATTTGATTGTTGGTCTTTTCCCTTTGTGTGTTTGAAATTCTTAACGACTATACTTTTCAATTTATATTTTCTTTTTAAGACTTCTTGCATCGCATAAAATCCTAAAGGTATCCATTCACTATTATCATACATATCTGATATAACTAAAACAAAATGTCTACCTTTTTCTAATACTACTGAAGTATTATCTACTATTTTACCAAAGTTTTCTAAAAATGTATCTAAATTATCACAATTCGATAAATCTTTTTCATCATCAGAAAATTTTATTATATTCCAATATGGTGGGTGCATTAAAACTAATTGTGCCTTATCTACACCTAATCTATCCAATTCCTTTCTAAAATCAACTTCCAAACTATCACCAACTATTACATCAGTAATAACATTATGTTTATTTATTTCTTGTGAAATATTATTTTTAGCAAGTTGAGCAACCTCTTCTTGCAACTCAACACCAATACCATTTCTACCCAATCTTTGAGTTTCTATTAATGTTGTTCCACCACCAAGAAAAGGATCTATAACAGTGTCACCTTTTTTTGTGAATCTCTTGATGAATTGATTTGGAATTTGTGGTATATAATTACCATGATATGTATTAGAATGCGCACCTGAACTATCTCGTTTATCAATCAACCACAATGAATCGGTCATAATATCATCGTAATCTTTCCAACGATTCAAATTAATATCTGATACTTTACTTGGTTTGAACTCAGTTAAACTCTTATGTAAAATTCTAATATAATGTTTTGTTCTATCCAAACTTTTAGTATCTAATATTTGTTGCAATTCTTCTTTTAAGATTTGTATATCTATTAAAATGTTATCATTTTTCAATTTAATATCTTTTAATTTATAAACATTATCTTTTATCGTGTTTACAACTTCTCTAATATGTTTTAAATCTTCTGAATCAAGTAATCCAGACAATGTATTTATAATTTCTTGCATAAAAAAAAAGAGGAATATATTTTTCATTATATATCCCTCTTTTGTAAGCCTAATTACTTTTTTTCGCCTTTCCTTTCGGATTTCCTTTCGGTTTTTTAATTTCTTCTAAGTTGTTCTCTTTTTTAGGTGCTAAAACCCTAACTTTTTCTTTCCATTCAGATTTAGAACAAAAGTTGTAACCTTGTCTCAACAAAGAGTTTACTTCCTTTTCACTGACTCTTTTTATTGAGTCTCCAAGTTTCATACATTTCATATCAATTATTTATTTTTTATATTGTATATGAAATGCAATAAAAGGTTTTTATATTCTTTCTGATACTTTTTTTAAAACGCATGAAATATAATATTTCCACATTCGTTCCTTAGTTTCTTGGTCTAAATTAATATCCAATTTCCTCATAAATTCACTTTTATACATCATGTCTAACTCATCTAAAATAGACACTATAAACTCTTCTGTGAGTGTATCACTATCAACTAAATTATCAACAAATATTATATCCTTTACACTTTCGTTTAGTTCACATACTTTTTTTATTTTCATAGTACTATACTCAATTTTTGTCTGATTTGTTCAACCAAATTTTTCTGCGGTTTAGATAATTTTCGATACCACTCAACTTCATCAATTATATTTTTAGTTTGTTCAGCATATTTTCTTACCCATTTCTTTCTTTTTTCATCATCACCTGCCATAATTTCCTCAAAATCTTTTAAATTGTGTAATCTATCAGCTAATTTTATAACTAATGCCCAAGAACTCATATTTATCATTTTATCTATTAAATATTCTTCTTTACCCGATATTGCTATCTTATCTAAATTACTAGTCAATTCACCAACCAATGATGCAACCAAATCACCAAAAATCTCTCTTATTGACTCTACCGTTACACCATCAACATCTTGCACCGTATCATGTAAATATGCTGCCGCAATTAATTCAGCAATATGTTTCGAATTCTTAACACTATGAACAATCTTTGCAACCGCATCTGGGTGTGTAAAATATGGTACACCACCCTTTCTATTCACTCCTTTATGAGCATCTTCAGCAAATTTATATGCAGTTTTCACCTTATTAATAAACTTTCTGAGTCTGTAATTTGCGTTATCTGTTTCTATTTGTTCACTATGAGTTTCAAATGTTCTTAAATATTTCATTCGCATAATTTTATTTTAAGCAGCACCAAATTTTGTTGAACTAAATCCATACTCATTTGATTCGAAACCAAGTTCTTCTAATTTTAGCATGTCTTCATAAGTCACAAGTTCAGGATCAATCATAACAATTAACTCGTTACGTTCACAGTGTGTTGGATAATGTGGATCACCATATTTAATAAATATTTGCAATGCTTCAATCAATTCTGAAAGACCGCCTTCGTTAACATAAGATGCAGGCACACCAGACCTATCATTACCCCATTCATCCATTTCATTTAATCTCTTAATTTTCATAATATCATAAATTCTTTTTTATAAAACTATATATTAAGTTTTAAATATAATAAATTTATGAGCACAAACGAATTTATAAAAAAATATCCACAAGTAGAAGATTATTTTAACAAAGGTATTATTGATTTAAATAGAATTGGTGATGAAATTTCTATTATAACAAAATTGAAACTGAATAATGACAATGACTCTATTAAAAAATTAGGATTATCTGATTTTTTCTCTGATATGAGAAAAGTTTTCGGAACAACAAAAGAATTCACAATGGCTCAAAGAGAGAAAAAGTTTGAGAGAATATTTAAAGTTGAAAAATAATATATAATTAAAAATAAATATCAAACAATGATTAAAAAATTTAATGAAATGAATGAATCTAATAATATAGTAAGCAAATTTGATTTTGTAGATATAACAAAACATAAAAAGGTATATTTTTTAAAACTAAATTTATCAAGTCTAACTTATATCAGAGATAATTTTAGTAAATTAGTAATTGCATTGAAAGACATTGAGGATGCAGGTTTTAAATCATTTAACACATCATACACAAATGGTTATTATGATTCGGTAGAAGATATTTCTTTAGAATTTATGGGCGATGAAAACATTGTTGATATTTCACTATTAATAAAATAAATATATAATTAAAAATAAATAAATTAATTATGATATATGTATTATTATTCGGTTTTATTGTGTATTTAACTTATACCTTGTCAAGTCTTGATGTATACAATAAAAATAAACCAAAATTAGAATTCCCACCATCAATAAGTGAAACATTCTATTTCATGCCACATTGGTCATTCGTTGGTTTCTTAATGATATCTATGGCTTGTGTAATGACAGTTTCTTATATGTATATGGATGCTGTTGGTTCCTTAGCCTTATTCAGCGTAACAAATGTTGGAGCCTTAATACTAGCTGGTGTACCAGCGTTTGCAAACATGCACTATAAAAAAGTTAGAGTACTACATCTAATAAGTGCAATATTAGGATTTACAGTACTTGCATTTGGTTTTGGCGTAGATTATGGTATGTGGTATTGGACTATTATAATGGTACTTGTGGCTATAGGTACTTTTATTATCACTAGAAAAAGTTCACCAATGTGGTGGATAGAACACGCATTAGTAATATCTATGTTCTTAGGATATGGTATTTTATCACTTATTTGTTAAACAATTTTTTTTATTTCAACTTTAATATATCTTTGTATTAATAAAATACAATACAATACAATTATGAAAAGATATGGCATACAAAATGATACAGATGATGGAGACACACTTGCAAACTGTGTAAATGCAAGAAAATCATCTACACAAAGAAGTGATGGAAAGGGCGCTTTGAGAAATTCAAAACGCAAAAGACAACTTCGCACAATGATGAATAAACGTAAAAGACAAACATTGAAAACAGAACTTCTCAAAGAAATCTAAGATTACTGAATCTCAAAATCAGTTGGTGGCGTTAAGAAATTCACGATAGTAATTTCCTAAAAATTAAATTAGGAAAAATGAATAAAAAAATGCTAAGTATTTTAGTGAATAAATTTCACTTTAAAGAAACAAGATGGAGTAGATATTGGTATATCACTGCTTTAACTAACTATGAAATGGTTCAATTGTTAAAAGTAAAAACACCAATTACACACCCAACCTATTACAAAATAGAAGAATTAGAGAACGAATTAAATAAAGGTATTATTCGCACAATCACTGCCGTATATATCGAACATAGTTTCAATCCTCAAAATTTATACAAATTATTAAAAAAATAATTCTTCATTATGTCTAAAAAGAAAACACTCAAAGTGGAAAAAACAGATTTAGAACGACATGAAGAATATGTCGAGTTCTTAAAGAAAAGAGTATTCTCTGAAAACTATAAAAATAATGTAGATGAAGATGAATATAGAAAAACAAAAGCCAAATACGATAAAGCAAAACTAAAATTAAAATTTTTAAAATAAATTTTAATATATAAGTAAAAATATAAACTGAATTATGATAACAAAATTTGAAATGTTATATGAAATAAATAAGTTAAATGGCTTAGACTTAACTAAATTAAAACTTAATAAAATAGTTATAAATAAAGATAAAATAATAAAAGTAAAAACATATGAAAGTGGTATGTTTGAAGAATTAATTACTATCTTAGATTATTTTATGGATAATTCTTTAATACAAAATTATATTATTAGTGGTGCTGATATACCAATGATTATATTGAATGACAACACCGAAATATTCTACGACAATTTCAATAAACTTTTTCATAAAAACACAATAAATTTCTATATTGGTATTTTAAATTCATTAAACACAAAAGTAAATGAACCTAAAGAATTGAATGTTGAAGAAAATCTGAAGAAAATGTGTATAGATGCATTAAATAATTATAATTTCATTTATAATGGTGTTGAAGAAGAAGAGGGTGGTGTTGGTTATTTTAAAAATATGGGTTTTAAAAATATAACAGATTTTAGATTAAAAACAATCATCGAACAGATGCCATCAGAAATGATTAAAACATTAAAATCAATTTGTACAAACAAAAAAAAATAAATATATTATGGTTAGTAATGCTTATGGTAAACTAGAAATTAAGCCAACATCTATTAATAATATAATAGGACATTTTATAGATTATACACTAGAAACTGAGAAATTGAGAAATTTAAATGAAAAAGATTTAAAATATTATTGGAATATTAAAAAATAATTTTTTTTATTTCAAACTTTAATATATCTTTGTACTATAATTAAAAAGCAATTCGGAGCAGGAGGTTGCATCTCAAAAAGATTTTCTACTGCTTTTTAGAAAAAAACGACTTTTTTAAGTCAATATATACATTAACAAATTAAATAATAATAAATTCAATGACAGCAAGAAGCACATATCAACAACTACAACAGTTACTTAGCTTACAGGAATGTAAGACTGGCTTCATATTGTCTAAATTTGAGTAATTAAAAAGATAATATAAAACACTAAAGCCAGTCTGAAAAGATTGGCTTTTTTTGTGTTTAAAAAATATGGCACTGTGGCGAAACTGGTTCACGCAGCAGTTTTAGAAACTGTCCCCTCGGGTTGTGGGTTCGACTCCCACCAGTGCTACAAAAAAATAGTTCTTTGACGTATTGAAATAAAAAATGCCGAAGTGGTGGAACGCAAGACACGAATGGTTTAAGCCCATTTGAGCCGTAAGGCTTGTGCGGGTTGGAATCCCGCCTTCGGCACAAAATTACACCTATGTTGAAAATGACTTACACTTTTTAATATATAATTAAAAATAAATTTATAAACATGAAATGTAAATATTGTAATAAAGAAATAAAAAATAAAGGCTCTTTAAAAGCACATGAAAAATCTTGTAAAATAATAACTTATACCGATATAACAGAACTAAAAAAATTATATTATGTAGAATTATTAACAATAAGAGAAATAAGTCAAAAATACACTAACATAGGAGAAAATAAACTTTCTGAATTAATTATTGACAATATCAAAAAACACAAAAAACACAAAAAACAAAAAGACAGAAAAACAAAAGAATGTGAATATTGTGGAAAAATAGTTAGTGTTGGTTCATATGAATCTCACATAAAAGTTCATAAAAATATTATTAAAAATACAGAAAATATATTATATGATTATATTGAAGAGAAAATATCTGTTAGAGAATTGAGTAAAAAATATAAAACACATCATAGTAATATAACGAAGTGTTTAATTGACAATAACATTAAAATGAGAAGTTTATCGGAATGTAATAAAATAATGAGAGAAAATTTTCCTGAAAAATGGAAACACTCTGAAGAAACTAAAAAAATATTAAGTGAATTACACAAAAATAATAATTATGGTAGTATATCATTCTTCAGAAATAGAAAAACTATATTATATTATATAAAAATAGACAAATATTATAAAATTGGAATAACTACAAGAAGTGTAAAAGAAAGATATAGAGCCGAAATTGACTACGAATTAATAAAGGAATGGATTTTTGATGATGGTGTTGATGCTTTTATGTTAGAAAAACAAATATTAGATAATATAAGAAATAAAGATAAATATAAAGGTGTGAAAATATTGAGAACAGGTAATAGTGAAATTATAATAAAAGATTATATTATTGAAATTGAAAAAATAATAAATGAATATTGAGGAATCGTGTAGCGGTCAATCACAGCAGTTTTTGAAGCTGCTCCGAAAGGTTCGTGGGTTCGAATCCCACTTCCTCATCTCATTGCGAAGATCAAGGCTGGTGCTGATGCCTGAATAGTCTCATAAGCTATTAACTTTGAAAAGAGTGTAAGAGTTGAATTCTCTTCTTCGCTACTAATAATTGCTCCATAGTGTAGCGGTTTAACACACCAGACCTTGACTCTGGTAGCCTGAGTTCAAATCTCAGTGGAGCATCTAATAGCAAACACACATTTTAAGAAAAAATATGACACATTATTACAGGAATTAAAAGAAAGTAGTTATGTTCAAGTTGGTAAAAAATATGGTGTTAGTGATAATACCATAAGAAAATGGGTGAACTAAAGTGGCGGAATTGGGATACGCTACCCTATCATGGGGTTTGTCAGATAAAATCTAATCTGGCTGAGACAAATTATTGTCTTGGAATAAGTATCAATATAGCATGTCTAATCTATTGTGCGGTCATTACAGGTTCGAGTCCTGTCTTTAGTTCAAACATATTCATATTTTGTGAATATATGAATTTAATAAAATAATGAGTTGAAATACTAGCGCAATAAAACTCCACAAGTTTGGTTTGAGTATTTATATTTTAAGTATCGTGTAACTCTCTAAAAAATAATCAGAAGTCCTTTTCGGAGTTAGAGATTTTCTCTTTTCAAGAAATGAAGAAAAGTAGGTTAGAATTGATGAGGAACTGGCTGAACCAGACATAAAAACAAAGGTACTAAACGAATTAGGAGTTCAATAATAAATAATACAGGCGTACCAACATTTTTTATTAAAAAATTTTTTTATTTCAATATATAGTATTATCTTTGTAAAACAAATGAGAAAACGTTCTTTAAGGATTTAAAAATAAAATTTAGTAATGGCAAGAACCATGAATTATAGTATGATATTATAGGAATAAGGCACTATAAACTAAGTTTTAAAAATAAATTAAACTTTATTTTTTTATTTCAATAAAATGTATTATCTTTGTAAAACAAAACAATTAAGAAAACGTTCTTTAAAATATTGAAAAAATTATTACGATAACGATTTATCCGAAACTCAGACATACCGAATACGATAAATTTATCTGAAACTCAGACATACTTGAATAGGAAATCGTAATAAAAAACTTCTATAAAAGGGATCAGTAATCCTGGTATATGCGACCTGTGTTTTTGGTAGATGACTTACTTAAACGTCTTGCAAGTAGAAATACACCGTAGGGTGTGGTTTCTACCCAAAGAAAACGGAAATACAAAAGACCTAAAATTGTGACATAGCCGTGTGCTAGACTACATTCTATTAGGTTACTACTTTAGAAGGACTCTCGCTTTTCGTGTTGGTGTGGTAATCAACACCGTAATGTTAGAATCTGAACGACCACCAGTTGTTCACATATTCTTTCAAAAACAAGATCGCCTTGTTGAAGCGAATAAGAAGAAATCAGCTTTTCGTGTTGGAGTGGTGTCCATACCGAGATAGTTAGTAAGATTGCAGACCAAAACAATCTGAATACTAAAAACAGTTTGAGTTCTGTTGAAGCATTTTTCTCACATTTTTAGTGTAATGGGCACGTTGGCATTGAGACCAAAAGCATTAAGGTTCGAATCCTTACTAAATGTCATATTGCGGGATAGAGCAGCGGTAGCTCGTCAGGCTCATAACCTGAAGGTCGGGGGTTCGATTCCCTCTCCCGCTACAAGAATTTTACAAACTATAAATAGAAAAAAAACGACTTTTAAATTAAAATATATAACAAATAACAAAATGAATAACATGAACGCAACATATGAATATTATTATGAGGAGAATAGAAATCGACTGGTTATCTAAACGATGTTGTGTCTAAAAAAGACAATCAAACCAGTCAAATTTTATTAGACTGGTTTTTTTTTATGTTAAAAAAAATAAAATAAAAGACTTAAATGAAATCAAAAAGAAAAATGAACGAAAAAGAACTTGCTGAATATAAAGAATTTAGAGAGGCAAGAAAATCTGCGAGAATCAAAGTAGTTAAGAAAGAAACAGAAACAAGAAAAAGAAAGTAAAAAATTATGAATAACATGAACGCAACATATGAATATTATTATGAGGAGAATAGGAATCGACTGGTGACCTAAACGAAAATGTTGTGTCTTGAAATGACAAACAAAAGCCAGTCAAAACAAATTGATTGGCTTTTTTTATGCTCTTTAACGTATTGAAATGACTAAATGCTCGGTTCGAGGGTTCGATTCCCTACCGAGTGCATTTTGGGAGTACTGCAATGTTGGTGAATTGTGCTGGTTTGTAACGCCAGTGCCGTAAGGCTAAGTAGGTTCGAATCCTTCTACTCCCACTAAATGCTCCTGTAGAATAATGGTAGTTCATGACGTTTTCACCGTCAAGAACACGGATCGTAACCGTGCTGGAGTACAAAATGGCGCATTCGTCTAGTGATTAGGACGCTTGGTTTTCAACCAAAAAACAGGATTTCGATTATCCTATGCGCTGCAATAAAAATGGTATAGTTGGGCAGGTGGTGAGCCCAAGACTCTGTAAAAGTCTCGCCTTTCGGCTGTGTAAGTTCGATTCTTACCTATATCACAAATGCTCGGTTCGGCAAGCTGGTCTGTAAAACCAGTCCCTTCGGGGCGTGTAGGTTCGACTCCTACCTTACCCACAAATATAGTGTATGTAGACCAAATAAATTTATATATACTTTATGAAAAAAATAATAAATACTTTTAATTCTGAATTCGGATATGAATTAATATCAGCCGTACCATTCGCATATTATTTATATCTAAACAATGAACTTGAAAAAACTATATCTGGCACATATAGTGAACCATTATATTATTTTAGTCCAAATCATGAAATAAATATAAACAATCGTTCATGGGATAATACCTTAAAACTCATGGATAGTGATATACCCAACGCTAAAATACATACATCTAAATTAGATTTAAATAGATTTATAGTTCCTCCCTATAAGGAATATTATGCTAACAATGAATATAAATGGTCAAAACCGACTATTTGTATATGCAATAGATATAATTATGAATGGGGTAAACCACCAATAAACTATTTCTCACTTGATATATTAGACAAAATATTTAAATTAGTAAACGAAAAATATCAAATAGTATATATTGGTGTTGATATATTAGATGAAATGCAAGACAGTGCAAATAGTCTATATTTAGGTGATGCTGAATTTTGTAAAAAATATCCAGATGTAATTTTTTTCCAAGACATCTTAAAAAATTCTAATTTTACTTGGAATGAATTATTATTAAGAATTTTTGCTAATTGTGAAAATTTTATTACTATGAATGGTGGTTATTCAATTTTAGCATCTTTTTTTGGTGGTACAAATCTTATATACTCTAACTGGTGTAGTGAAATACTACCAGAAGAAAATGCCTTTAATAGGTGGTATCCAGAATTTTCAAATAGTAGAGTTGTCGTGTCTAGAACATATGATGAAATCATTGACAAATCACAAATAATTTTCATGGAGAATAAGCCATTAATAAATGTTATTATTACAACACAACAAAATAAAGATGGATTTAAACGATGTATAAATAGTATCAAAAATCAAACTTATAAGAATATAAACATAATTGTTGGTTTAAATGCAGATGATTCGATTTCAGATGAGTATGTCATACAAGAAAATTGTAGAGTAATATTTTCAGAATCATATAAATACTTAATTAATAAGATAGGACACGGTTTAATAATATGTTTAGATGATTCTATGTATTTTGATAATTTAGAATATCTTGAAAATCTTATAAATAAATCTAATATACAAACATATAAGAATGAAATATTACCAAATATTTTATATAGGAAACAAAATATTGATGAACAAATTGAAGAAGTAAAACAATGGTGGTCAAATAAAAAATTTGATATTGAACATTCAGAAATTATTAATCTTTTTATAAAAAAGTATAATTATACTCGTTATTTAGAAATTGGTGTAAAAACAGGTGAATGTTTTAAAAATATTGAAATTGAACACAAAGATGGTGTTGATCCAACGAAATCAATATACACAAATTATAATATCACATCAGATGAATTTTTTGAAAATTTAAATGATAATGATAAATATGATATAATATTCATTGATGGTTTACATTATGAAGAACAAGTTTATAAAGATATCAAAAATTCTTTAAAACATCTTACCGAAAATGGAGTCATACTATGTCATGATATTAACCCACCATTTGAAATTTGTCAACGTAGGGAGCATTTCTGTAATGTTTGGAACGGTGATTCATGGAAGGCTTTTGTTAAAATTCGTTCAGAACAAAAAGATTTAGATATATACACTATAGATACCGATTTTGGTATAGGAGTAATCAAATTTGGTAAATCAGAATCTATATTTTTTGATAAAATTATAGATTATAATTATCTAGAAAATAATAGAAAACATATTTTAAATTTAATTTCTGTAGATGAATTTTTAAAAAACAAATTATAAAAATGCACGATTCAAGTTATAAAAAAATGAGTCTTTTCATGGATAAATATTTAGATGTAAAATCTAAATTAAATATATTAGATTTAGGTTCACAAATTGTTGATGAAAAACACCAAACATATAAAACATTATGTGATGTAAATTGGCACTACGATGGCTGTGATATTGAAAATGGTCTTAATGTAGATATTATAATGCCAAATCCATACTCAATTCCTATGCCTGATGATTCTTATGATGTAGTAATTTCTGGTCAAGCGTTTGAACACATAGAATATATATGGCTGACAATATTAGAAATTGCTAGAATCGTAAAACCAGGTGGGTTAATATGTATAATTGCACCAGGCACAGGTCCTATACATAATTGTCCTTTAGATTGTTGGCGATTTCATCCAGATGGTATGGACACATTAATTAAATGGATGGGTTTCGAAAAATTAGAAACTTATATAGACATTGAAACGAAGTGGTGGGATTGCGTTTTAATCGCTAAAAAACCAGATAACTGGAAACCATTATACAGTATTCACAAATTTTAGAAAAATTATTTTTTATTTTTTATTAGATATGTTGGTAAAATATCTTCTGATATTGCTTCAATAATTAAATTATATTTATCACAGAATTCATTAACAGCTTTAAAAACTCCTGGAAATGAATGTTCATTATAATCGTGACCAGATATATAACCACCGTCTTTAACTTTAAAATATGACAATTCTAAATCTTTCTTAACAACATCATATGAATGATCAGCATCAATATATATTATATCAAAGTAATTATCTATATATGTTGATAAAATATCAAAAGAATAACCTTTAATAAGTTTAACATTTTTATTATTTTCAAAATATATTTTCAATTTCTCATATTCAGGTTCAAGAAAAATATTTTCAACATTTTCACCATCTTTATTTCCTGAGCCAGTGTAACCTTCAAATATATCAATTAAATGAAGTTCTTTCGGTTGACAATTATTAAATATTATTTTTGAAAAATCTCCTTTAAATACACCAACTTCACAAAAAATTAGTTCTTTTGGTAATTCATTAAAACTAAATTTAGTATTTAACGGATATCCAAATATATGTTTATCTTTATATTTTGTGTGTATTAAATAATTCGTTATAGACATATCAACTGTATCTTCTTCGACATTTCCTTTTAGTAATAATTCCGACATATCATCTATAAATTCTGATATTATATTAATATTCCCACCTACTATTCCACAATTTTTCAATTGTGTATTATAATAAGTATTCTCATATTCCTTAAAATCTGGTATTATATTATAAAAATATTTGTTTCTAACCAACAACCATTCATTTCCTAATGTACTTTCTTCAGAACCAATAAAAATAGTATTTTCTTTATTGAACAAGGCACTTGTTTAATAACATAAAATGTAGTAATATTGGGAAATAATAATTTAAGGTATGGAGCAAAAGTTTAAAAGCATGACTATTTTTGATTTTCAGGAAAGATTTCCTGAT
>Ga0172381_10003801_pt1 | contig 15802 bp, 13 predicted proteins | sample Leawel6488metaG_FD_119754 | JGI IMG/M metagenome (GOLD analysis project Ga0172381, IMG submission 119754) | Leachate microbial communities from a municipal landfill in Southern Ontario, Canada - Leachate well 64-88 metaG | ecosystem: Engineered > Solid waste > Landfill > Unclassified | place...
AAGCTAACGCGTTAAGTATGCCGCCTGGGTAGTACGGCCGCAAGGCTAAAACTCAAAGGAATTGACGGGGACCCGCACAAGCGGTGGAACATGTGGTTTAATTCGACACTAAACGAAGAACCTTACCAGGACTTGACATTCTACTGCAAATCCGTCGAAAGACGGACTCCTTCGAGGGTGTAGAACAGGTGTTGCACGGTCGTCGTCAGCTCGTGCTGTGAAGTGTCCCGTTAAGTCGGTAAACGAGCGCAACCCCTATTGCATGTTGTATTTCTCATGCGAGACTGCCGGTGTTAAATCGGAGGAAGGCGGGGATGACGTCAGATCAGCGTGACTCTTACGTCCTGGGCTACACACGTGTTACAATGGGTAGAAACAAAGGGTTGCTAAGCCGCAAGGCGGAGCTAATCCCATCAAACCTACCCCCAGTTCGGATTGAGGGCTGCAATTCGCCCTCATGAAGTTGGAATCGCTAGTAACCGTAGGTCAGCTATACTACGGTGAATACGTTCTCGGGTCTTGTACACACCGCCCGTCAAGTCAGGAAAGTCGGTAGCGCCCGAAGCGCCCAACAGGGCACCACGGTGAGATCGGTGATCAGGACTAAGTCGTAACAAGGTATCCCTATCGGAAGGTGGGGATGGATCACCTCCTTTCTAAGGAGAATGCCATGCGAAGCATGGCAGTAGATAGTTTTTAGTTTTTAGTTTTTAGGATTATTTGAATATACTATTTATAGTAAAAATCAATGTCTCCCTAACTACTATCTACTAGCTACTAACTACTTGCCAGCGGAGCTGGCATATGGTTGATCGTTCAATATTCGTTCTTGAATATTGAACGCAAGTCTTCGGCGTTACGCCGGAGCGGCGTACTCTATCACTATTTAGTTGGGAAAGAATTTCTCTAAAAAACGCTTGGAAAAGCGTTTTTTGGTTGAAGGATTGAATTTTTCTTAATATTTTGTTATTATTATACATGTGCATGGGCGCGTAGCTCAGTTGGTTAGAGCACGTCACTGCATACAAGATACGAAAGTGCCCGAAGGGCGACAAAGCGTAATGCAAAACTTATTTAAATTGTTTTTTGGCTCATGGGCGCGTAGCTCAGTTGGTTAGAGCACGTCACTGATAATGACGGGGTCGGAGATTCGAGTTCTCCCGCGCCCACCAGCGAAAGAGCAAAAAAGTTTTGCATCTAATGACGGGGTCGGACCTGCCTGCCGGCAGGCAGGGATTCGAGTTCTCCCGCGCCCACCATTCGAAAAACTCATGGCAAGCCAAAAAGACGACAGTTTGAATGCTGGCGTTTTTTTGTTAGAGTAATCATATGAATAAAAAAACAAAAGTAGGCATTGTCTCTGGCGGAAAATCGTTCGAACATGAAGTCTCAAAAATGACGGCAGCATCAATTTCAGAGCATATCGATCAGAATCTTTTCGAAGTAGTAGAAATTTACATTAATAAAGACGGAGAGCTTAATCATAAATTACTTGACGATATCGATGTCGTTTTTTTGGCTGTTCATGGACCAAATTGTGAAGATGGAACGTTGCAACAATATTTGGAGGACAGGGGAATCAAATATACCGGTTCGGGTGTTGAAGCCAGCAGAATCAACATGGATAAAAAACAAATGCATGAAGCTTTTGAAAAAGCCGGTCTTTCTGTTGTGAAGTTCCTTGGTTTTGGCAAAACAAACGGCGATGTTGAAATAATTGCAAAAACAGAACGTGAGATTGGCTATCCTTGTTTTGTAAAGCCAAACAATGCCGGTTCTTCCATTGGGGTTTCAAAAGCAAAGAATATTCACGAATTAAGGCAGGGCATCTTGAAAGCGTTTAAACATGATGATCGTATTATAATAGAGAAAGCAGTCAAAGAGGCAAGAGACGTTGAAGTAGGTGTCTTGGGGAATACTGAGCTTTCAATATCAAAACCGGGAGAGATCATCTATAATGAAAATTTTTATGACTATAATGCAAAATATTTTAGTGGAGGCACAAACGTTGTTATTGGAGAATTGGATGGTTCAATGTCTTACAAAATTAAAGAAATGGCAGCTTGTGCTTACAAGGCAACAAATTGTTGCGGGTATGCTAGAGTAGATTTTCTTTTGGATAAAAATGGACAGCTTTTTATTAATGAGATAAACACTTTGCCCGGTTTTACTAACGCAAGTATGTTCCCAAAACTTATGGAAGACGCCGGAATTAAATATACCCAATTAATAACAAAAATAATTAATCTTGCATTAGGCATATAAGGGATTAGTGTTATTGTCGATTCTGGTTGACAAAAGAAGTAGGATGTAATATAATAAATGTTATCAAATGCCAAAACTGTGAGGTGTTAGTATGGGCAAGGGGGAGCTTTTTCTAGTGATTCTCTTTGTAATTGGGATAGGGGTTCTTGGATGGTTCAGGAGGAAACAGTCCGTGGATCCGACTTTGCCAGGGACAGAGGAAGATCATAATACTGGTTAGTGGGGGCAGAATAAGAAATATTTTTTATTGGCCGCAGCTGTTTTTTTACAGTTGCGGTATTTTTATAAGCCAACCACATTTGAATACTTTTATGTATGCAATAATCTTCGAGATGCTGTAAAATGTAGATGGAGGGATTTTTTGTAGAAAATTAAATTAATAATTTTCTACCTATGAAAGGACAGCGAACAAAACAGACGGCGAAATCTATATATAATTTTAATAGATCGCAACTAAACATTATCAAAATAATGATTAATAAACTAACAACTATAAACTACCAACTACCAACTAAAAAACAGGGTTTTTCTGTTATTGAAGTTGTTATTGATATTGCCATTATTGGGCTTGTGGCTGCGGCAATTTTGTCGGCCTATTCTGCCAGCTTTAAAATGATGGATCTCTCAAAATCGAAAATTGCTGCTGTGGCTTTGGCAAATGAAAAGATGGAAGAAATTCGTAATATGCCCTATGACAACTTAGCGACAGAACATGGGCCAATTTACCCAGCGGGGATTTTACTCGATAATCAGGAAATAGAGCGCCAGGGAGTACGTTTTAATGTTCATACGGTAATATCCTATATTGATGATCCTTTCGATGGATGCGGGGATGTGCATCAAGACGGAACTCCGGACAGTGCATGTCTGCAAAATATGCCGGCAGGCAAACCAACAGATCTTTATCCGTATGATTATAAGCAAGTCGAGATCACGGTCTCAAAAATTGGGAGAAGTGGTTATCTTTCTCGAATAACTTCGAATGTAGCGGCCAAAGCCGCCGAAACCCCAGGAAGCAGCGGAATTATTAAGCTATGCGTAATTGATTCTAATAGTTTGCCGGTGCCCGGAGCTACCGTTTCAATCCAAAACCCTGATGCAAGTCCTGCTGTAAATATGTCAAATTTAACCGTTGGAAACGATGGCTGTATTATGGTGCCGAATTTGCCGCCAACAACCCAAAACGAATATCATCTCACCGCAACAATGGCCGGTTACTCTACTGACTTTACTTCGCCCAGGACACCACAAAATCCGAATCAAGCCCCCTATAATCCGGACGTGGACGTGAGCGTTCAGCAGGTGACGCCACAGACATTGATAATCGATAAATTATCAACACTAAACATAGACTTTGTTGATGAGACCGGGGCTCCAATTCCCAACCTTGCTTTTCATTTGCAAGGGGCAAAGAAACTTTATTTTAATCCGGAGACATTCAAATACTCTGCTGATTTAACTTCGGATGCCAATGGTCACCTAGCACTCACAAACATAGAATTTGATGATTATACTGTCTCAATTCCGGGACGATATGTTCTTTCGAGTGTGCCTTATCAGCCAGTTGGGCTAAAAGCGAATCAGACTTTATCGGTCAAAGTTATTTCGTCTACCTCTTCTTCTTTGCCAAGAATTAGTAAATGTGATCCGCTTTCAGGAAAAATAGGGGAAATAGTTTTTCCAACGATCAGTGGAGCAAACTTTGCAAGTGGGGCCACCGTTAAATTGATGTTGGGGGCAACTGAAATTTCTGGCACAAATGTGGTTGTAAGTCATGACGACACGATAGAAGCAGAATTCAATTTGGCCGGGGCGACCGAAGGTATTTATGATATAGTTGTCACTAATCTGAGCGGCAGTAGTGTGAGACAGGAGAGGGGATTTGAGGTAAAAACACAGTAAATCAAACAGGAATGGACAGCGAAAATAACAGACGGCGAAATCTATAATAAGTTATCGTCACCTGAAAATATTATGAAACTAAAATCTAAAAACTACCAACTAACATCTAAGAAACCTGGCTTTACTTTAATCGAAATGGTTACTGTTATTGCTTTGTTTTCCATGCTCACTTTAATCATGTCTGCTTTTTTGTCACAAAGCATAAAGTCATACAGAATCAAACGTCAGAGTGTAGATTTGCAAGAGAAATCGGCTCATGTAATGAGGGAATTTGAGCAAACGGCCAGGGCTGCCTCAACAGTTATAAATGCAAGCGAAACCGAATTTAAATTTTACCGTTTTTTCGATTTGACAAGTCCTTATCCAAAACAGGTTAGATATTTCTTGGATGGCGACAAATTTAAAATTGGTGAGACCGATCCAGTAGGAGTTGCTCCCAATATTATTTATCCGTCTCAAAATGAAATAATTACATTGATTATTGAAGATGTTGTGAACACGGATGTTCTTTTCAAATATTATAATGGTGCCAGCGTCATCATTTCTGATCCCGTTGATGAAACCAATGTCAGAATGGTGGAGCTAACTATCAGCCTGGATCAAAACCCAAATGCGCCGCCTGAACCAATCGTCGAAACAACCAAAATAGAATTAAGAAACATGAAAGACAATTTGTAGGACAAATTGTCTTCATACGGATAACGAATTTAACTAAATAGCTAATTTACGAATATATGAAGCAACAAGAAACAAGAAACAATAACCAAACAATGTTCAATGTTCAATGTTCAATGTTCAAGAGATTTGTATCTTGTATCTTGTATCTTGGTTATTCCCGGCGTAAAAGCCGGGGCATGTATCTGCCAGTAATTCTATTGGCCTCAGTAGTCTTTATGGCTTTTGCCACAGCCATAATTTCTTTGGCCTTGTCCAATTTAAAAATGGCAACTTTGCACAATAAAAGGATTACTTCAATGTCAATTGCCGAAGCGGGAGTGAACTATTATCTCTGGCATTTAGCTCATAGTAATACCGATTATTGCGATGGTGGAGTCTGCCCTATTCCTCTTGCCGATGGCTCATACGGACCATTTACCCATCAGTCAACCGATGTAAGCGGCAATGTACTTGGCAGCTATGATTTATTTATAACGCCTCCCGGAGCGGGTAATTCAATTACGACTGTGAAATCGATCGGCAAAGTTTTGGGAACAAACACCACAAGAACGGTGATCACTACGATTGGCATGCCATCTTTTACAAAATATACATTGCTAGCAAACAACTCTGAGCTTTGGCTTGGGAGTGGCGAAAAAGTTAATGGTTCCATTTTTGTCAATCATAACGGAGTCAGAAATGACGGCGAGATTACCAAAGATGTGTCTTCGACAGAAGCCACTTACACCAGCGGCATGTTTGGAGGAAGTCACCCGGGGATTTGGGGGGTGGGAACATTTGGCGGTTCTAAACTTTTGCCTGTGCCACCTATTGATTTTAATCAATTGAGTGTTGATATGTTAACAATTCGAAACAAGGCTCGAGATAATCATGAAGGAGACTATTATGATACAGCCGGTTCCGGTTTTGTCGGCTATCATTTAATTTTGAAAACGAGCAATTATGAAATCAGGAAAGTAAGACAATATAATAATTCATGGTTTGACATCACTCAGGAAGATTCAGGGATTACATATAATTATCCTGCGGCCGGAGTAATATTTTTTGAAGATAATGTTTGGGTTGAAGGCACAATAAACAATCAAAAAATAACCATAATTGCCGCTGATCCGGAGGCTAATAATAGCCAAAAAAAGAAGATAATCATTCCGAATATTATCAAATATACTAATTATGACGGTAAAGACAAAATTGGTCTTTTGACCCAAACAGATATAACTGTTTCCCATAATGCCCCGACAGATATGGAGATAGATGCTGCTATGATTGCTCAAAATGGTTTTATCTCAATTTGTCCGGGGATCTTGAGACCTCCTTATAATGCGTGTTCAACGCATCCACAAGGATATGTGCGGCACAAAATAAAAGTTTATGGCAGTATGGCTCATAACACCGGATTAGTCTGGACGATTGATTGGGGCGGGGGAAATCTTTCCGGATATTCGCAGACAGAAACGGTTATTGACCAACAGAATGTTCTAAACCCGCCGCCAATGTTTCCGTTAACCGGGGCATATGCTATTTTAAGTTGGCGCGAAGAATAAAGCAGAACAGATTACAGATCATACCGATTGTACAGAAAATAAATCCTTGTTTTGTATAATCTGTAGAATTCGTCATCTGTTATTAAAGTGAGGTTATATGAGATTTTTATACTTTATAATTGGAATGGCGGTTGGTTTTCTCTTTATCTGCTACAATAAATGGCTGGTTGACAATACCGGAATTAGGTGGCCGGCTTTGGAACATACTTTAGGTCCAGGCAGCATGTACTCAATCTGGAAACTTGCCGGAGTAATTTTGATAATTTTAAGTTTTTATGTTCTCTTTGGCGGTTTTGGGTTGTAATTTGCGGGGGATAAAAAACGTGCCTCAGTCGATGAAACCATCAACTGAGGCGTATGTAAAGGAGAAAACGGAAATGAAATTCCGTGCTTATAGAGTACACATAACCATGAAGTTTGTCAAGACTTCATGCAATCGACATTTTTCACTTTTTGAGCTCTGTTCTCAACTTCATCCAAATTTTGCCCAGTTCATTTCTGCCTTTGTGGTCCTCGCCCCAGCCCCAAAAACTGTCTTTGGGTGAGTCTTCCACAATTTCCAAGTCTCCGGATTCGAGTAATTTTTTCATGACATACGGATTTTGTTCTAGCTTTAATCGCACTATTTCTTCCATGACGCCGGTTTTTATATCGATCCAGTTTTTTTGGACTTTATCGTAGTTAGTTTGAGCAATTTTGAACGCTTCGTGAGCTGAATTTGATTCAACAATTGCTTCAAACAAGGCGGGATCGGTATCAATAAAATGAGATGCTTGGTAGGCTTGCTCTGAGGTGTCCCAATTTCTGCCCCTCCACTTCACTTTAAAACTTGAAAAATTGGAAAAACAGTAAAATTCTCTCTCGTAAAAACCGATTCTTTTGCCTGAAGTTTCCAATTGCGGGTCTCTGTTTTGCATTGTAAGTTCCTTGTTAAATAATTAAGTGTTTCCATTTTATCAAGTTGTTTTTCAATATGGCAAGAGGGCTCACAACTACTCACTGTCATTGCGAGGAGTGTGCTCGCGACGTGGCAATCTATTAGAAAGATTGCTTCGCAAATACACTCGCAATGACAGTACAGTGAGTGGTTGCGAGTGTTTTGTTTTGCTAGGCCTTGACAATAAAAATGGAAGTAATAAAATATAATCACATAGACAAACTGGATTCTAGGTTTGTTAATCTATCTTGTGTGCGGAGGGACAATGAACCAAACTTCACAGATTGTAACATTGTCACTTGCTTGTGCTCGATTCAGCCAAGCTAAAGGACCTTCCAGTCCGTGAATTATGGCGGACAAACGTTTTTGTTAGCCCTGGTAGGGCGACACAGGAGAATCAATTATGGATAAACGACAGAGTCTCGACTCCCCGACTTCGACGCAGTTGCATACCGCCGGCGACAAGGGATCGCAGGGATTCGGCACCCACGACGAGCACAACACAACGAGCATGATGATTCAGACAATCGACACAAGGTAAACCAGGGCGATCTCTCCTGGCGTGTCAGTCTGGACATGCTCAAACAAATTAAGGTGCCTTGCATCAGCGGCAAATTCGCCGTGTTTAGATGGCTTGGCCCTACCGGGGGACAGAGATTATATCTCTCGCCCCCTATTTTTTTGCCAAAAAATTGAGTCTAACAAAAAAATATAGCTGCGGACTTGGCCGCAGCTACTGTTGTACTTGTTCTCATTCCTCTTTTCTGCCAAAACAGTCTCCTAACTCCGGTTCAAACAGATCGTAAACGCACCCAATGACACTGTTTTCTGCGAGCTCTCTTTCAGCGATGATCCGGTCTTCTAGGTACCCGATCGCTTCAAGATACTTTTGCACGCCGTGAATCTGTTTAGGCAGATCGGAAGAGAAACAGAGATCTATGGCTAGGGCAAACATCCCAAGCGGATGTCGATAGTCAGGTCCTGGTCTCATCCGGGAGTGATTGTCTATTCTTTTTTCCTCCACGAGCCAAGTTTTGATTAGATTAGTAAATTCCCCTTTTTCGTGCTCAAAGGATTCTTGCGTAGTCCAACCGCAGCACAAGCCCTGAAACAGACCTTGAATCTTTGTGTGAGCCTCACCATGAGGGCATCCGTCTTTGACTAATAGGTCCATCGCTCTGCCGGCAAAATTGGAGGCGATAAGGGAGAAACGCATGGTTACATCCACTCCAACAAGCAAGGTGGAATCGCTTAAGACCAGGAGAACAAGATTCTTCGCCTCTTCTTGCGGCTCAACCGCCACAATAGCATCAAGGAAAGATGCTTCCAATACCAGGCATTTGGAGGGTTGTGGTGAAAGAGAGAAACAGGCCTTGAATTTTTTACCCATTGCATGGGCCCCCTTTCCGCGTTCCCATTTGCGGGTAACGCCGAGACCTATTATATATCATATTATTACTTGTGTTGCAACGATAACTCGAGTAACCGCCCCTCGCTCCTGTGTCATCCTCGGGACCGGCGATGTGGTCCGCCAGCTGGCGGAGAGAGTGGTGCCCGGGGATCCATGCGATTATTTCTGGATTCCGGCCTATGGCCGAAAAGTTTGAGCTCAGGTTCACGGGCGAGTGAGCAGTCACAAACTCGACGCTTGCTCTGGTTTTGTATATAATAAAATTGGAATTTAAAAAAGGAGCAAATCATGAATGAAGAAAAGGAATGTTGTCCAAAATTTAATCCTGATCCTTGGCAGGGGAAAGTCGTTGAATGGAAAGATAAAAAATTTATCAAAGACAAAGTTTTTACTTTCATGTACATACCGCTTAATTTTGGTCAGGTTATGGTCAGGATGAATCAAAAAGTAGAGTCAGCCGGTGCAAAAATGCCCGATCGGATCTGCCTTTCCGACCATACTTCTAAATGGAACATGAATATTTATTTGGCCGTTGATAAAGAAATTCCTGGGGCTGAAAATATTACTCTGAGTGGAAAATACTTGACCAAAGTTTATGATGGTGATTTCAAGGAGACCGGTAAATGGGGAGAGGATTTTAAAAAGTATGCCAAGGAGCAGGGTCACAAGATTAAAAAATGGTATATGTGGTACACGACCTGTCCCAAATGCGCCAAGAAATATGGCCACAATTATGTGGTCACGGTGGCAGAAATAGAGTAATCAGTGATCATTTTTGTGCTTTTGGATTAGATTATAACAAAAAAGGGTTATATGGATGCAATCAAAAATGCCATTGAAACTGTTGATCTGAGCAAAAAATATAAAGATAGGACTGTGGTGGATAATGTAAACTTGTCTGTCAAACAGGGCGAAATTTTTGCATTGCTCGGAGAAAACGGGGCGGGCAAAACCACAATTATTAAGATGTTGTGTTGTCTTTTGTTGCCGACAACCGGTGACGCAAAAATAATGAATTTCTCTATTTTAAAAGATGCAGCAAAAATCAAACAATTTATGAATATTTCTCCTCAAGAAACGGCAATTGCTCCCAATCTTACAGCCAAAGAAAATCTTGAGCTGATTGCTGAAATTTATGGCAGTAAAAGAGCAGAAGTTGGGAGAAAAGCAGAGGAAATGCTGACCCTTTTCGGTCTTTCTGATCGGGCAAATGATAAAGCCAGGACCTTTTCCGGAGGGATGCAGCGGCGTCTCAATATCGCAATGGCTTTGATAACTAACCCAAAGATATTATTTCTTGATGAACCGACCTTGGGGCTTGACGTGCTTGCCAGACGCGAGCTGTGGCATGTTATTGAAAAGCTTAAGGGTAACGTCACGATGATTTTGACTACTCATTATCTCGAAGAAGCGGAGGCACTTTCGGATAGGGCCGCCATTATGGCTAAAGGCAAAATTAAAGCAATTGGTACTGCTGTGGAGCTTATGAAAAAAACAAATACAAAAAACTTTGAGGATGCCTTTATTTCACTCGTTTCTGAAAGTGGGGTGACGAAATGAAAGCATTAGCATTTGCTTCACGCAACCGCAAAGAAATTTTAAGAGATCCACTAAATTTAGCTTTTGGCCTCGGTTTTCCTGTGGCCTTGTTGCTTTTGCTCACAGCTATTCAATCAAATATTCCGGTTAATCTTTTTGAGCTAAAAAATCTCACTCCCGGACTAGCTGTTTTTGGTCTTTCATTTATTTCCCTATTTTCCGGAACCTTGATTGCCAAAGATAAAAGTACTTCCTTTCTAATGCGCCTGTTTGCTTCTCCGCTCTCGGCTTTTGATTTTATTCTTGGCTATACCTTACCACTGTTGCCGATGGCGATAGCCCAAAGTGCCATAACTTTTGTAGTCGCATATTTTCTCGGATTATCAATAAATCTTAATATTCTGCTTGCATTGGTTGTACTTATTCCAAGTGCCGTTCTCTTTATTGCCATCGGACTACTCGCTGGCAGTGTGCTCAATGATAAACAGGTTGGCGGTGTTTGCGGGGCCCTCCTGACCAATCTGACCGCCTGGTTAAGCGGTACTTGGTTTGATCTAAACTTGGTTGGTGGCACATTTAAGGCTATTGCCGATGCTCTGCCTTTTGTCCACGCTGTAAATGCGACCAAAGCGGCTGTCGTTGGGGATTATGCCATGATCATGCCAGAGCTATATTGGGTGATTGCCTATGCGATAGCAGTCTTTGCTCTTGCTACCATCGCCTTCAAAGGAAAAATGAGAGGTGATAAAAATTAAATGAAAATGGCAATACATAAAATAGGATCAAATAATTGATTGTGGAAGTGGTGTCTGATTTAGAACTAAATATGATGATGAAAAGCTCAAAGTGTCTGCTGGCCGGTTAAAAAAACGAAGCGAACTTATTGGTGGACCTACCGAGAATCGGACTCGGATCTAAGCAATGCGAATGCCTTGTTCTGCCATTTAACTATAGGCCCACTAAGTCCTTGAATTATTTTCAATTGTATAGTATTATTCTAAGAGATTTAAATCAATACGGGCCCGTAGCTTAGTTGGTAGAGCGCCTCATTTGCACTGAGGAGGTCGCAGGTTCGAATCCTGTCGGGTCCACCATAAAAAACACATCAATTTTTGATGTGTTTTTTATGACCCTGAGCTTGTTGAAGGATTATAAAGATTAGTCTGGTACGAGTCTTTATTATTTTTTATCTTCTGCTATTCGACCTCTTGGAGTTTTTCCATGTCTCCATTTGGCATTGTCATATATTGTCCCGGTCCGTCCGGTCCGGTTTCATTCCATGAGTTCAAAGGCACATCGTATCTGTCCCCAGTACTTGGAGATTCCATGGTTTGATAACCACGCATCGCGTCAGCCCAGTTACCGCTGGATTCATCGCTAACTGATGACCCTGAATTTTTTGAAGGGATGGAGCTGCCGCTGGATTCCATCGGGCGATTTGGCGGCAACATGGTCTTTTTTCTAGTATCTCCGATATCAATAATGCTGATCGAATCCTGAATTGTCTGTAAAATTGATGAGACACTGTCAAAGACTTCCGGTTTGGCGACTTGTATTGCCCAAAAAGCCGAGGTATTGGAGCTCTGACCGAAATCAGTTGTATTAATCACTCCCGTTGTCACTTTTCCTCTCACATCTGTTGTGCCACTCAACACTCCCGTAAAAGCAAATTCTTGCACTTTCATATCTGCTATTTTGGATGGAATATTTTTGCCTGCTCCAAGTGATAAATTCTCTATGTTGGCAAATTTGGGTAGTGCGTAGCTTGTCCAAGATTCTGATGTGTATGGCCCTTTCGCCCCAGTGACATAGGCATAACTAAAACCGGCCGACATATCATTTCGGCTAATGTCGATACCAGAATCGCTCTCGCCTGTGACTTTGTAGCCTGAGGGCAATGAAAGAGAGAAATATTTTCCGGTATATTTTGAAAATCCATCCGGCGTGGTTTTGACCACATCCTCTTTTGCCTTGACCGCGGCCAAGATATCACTTGTCAGGGTCGTGGTTCGGCTGAAACAGCCGACCACTTCCTTTAGATTATTTCTAGAAGCTTCAATATCCTTTTGGGGCGCATAATAAGCTCTCAGGGTAATAAAATCGCCGTCTTTCTCGATTTTGTATACGCCAGTGATTGGCGTTCCGCTGAGTGACGCCTCAATTGTACCCTCCGCGCCGCCATCAACTTCTTGGATATTTGTGACTGCAAATGTGCCGCCCTCTTCTGCAACTGATTTTGTAAAAAAACCCGAAGAAACAGTCAGGAACTCTTTGGCAGAAATGTCCGTCTTGGTCAGTTTAGCGGTGTATAAAAAAGCGCCTTCTAAATTTGAAGTGTCCTTCATGATGGAGACGGTGCCGTTGTTTAACTCATAAAGCCAGCCGGCGGGAACCCCAATAGTAAAAGCAGACTCTTTGATTTCTTGTTGTGGCAAACTGCACTTGCTCTCTAAAACAACATTTTTTGTCTCTGGCTCTTCTGTATTTTTGACAAGAGAAAATATTTTGTCTTTTGCCAGTATTCCTGAGGCGATCAAAATAACTAACAAAAAAACTCCGATGCCAGAAAATAATTTTGTTTTGAGGGTTGAACCCAAAATTTTCTCTTTGAGTAATTTAAAAGATGTTTTGACTTTTCGTCCTTCTGTATTCATGCCCCTCCAAAATTATAAATTTAGTAATCTAGTAAAATTGTATCATTGTTAACCATAAATGACCATCAGATGTATTGTAATCAATCGTTTATAAAACTACCTAGAATCAATACGGTTTAATTTTCATTCGAGGAATATAAACATGCTCGCTTAAATTTTCCGTAAGATACAATTCGAGCCGGCACAATTTTGTGCCGGCTCTGACGTGCTTAATCCTTACATCTTTCTTCTTGATGTGAGGGTGGTATTCATTTTGCCGCTCAGACCGTGAATAGCCCGGCGAATTGCCTCATGATGAAATTCAAAGATTCTCTCCATGAGTTGCATGCTCAAGACTTCGCTTTCGTATGGTCGAAGTCTTGCCCAGAACTCACGCACAAGGTTATGCGTGCCTGTTATTTGAACGTGCCAAAGTTGCATACTACCGCAGAGTAGGTCTGGCTTTCTAGACATTATGCGACAGACCGCATTCTCAAGAAAGGCGTTTGCGACCAGGAAACCTTCTTCCGGGAAGCCCGCCTTGGACAAAGTGATGTCCCCTGGGTGTTTAAAGCTTTCTGGAAGAGATGGAGGACTTGGTCCGTCGTCTGTCCGGTAAGTAAGGAAACAAGTTTCACTGACAAACTTGAGATCGGCAAAGACTGTCGGAAATTCAGGTAGTAGAGTAAATTCGCCGCTCGCACAAGCCATACCGACAATTCTTCCTAGATGCCCATTTGGATTGGGATCAATTTCGAGAACCGGGAGCATCGTCCCTTCTATAGTGTTTGACATTTTTTAGCCTCCTTCAGGCAATCGGAATTTAGTTGGCTTCTGGGCGCCAACTGCCCTGTCTAACAGTCGCAATATACTCCAAAATTACTATTGTGGCAAGACTGGGGCGAGGGTCATGTTTTCATTCGTGCGATGTACCAAATTTTTGTCAAAAATCACCCCAAAAACCGTGTGTAAACAAGCACACAACAAAATCCTTGACAGGGTTCTCCTCAATATGGTAGTATTAACTCTGTAGCAATTAGGAGTATTACCATATGTTACATTACTACTCAATAAAGGGGTTAAGCGGATGAAATAATTTGCTATGTTTTATGCTTAGCAAACAATCCGCAAGAGCGGATTTTTTAAGCCGCCGAATCAAAAATGGATAGCTAATCAACCTAATGGCGAATTGATATCAACGGATTGATAATTAGAATAGTAACTGTGAGATAGGGGCTCACAAGTTGAGATTCTACTTGCACTTTAACAATTGAATAAACCCCTATTAGACGAGGAGTCGATTTAATAGGGAATGTAAGAAAACACCAAAAAATAGTATCTTCCGATACAATAAATATATTTCTCAACGGTTATATGATCGATTGAAAAATCGAATCCAGTAATCGCTAGTCAAGCTTAAGCGCAAGCTTAAGACTATGTCAGATTGTGCTTCGCACAATAGTTGTTAGTTCTTAGTTACCAGTTGTTAGAATTTATTTTAATAACTAATTTCTAATTACTAATTGCTAGCGTGCATTGCACGCATCTGACCTCTGGAAAAGTAATATTTCGTTTAAGGGCATATAGCGGATGCCTTGGGAGAAGTAGGCCGATGAAGGACGTAGTAGGCTGCGATAAGCCTCGGGGAGCTGCCAAACAAGCTTTGATCCGTGGACTTCCGAATGGGGAAACCCCTGCATTATGCAGAAGCTGCGCTTCGCATAACAGTTGTTAGTTTTTAGTAAGTTAGTTTTTAGGGACTTTGAGATGACTATTTATAGTCAAATTCATTATTTCCTAATAACTAATATCTAACTACTAATTACTGCTGCGCGAAGCGTAGCTGGGTAAGCCGGTGAACTGAAACATCTTAGTAACCGGAGGAAAAGAAATCGTATGAGATTCCCTTAGTAGTGGCGAGCGAACAGGGAACAGTCCAAACCGTCGAATTTATTCGACGGGGTTGTGGGACCCACATAATTTTTGCGAAATGATAGCGGAACGAGCCTGGAAAGGACGACCATAGAGCGTGATAGTCGCTTACGCAAAATCTTAGTAGCAAAGAGGTGGAGTTCCCGAGTAGCACCAGACACGTGAAACCTGGTGTGAAGCTGGGGTGATCATGCTCCAAGACTAAATACCACTTCTCACCGATAGTGAACTAGTACCGCGAGGGAAAGGTTAAAAGAACCCCGCAAGGGGAGTGAAATAGAACCTGAAACTATATGCTCACAATGAGTTAAAGCCGTGCTTTGCACAAAATTCTTAATTTAAAATTTAAAATTTAAAATGAATTCTTAATTTAAAATGTTTTAAACATTAAAAAATTTATTAATTTATTGAAAATTGCCCGTAAGGGTCCCGAATGAAATATCGGGAAAAATTGAAAATTGAAAATTCCGCGCAGAGCGCGGTGATAGCGTGCCTATTGAAGAATGACCCAACGAGTTAGCTATGTGTAGCAAGCTTAAGGGATAAATCCCGGAGGCGTAGTGAAAGCGAGGCCTAAATGGCCGATTTAGTTGCACATACTAGACCCGAAACCAGGTGACCTACCCATGGCCAGGCTGAAGTTCGAGTAAAATCGAATGAAGGGCCGAACCAGTTGGAGTTACAAATCCTTTGGATGAGCTGTGGGTAGAGGTGAAATGCTAATCGAACCTGGAAATAGCTGGTTCTCCTCGAAATATATATAGGTATAGCCTGGTATTTTGTCGCAGGAAGAGGTAGAGCACTGACTGGGTTACGGCGACTTCGGTCGTCGTACTCAAACAAACTCCGAATTCTTCTTGATTCATACCAGAGTCAGACAGCGGGGGCTAAGCTTCGTTGTCGAAAGGGAAACAGCCCAGACCGTCGTATAAGGTCCCTAACTATAGTCTAAGTGGAAAAG
>Ga0172381_10003802_pt1 | contig 15800 bp, 19 predicted proteins | sample Leawel6488metaG_FD_119754 | JGI IMG/M metagenome (GOLD analysis project Ga0172381, IMG submission 119754) | Leachate microbial communities from a municipal landfill in Southern Ontario, Canada - Leachate well 64-88 metaG | ecosystem: Engineered > Solid waste > Landfill > Unclassified | place...
CCGCTAACTAAAATAACCCGGTGAATACCGGGTTATTTTAGTTAAAAGAGAAAAAGACAGGGATGAGAACAGGCGGCGAGCGAGGCTTGAGTCCGAATGGAATGAGGACGAAAGAACGAGCGACGATAAGCGCGAGCGAGCGTAGCGCTTAGCGAGTCCGCCCTGGACAACGAGGTTTGCCGTTAAGGCAAGCCGAGGCGGAAATCCCTGCCTGCCGGCAGGCAGGCCTGCCTCTCCACCTCTTCGTTATAGAGTTTTGAGGAGGAAGTAATAATAAGTAATTAGGTTGACAGTTGACAGTTAACTGTCAACTATGTATACTATTATGTATATGAACACAAACTCTTCCAAAATCGTTAAATATATAAAAGATAAAAAGCATGTCTCGGCTAATGAATTGGTTGATTATCTTGATATTAGCAGACAAGCTCTTTTTAAACACCACTTAGCAAAATTAATTGATGATCATGTTTTGGTAAAAACTGGGCGTCCACCAAAAGTATATTATTCTATTGCCGTCCCTATAAAATCTGAAATTAGTGGCAAGAATTTTAATGTGAACAATGAAGTAAAAAAATTAATCACCCAAAATTTTTTAATAATCACTCCGGCAGGGGAGAGAAAAGAGGGTTTAGATGGTTTTGTGTATTGGTGCCAAAAAAATAATTTGCCATTGGAGAAAACTGCTAAGGAATATTTTAATACATTAAAAAAATATGAAAGATATAAAAAAGACGGATTTATTGATAGTGAAGAAAAATTAAAAAGCACTTTTAAAGATGTTTTTCTTGATAAATTATTTTATATAGATTTTTATAGTATTGAGAGATTTGGGAAAACGAGATTAGGCCAACTTCTTCTTTATGCTAAACAAAGTCAAAATAAAAAATTAATGAAGGAAATTGTTGAGATAGTAAAGCCAAATATTAATAAAATTATAAAAAAATTTAAAATTGATGGGGTTGGTTTTATACCGCCTACTGTAAAAAGGGAAACACAATTAATGAAAGTTTTAGAAAGAGGGCTTAACTTAAATTCTAGAAAACTAGAGATTGTTAAAATTAAAACTACCGTGGTCGTACCGCAAAAAACTTTAAATAGGCTGGCGGATAGAATTGAAAATGCCAGAAACACAATTGTTGTGCCCGATAGTTCTTATTTTAATAATATATTGTTGATTGATGACGCGGTTGGCTCCGGCGCAACTTTAAATGAAACGGCCAAAAAAATTAGAGAAAAGAAAATGTGTAAAGGAAAAATTATTGGTTTGACCGTAACCGGTAGTTTTAATGGGTTTGATGTTATTAGTGAAGTCTAATATGAAAATTACTATTATTGGACAACCATGTAGTGGAAAAAGCACTTTGGCTTGTAAAATAAGCGAGAATTTTCATATACCATATATACATATAGATAGATTTTGGTTTGAGGCGGGTGGACAAAAGTTGAAATTGAGCAATAAAGAGGAGATGGAAAAAGTGCGCCAGTATGTTCGGGAAAAAGTTGAAGAAGCCTTAAAACAAGATGCCTGGGTCTCTGATGGCTGGTATTCGAAAGTCCAACCATTAATATCTGAACAGGCTGATCAAATAATTTTTCTTGATATTCCGTTTTATCGAAGATTATTTAATCATTTTAAAAGAATGAATAAACCAGGCAGACATAAGGAGCTTACTAAATGGGATGAAATAAAATTTTTTTACGAAGTCGTTAAGCGCACGTTTACAAAAAGTAAAAAAATGAAAAATTTTGTGCGCGAACACAGAGATAAGGTTAAAATATTGAAAAATTATAAAGAAGTTGAGGTGTATTTGAAAACAAATTTAGTTACTTTAAATAATCTTTATCCAAAAAAGTTCGAATAGCGTCCCTAACACCCCGCGGTAATAAAATAGGCTAATTTTAGTCTATTTTTTGTTAAGGTTGACAATCATTATATATTTGCTTGACAATCATAAATATTTGCTTTACAATGATTTATATGAATAATAAATCAGTTAAAATTAGAGAGTTTATTTTGAAAATGTTACCGGAACATTCAAGGGACATTGTTGCTTTGACTATGGCTGAATTTGGTATTACGCGCCAAGCAGTTCATTTGCATATAAATAAAGAAATAGAAAGTGGAAATATAGTTAAAATCGGTGAAACAAAGACAACTAGATATTTTTTGATTGGTGGGGATAAAATTGAATTTAGCCATAAAATAAAAGCCGGGATAGAAGAGGATAGAGTTTGGTCTAAATATGTAAAACCGATGATGCTGAAATATTCTGATAATATTCAAAGGATAATCGCTTATGGTTTTACGGAAATGTATAATAACGCTATAGATCATTCCGGGGGAACATCAATATATACTCAAATTGAAGTCAGGGACGGAAATATCGAAATAATAATAATGGATAATGGAATAGGAATATTTAAAAAAATTCAAGAGTCATTGAAACTTGATTCGATAAGAGAATCATTACTGCATTTGTCAAAAGGTAAATTTACCACCGATCCAAAGAGGCACACAGGAGAGGGGATATTTTTTACTTCCAGAATCTTTGACCAATTTTCTATATTATCAAGTGATTTATATTACAGCTTTACAAACCAAGATTGGCTTCTTTCAGGCGAGAAAAATGAGAATTTTGGCAAAGGAACATTAATAAAAATGGTTATATCTATTAATTCCGCCAAGACACCAAAAGAAATTATGGATAAATATACCGATGAGAATTTTGGTTTCTCCAAAACGATAGTTGCCGTAGCTTTGAGCGCCGATCCTAATGATCCGCATGTTTCAAGGTCTCAAGCAAAACGTTTAATGATGGGCTTGGATAAATTTAAAACAATAGTTTTAAATTTTGAGGGAGTCTCTTCGGTTGGTCAAGCATTTGTTGATGAAATATTTAGAGTTTTTAAGAATGAACATCCTGCCATTGAAATACAATATATTAATGCGAATAATGATGTGGATATTATGATTAAGATAGGCACTCCGAAAATACAATAAGTTCGAATAGCGCCCCTAACACCCCACAGGAGATAAATAAAAAATACCCAATTTTGTTGGGTATTTTTTTGTTGTTTTTTTTCATTGATAGGTGTTTTGCTTTTCTTTACTAATATACTGCTACAATTTTTTTAATATTTGCACATTTTTATTTTTCTTTATTTCATAAAAATTTTAACTAAATTTTAACGAAACATAATGTATGATTTGTTATTATTAAAAGAGTTATTATGAGAGGCACAGACTTAATAATATTCTAAAAGAATTAGAAAAGGTTTATGAATAAACGATAAATTTATGACAAGGTGATTGTATGAATAAAAAAGTCGAAAACAATTATGCCTTTATTGATAGTCAGAATTTAAATCTCGGTATTAATAAGTTGAATTGGAAATTAGATTTTAAGAAGTTCCGCATCTATCTAAAAGAGAAGTATAAAATTTCTCAAGCCTTTTTGTTTATTGGATTTATTCCCGAAAATCAGGATTTATATTCTTCTTTACAGAAAAATGGCTATGTTTTAATTTTTAAGCCAGTCTTATTTGACTGTGATCAGAAGCCTAAGGGTAATGTCGACGCGGATTTAGTTTTGCAGACAATGATTGAATTTAATAATTTTGATCAGGCAATTATTGTTTCTAGTGATGGCGATTTTTATTGTTTAGTAAAATATTTGTATGAAAAAAACAAACTATCTCGGGTAATTAGTCCAGATGTAAAAAATTGCTCAAAATTATTGAAAAAAACTGCCAAGGAGAAAATAGTGTTTATGGACAATTTGAAAAATAAGCTTGAATATATAGCAAAAGAAAAAAGCACCGCTTAAAGACGAAACTTTAAGAGGTGCTTTTTAATAGAAATTCTATTATTAATATAGCATGGGTAAATTGAAAAAGCAACATTTTTGAATATATAAAAACTAAAGAAACTATTACCCTCAGTATGTGCAAAATTTGTACATACTGGAAGCGATAACAAGTCTGGGAAACTGGAAATTAAATAGATAAATAGAAGAACAAAGTAATATGCAAAAAATGCATAATGCAAAATCTAATAAATCAGTGTTATTATTATGTATCAACAATTTATTAAAAACGCAATACAATAAAATTGTAATTATTTATCTATAAAAATATGATTACTAAAAATAATAAACAAATTAAGATTTGCATTAATTCCAAAAATCCTCCCTGTGAATTAAGAGATGAGAATGAATTTACTTTACGAAATGCCAAAATTTTACGTAAATCGGTTATTAGCGCTAGAAATAGTAATAAGACTTTTGCTAAGGGGTCAGCGCTTATTAAAGATGCCCTGCCTATATTGCCAAGAGGTTTGGGCTACCATGGCTAAATATGTTACAATAAGATTATTACAGGAGTCACCCATGCTAAATATTCCACAAAAAGTATAAAAGAGTTTTTGTTATTAATTCTGTGATATGAAAAATAAAATTACAGTTATTTGGATAGTGATTGCCTTGCTGATAGTTTTTATATCCGTTTACTTTGTTGTTTTTGGCCGAGCCCTGAAGCAATCAGAAAATCATTTTGGTATTTTCCTTGCTTTGCCGGAAGTGATGTTTAGTTCTGGGGCAGTGGCAATAGATAACCAAAAATATTTAGCAAAAAACGTAACCGCCTTTATCAAAACGATGGAGTCACAAAGTTTTACTTATGTTGATCAAATGGGCTCCGGTTATTTTTTAGAAAAAGATGGTATTAGTTATCTTTCCACTAGCCGTATGTATTCTTCTCATTTTATGATTTTTACTTATCCGGCAGTCGTGAATCAACCATTAATTAATAATGTAGTAATAGACAAACAGCCAGCTGTCGTTAATTCCGAATGGCTCAAAATTACTCAGGCGATTTATGACTGCCAAGTAGTTTCTATTATGCAGGCTCATAGTTTGGCGGTATCGGCTGATTTAAAAGATGGTCGGAAATTAGAAGCTATCGAGCCGGAAATTGACAATATAATGAATATTGCTTTAAACGCAGAAAAAAATTGTGGTCGGATTATAATGGCCACTGAATAATTTAAATATGCCGAACATCATTGATACCAAAAAAGAATTCTCCGCTTTTAAAAGAGCCAATAGCTTTGTCCATGCCGGGCGGGGAATATTAGTTTTTCTTAAAACAACTCCTAATGCCTGGATCCAATTAGGCGCTTTTTTGTTGGTAATTATTTTTGGTTTTTATTTTAACATCACGCGCATCGAATGGATATTAGTTGTCTTTGCCGCTGGAATAGTGTTAGTAGCCGAAGCTTTTAATACGGCGATTGAAATCGATATCAATCTCACTTCTCCCGGTTACCATCCTTATGCCAGAGATACTAAGGATGTCGCTGCCGGCGCAGTTCTCATATCGTCAATTATGGCGCTAGTTATCGGAATATTAGTATTTGGACATTATATTTTTTAATTAAAATATATGTTTCAAAATTTGTTTAAATTTTTTTTAACAGTCAGTTTCTTCGGTAATTGGATGTTTATCGTGCCGGCAATCCTGATTGTGCTCTTAATTTTGTTTATTCTAAAAAAGAAAGATTATATTCGGCCTTTTATTTTTACGGTGGCCGGAGCGGAAATTGTCACTTTTTTTGCCAAAATTATCTTTCATCGTCCGCGCCCGATTGCGGCGATGGTCTTTGAACCGGATTTTTCCTTTCCTAGCGGACACGCGACTATTGCCGTGGCCTTTTATGGTTATTTAGCTTATATACTAATTAATTCCGTGAACAGGCGTTATAAATATCCGATAATAATTGCTGCTATTTTAGTAGCGGCTTTAATCGGATATAGCCGCCTTTTTTTACGAGTTCATTATCCAATTGATGTCTTAACCGGTTATTTTGTCGGAGCGGTATTTTTGATTATCGGGATATCTCTCAGAGAGCGTTCCGGTTGTCATCAAGTCCGCTAATTTATTGGATTTTTAGCTTAGTTATGGTATATTAAAGTTATATAAAAGCTGCTATGAAAAGAAAATATTTAACCATGGCCATACTGATAATAGTAAGCACCGCGATAGTGGCGGCGGCTTGGTCATGGTATTTAGATTATAAAGAAGCTGATAAATCTTTATCCACTATTGAAAAGCAGGGAGTGCTAGTTGTCGGGAGTGATATGCCTTATGGCGTGATGGAATTTTTTGATGATAACCATCAGCCAGTGGGAGTTGATGTTGATATCGCCAAAGAAATAGCCTCTCGGTTGGGGGTAACTTTGAAATTTGAGGATTATGATTGGGATGTTTTATTTTTAAAAGTAAAAAGGGGAGAGATAGATTTAGCAATGGCCAGTATATCAATTACCGCTCAAAGACAAAAAGAAATGCTTTTTAGCGATCCATATTTCGATGGTGGACAGGTAATAATTGCGCCATCGAAAAATAGCAATATTGGGGGTATAAATGATTTAGCCGGTAAAAGAATAGCCGTGCAGAAAGATTCGACCGGCTATGATGAAGCCGCAAAATACACCACCAATGATCGAATTTATGCGTATCCTAATTTTGATTCTTATTCCGATGGTTCCAGTATTATTGTTGATTTAAAAGCGGACAAGTTTGATGCGATTATGGTTGATTATATTCAAGCTTTAAGTTTGATAAAAAATGATTCCGAGATAAAAATTGTCGGTGTGCCGTTTACCAAAGAAAATTACGGAATCGCCACCAAGATGGAAAATGTTTTGTTGATGAAAAAAATAAACTCTATTTTGGCCGATATGGATAAGGATGGAAAATTACAAGCGATAAAAACAAAATGGGCTAGATATTAAAAATAATCCGCCGAGAGGCAAAATAAACATTATGAAAATTTTAATCATTGATGACGACGTTAGCGCAGCGACAACTTTAAAAGCTCTCTTAATGAGCCAAATGGACTATGAAATCGATACTGCTTTTGGAGGAAAAGAAGGTTTAGAAAAAATGACTAACACTTCTTACGATTTGTTAATCCTCGACATTATGATGCCTGATTTTAGCGGGATTGATGTCTGCAAAGCGATGGCTAAGAATGAAAAAATGAAAAACATTCCTGTTCTTTTGGCCTCGGCTCTGCCAATCACCTCCAAAGAATTGGAAGAATTATTAAACGAATTCCGCTCTCAAGTTACCATTAAGGGGGCGTTGGAAAAACCTTTTATTCTTGAAGATTTGTTATCGGCTATAAAAAAATAGTTTATGAAAAGATTCATTATTATCGTCTCGATTTTTTCCGCGATAGTATTGGGGAGTATTTATTTTTTAAATCGTCTTTTGGACGAAAAAGAAAGTTCTTTAGTGAGAAGAAAACCGGTAGTGATCGGTTTTTCTATGGGAACTACTCGTGAAGAACGCTGGTTTAAAGATCGTGATTTGTTTATTCAAAGAGCCCAGGAATTGGGAGCCGGGGTGATTGTTACTTTGTCAGATTACGACGCCGCCAAACAGATTTTGCAGATTGAAAATTTAGTCAGCCAGGGAGTGGATGTGATTGTCGTTATTCCGGCCGATTCGGAAAAAATAAAATCGGCAATAGACGAAGCGAATAAGGCCGGAGTTAAAGTGATTGCTTATGACCGGTTGATAACCAATAGTAAGATAGATTTATATATTTCTTTTGATAATGTGAAAGTTGGAGATTTAGAAGCAAGCAGCGTCTTGGCCGCCACTAGCCGCGGAAACTTTGCCTATATCGGCGGTTCACCAACCGACAATAATGCCTCTTTGCTTAAAGAGGGGACAATGAATCTCCTTTCTCCAAAAATTGCTAATGGCGATATTAACTTAGTGATTGATACTTTTATCCCTGATTGGAAGCCGGAAGAAGCTTATAAAATGATAAAAGAATATTTAAGTTCAGGAAAAAAACTTGATGCGGTGATTGCCGCTAATGACGGGTTAGCCTCCGGCGTTATCCAAGCCCTTAGAGAAAAAGGATTGGATGGAAAAGTTTCCGTGTCCGGGCAAGATGCCGAATTATCGGCCACTCAAAGAATTATTGCCGGCACCCAAATGGCCACTGTTTATAAACCGATAAAATCCTTGGCTTATAAAGCGGCGGAAATTGCCGTGACGCTCGCGAATGACCAAGTCCCAGAAACTAATAGCTCAATAAATAACGGAGAAATAGATGTGCCGTCTTATTTTCTTGAACCGATATTGGTAGATAAGACCAATATGATAGAAACGATAATTAAAGATGGCTACCATACTTATAATGAAGTATACGGCGAGACAGCAGAATAGTTAATTATATGCAGGGTATAAAAAAGAAGCTTTTGACCTCATTTTTTGCAATTATTATACTTCTGTTAATTTCGGAAGGTTTTTTTGTAACCATGGATTATATTATTTTGTCGAAGTATACCACTTTGACCAATAATATCGTTTTGGAATATGGCTTGATTGACAGCACCGCCAATCTTCTCACCTCATACAACAACCGTATTAAATCACCGACCGATAAGACAGAAATAGCCAAATTCAATGCCAATTATTCTGATACCCAAAATCTTTTGGTAAAATTAAAGAACAGCATTGTTGATATTAAAAGTAAGGCGGCTTTTGTCGGTCTGGAAAATAATATTAATGATATTTTTTTCAATATTGAAATTGGTGTTAATAATTTGGCAAGCGGCGATTATCTTGAGGCTGTCGGTCGGTATGATGCCGCCAATCGAAAAAGCAGCTTCGTTAAAGAGAATACGACAGACCTACTTTTAAAAGAAATAGATTATGCTAAAAATCTCCAGGTGGGTATAGAAAATGTCAAAACAATGAGCCAATTAATCGCTATTATATTATTAATTTTGACAACTATCGGTTGTATCTGGTATGCGATTTATTTTTCCAATAAATTAATTATGCCTTTGACCGGCTTGACCAAACTGGCCAAGAATATTGAAGAAGGGAATTTAAATGCGACGGTTGATAAAACATTATTAGTCGGTGATGACGAAGTCGCCAGTTTGGCAAACTCTTTTAATACCATGGTTCTTTCCCTGAAAACGAATATTGAAAAGTTAAAAGAATATAATAAGGAAATAAAAAATTCCCGCAATCGCTTGAAGCTGGAGAAAGATAAGCTGCAAAAATATTTAGATACGGCCGGAGTGATTGTTTTAATTTTTGATTTTGATAATAAAGTTTTTTTAATCAATAAAAAGGGCCGGGAAATTTTAGGGGTCACTTACCCCGAGATTATCGGCAAGGATTGGGTGACGGAATATGTCGCCAGAAAAAATCAAATTCAAACCAGAAGTATGCTGGCCTTTTTAATGAATCATACGGCGCCGGTCGATACGGTCGAAAATGTTATTATTGCCAAAGATAAGACGGAAAAAAATATCGTTTGGCATTTTAGTATCCTTCAGAATGAAAATAATATGGCGCAATCGGTTTTGGCCACGGGCGTTGATATTACCGAACTAACCAAAGCAAAAATTACCATCAGCCAACTCAAAGAAGTCGATAAACTAAAAAATGAAGTTTTGAATATTGCGACCCATGAACTGAAAACGCCGCTTATTTCAATTGTCGGTTTATCGGAGGTGATGGAAAAGAAGCCGGGGACCATCCCGGCAGAATATCAGAATTTTATTTCCATTATCCATAGTGAAGGAATGAAACTAAATAATCTTATCAAGACAATGTTAACCGCCAGTCGCAATGAAGTCGGTAAAACATCGGTGTTTAAAGAAAAATTTGATTTAGTTGAATTAGCGAAATCTCTGGAAACATCCCTTAGTATGTTAATAAAAAGATCAGATTCGAAAATTAAGTTTAATATTAAAATTAAGGATTTGATTATTGAAAGCGATAAGGCAAAAATATCCCAAGTCATTTATAATTTTGTCGATAATGCCGTGAAATATGGTATGGATAAACAGACAATTGAGATAAGCGTATTTTTACCGGACGAAAAAACAGTCCGGGTGGAAGTTAAAGGAAATGGGCAGGGAATTTCCAAAGATATGCAGAAGAAATTGTTTATTAAATTTTCCCAGCTTGAACCGTCATTGTCCCGTTCCCAGGACGGTATGGGCTTAGGTCTTTATATCTGCAAACAAAATATCGATAATTTGGGCGGAGAAATCGGCGTGGAAAGCGAAGTGAATCAGGGCGCTACTTTTTTCTTCACTTTGCCCTTGGAAGGTTCGCCAACAAAGCCTTCAGAAAATAAAAAAGTATAATTAAAAATATATGAAAATATTAATAATCGATAATGACATTAGTACCGTCACCACTCTTAAGGCTTTAATAATGAGCCAGGGGGATTTTGATATTGATGTCGCTTATAATGGTCGAAGCGGTTTAGCCAAGATGGCGGAAACTCCGGATTACGACGTCGTTTTGCTAGATATTATGATGCCGGAAATTAGCGGGATGCAAGTTTGCGAGTCCATGGCTGACGATAGCCGGATGCGAGATATCCCGGTTTTACTGATGTCTTCCGCTCTGCCGATTTCACCGTCAGAATTCCGCGAGTCATTAAGTAAGTCGGACAAGCTCAATGTTATTAAGGGTGTTTTGGAAAAGCCGTTTACCACCGAAGCGCTACTTTCCGAAATTATGAGAGTGGCCAGAAAACACTAATAAATTTATATTTAAGTTACAAAAAATATGTCGCACGAAATAGAAGCGGATTTCATTGATGATTATTATAATGAGGCATCACAATGCCAACATTGCACCAGCTTCAGCATTAAAGAAGGGGCCGGTTATTGTTCCGAAGGGCAATGTGAAGTTTCACCGCGAGCCCATTGTGATTTTTTTCAATCAGTCGATTAAATAATTGCCAGTTTAGTTAATCAAGCCAATTTTTAAAATCAATGCTAAGTGTTTGGAAAAGTTTATTTGGTAATTGCTTCTTAAGAAGACGGAAATATTTACCATTACTGGCAGATATTAAACTGCTGTCACTATTCATTATTAGATTAAGCGAATCATCATAATTATCTTCAGCGTCGTTGTATTCCGCTTCGCTGATTTTTTTATAGGAAACAATCGATTTATTTTTTTGATCGCCGTTAATTTTTGTGGCACCGGTATAGAAGAGACGGGAATCATCTGATAAATTAGTTTGAATTTCCGTTGTCGGGCCGCTAACTATTAGCAAAGCGCCCTGGGAATTAATAGTCATTTTTTTAACAGTCAAAGCTGAAGCATCAACTGAACCGTCCGAATCTTCTCCTTTAAGGCTGGTAACATTAAAATTATCAACCTTGCCTTTCCAATCGGTTTTGGCGTCTGCATTTTTCATTTTCAAGTTAACTAAACTGCCGCTAAAATCATCAAAATGAGCATCGGCATTATCTACAATTAAAGTGGTGGAAGCAATCTGGCCGCTAACTGATAAGTTAGCATAATCGGATAAATCAGCTTCTAGGCTAGGAGCTTTGGCATTTAGCCATTCAACCTCGGCCGCCTGGACATTAAGTCTTTTTAAAGCTGGCGCGCTTATTTTAATAGTGACTTGGTCGCTATGGCAATCAAAGCAATAAGATTGATCAGCTTTGTTTTCACTAATATTTAAATCAGCGCCATTTTTTTGCAGAGCAATGCGATTTAAATCAACCGCTCGGCCGACTAAGACAGCGTGGCTGCTCGTGCCACTGGCCGGTTCAATTATTATTTTTAAATAATTACCGTTGGCATTGATGTTGGCAAAATTTTCAAAATCAATTGTTTTGGTTGTTCTTTGCAGGATAGGATAGCTATCAATTTTTTCTTTTAATTCCGGAACATAACGCAAGCCCAAAGCACTAAAGGCAATGCCGGCAATAATCCAAAGACTAAAAATAATTATGGCAGTTTGAATACTAATTAATTTTTTCTTTTGAATTATCATCAATCCGCCAATAATTGCCAAGAAGGAAGGGATGGCCAACGACAGGAATCCGGTCAAAAGCAACCAGACAAAAGGAATAGCCAGGCTTAATTCTTGAACGGGAATATAGTGGAAGCTATAATTTGATTGGGCTTGTAATAGTAAATAGAGACTGCCGATACCAGTTCCGACTAAAACCAATAAGGCCATCAAAATTATAAATAATCCAAAACATAATTTTACTATTGGCCAGAGGGCGTCCCAAATTTTTTTAAGGGCGAGAAATAATCCGTTAACGATTAGAAGTGGCAGACTAATTATTTTTCCTAAGGCCGAGCGTTTTTCCCAACGCTTTTTCCAGCTCTCTTTTATTTTATTCCCGGTTTTGGCTAGGTTTTGGAAGGCAGCTAAGGTTGGAGCTTGCCCCTGCATCTCCAATTTCTGATGGGCAGTTTTCGCTTCCGGCATTACTACCCATAATATAATATAAAGAGGAATAGCACTGCCACCGGCAAATACTAAAGCACAGAAAATAATTCGGAAGAGGACCGGATCGATATCAAAATAAGCGCCGAGGCCAGAGGCGACACCGGCGAAAACAGCGTTATCGGTGTCGCGATAAAGTTTGCGTTTTATTCTCTCGCTAGTTTCGTCATCATCATTTTTGTCGGCGTCGATGTCATTATTTTCATTTTTTTCTCCGTTGCCACCGACTTCACGATCAAAATCTTCAACCGTGCCCATGATTTTGATTAAAGAATCAATTTCCGCTTTGGTGATAACTTCTTTGTAGGGGGTAAGTGAAGCTTTTAATTTTTCCGCCATGCTGTTTTCAATATCAGCAATAACTTCGGCGGAATCAGCCCCGACGCCGCAATGACGTTTTATACTTTCAAGATAAAGAGATAATTTTTCGTAAGCGTCTTCTTCGATTTGGAAGTTTTGTCCGCTTAAATTTATTGAGATAGTTTTTTCCATATTTTTATGATTATTTTTTCAAATTAACTATGGCTTTTTCTAAACTATTCCATTGTTCTTCGCAGCCATGCAAGAACTGTTTTCCTTTTTCGGTCAAAGTATAATATTTTCGTGGTGGGCCGGATTTAGATTCTTCCCAGTCGTAATCTAAAAGTTCAGAATTCTTTAAGCGGGAGAGAAGGGGATAGATAGTTCCTTCAACGACGGTCAGCTTTGCTTCTTTTAGCCGAGCGATAATATCACTGGCATAAGTTTTTTCTTTAGCAATGACGAGCAAGATGGCAAATTCCAGAACGCCTTTGCGCATCTGTGCCGCCGCATTCTCTAAAGATTTTTTAAATTCATCTTCCATATTTTTTAGATTTTTGATGTTTATAATATTACTATATCACATACTACCTTTTAATACAAGGTAGTGGACTAGTCCTTTGACATTTATTATGATATCTGGTATAAAACTATAGCAATAAAAAAGATTGCTCCGCGTTAAAGCGGAAAAAATATTGTATCATTAACAAAATTTAAAACATGGAAAAACCAGAAAAACCGTCCGATCAGAATTCGGTTGTTGCCGCCAAGAGTGTTAATGCTCTGTCTCTCCTCCGTATTATTGTTGGTTCATCACCGGCAGTTCAAGAATTTGCCGCCATTCGAAAATTTCAAGAAGGGGTGGATAAGGAGAGCGGAGTGCATATCACTTTTGTTAGCAATAGCTTCCGGAAACATTACGGGACCAAGATAGAGAATATTCCGGTGGGAAGATCTCTCTATGGCTATAAAATGCTCAAAGAAAAGAACATTGAAGACGTCATTGACGCCTTTGGAGGATTTCAGAAAGCAGAAGCAAATCTTCACGATATTTGGAAGAAATTGGAAAGCCAACCTGATGGACAAGCCGGCGACCTTTTAACCGACGGCCGGATAAACACATTTTTTGTGAATGATATTTTTGGCGTTCTGTATCCGATCCGGTTACGCTATTTGAATGGCTGGCATATTTTTATGAGCCCGGACGAAAAGAAAAGGGTTTGTGAAGAAATGTCACAAGTTTTTTCCCATCAATTGATTATGTAAAGAAAGCGAGGCAGATTGTATGGAAAAGACGAAATTTATCATCGACGCGGTTGATGGTTCGGAGACAATTGCCATGGCCGGAGAAAGAGGAACTTTCTGTTTTGTTGGAAAACATCTTAAGAGCTGGAAGTTCAATCAATTTGGACCAGCGACGGATGAGACAGAAGTAGAAGTTTTGCCTGTAAGCCAAGATGGTTCCTTCACCGTCAAATTTTCCGCCATTATTTCTAATCCCGGTATTGCCTCTATTACCCAAGCACAAGCCGCTAATTTTTTTAGGAAGTATGGCTGGAAAATAAAACGCGGAAATGTGGTAATGGCTATTATAAGAAATAAAGGCAAATTCTATGTCTTAGTAGCCGGACGCGCAGAGTATAATGATTTCTATGACGGAACCGCTGTTGAGTGTTTCCCGTTAAGTTATTTCTCGGGAATAATGGAAAATCATTCCATCATTATTCCTAAAGAAGAATAAAAAAATTTCGCCCCCTTAAATTTATGAATTAATATTCAAATAATTTAGGGGGCTTTTTAATTTTATATTAATTTTATGAACATTGACATAATTTATTTTATATTGTATTGTAATTAGTTCACTAAGTACATTTACATAGTACATTTACATATTAATTAGAGACCACATGAAGGATGTTTTTTCTCGCCAAGGCGATGATCGGGATCTTGATAAAGGTTTCGGTCCTATTTTCAATCTTCAGGCTAACCCCTGGCTGCCGGCCTCATTTTTGAGCGTCGTAGAACATCGTAAACAAGGGTATTGGAAGTTTAACTCAAATGAGTTAGTGTTCCACACCCCAACCAAGAAAGACGGAAAATACCCCACCGGACGCCAGCTATTAGCAGATTTGGATGCAGAAATATTGCTTAACGCCAACTGCATTGAAGAAATCGCTAAAGCCGACTTAGTGTCCGAATTTCTTTCAGAGGAAGAAATGGGTGTCAAAATTGTATTTCTAGGAACAGTTTTTAAAGATAAAAGAGACGGAAAGGATTATGTCCGTTTCATGTTTTACCCTGACATACCAGTCTTCCAGTTGCGATATTTGGAAGAATTAGAAGAACCACCGCTCCAACCAGGAGATTTAGGTGGTGTTCGCTATTGGCTGAAAGATTTGGATGAGCCGTTTAATCCCAGCTACAAAATCGCTATGCGAAAAGTGGCTGTTCAACGACTACCGAAAAAATCTATTTTAAAAAAAATTGCGGCCATCTTCTAAAGATGAGCCGATTCCTAATAAGGCCTTGAAATGTTAACTAAACGTTAAACATTTCAAGGCTTTTTTTATTATGCTATTATTAAGTGATAAATATTAATAATAACAATAAATTTATGAGATTAGAAAACAAAGTTGCAATCGTAACCGGCGCCGCCAGCGGTATCGGTAAAGCGATTGCCGAAAAGTTCATCAGCGAGGGGGCTAAAGTCGTATTTTCTGATGTAAATGGCGGCGAATCCTTGGTGGCTACTCATGGCGATAAGGCGCTATTTGTAAAATGTAATGTGGCTAAACCGGAAGAAGTAGAAACTTTAGTTGCCTCAGCTGTCGCCAAATTCGGCGGTTTGGATATTATGGTAAATAATGCCGGTATTGGAGGAAATGGCGGAATATTGGAAGTAACCGACGCGGATTGGGATAAGACTATCGGAATTAATTTAACCGGCGTAATGCACGGCATTCGCGCCGCCGCTAAAGTAATGAAAGAAAAGGGCACTAATGGAGCAATTATTAATATGAGCTCTATCCTTGGCAAAGTTGGATTTCAGGGCGCTGTCGCCTATTGTGCGGCCAAGGGAGGGGTCGTGCAGTTAACTCACGCCAGCGCGCTTGATTTAGCGGCTTTGAAGATTAGAGTTAATGCTATTGCTCCGGGATTTATTACCACCGGCATGACCAAA
>Ga0172381_10003803_pt1 | contig 15798 bp, 14 predicted proteins | sample Leawel6488metaG_FD_119754 | JGI IMG/M metagenome (GOLD analysis project Ga0172381, IMG submission 119754) | Leachate microbial communities from a municipal landfill in Southern Ontario, Canada - Leachate well 64-88 metaG | ecosystem: Engineered > Solid waste > Landfill > Unclassified | place...
ATCCCTCCGGGATACAATACCCGAATCGAACCGGCGGAATTCGCCCTTGGGGTGGAAATGGAGCGCAAATTCTGGCAGAACAATCTTTACCCCGTTCTGAAGGATATGGCTTCCCAGCTCCGGAATTCCCTCCATCGGACGAAGGAAAAATACGCGATCCAGGGGTATGCCAATATCGCTTCCACGGCCTTCGATTTCATGCAGTCCGAAGAAGGCGTGGCGATTGCATCTTCCGCCCACACGACCAAAGCTGCCGGGGTTTCTACCGCCAACGGCTTCAGCAACCTGGGATCTTCGGCATTTAGCCCCACGGTGGTTGAGGCTACCCGTATTCTCATGAAGGGTTTCCGCAACCTGAACGGGGAATACATGAGCGTGGAAGGTAACGGTTTCATCGGCCCCACGACCCTTGAACAGAAATTCGAAGAGGTATGCACAACTCCTAAAGGTCTGTACTCCGCTGAAGGGACCGTCAATGTCCAGGCCAATAAGGGATGGAAATGGCAGTCTTCGCAGTATCTCAATGACTATTCCACGAAATCCTGGGGGATGGTAAACTGGGAAATGCTGAAGGCTATGGCGCTCTGGGTTGATCGTGTCGAGGCCGATCTTTCTTCACAGGTCGATTTCGATACCTTCAAGATCAAGCATTCGGTCTATTCCTACTGGGGCTACGGCTTCAGGGGTTGGCCGTTCATTTACTGGCACCAAGTGACGTAACCGATTACTTCAAATTTATATGGGAGGGGTAATCCCGATAAGCCCCTCCCATATTTAAACTGGGTAAGTGGAAGTTAAATTCTTCTAGGTATCGCATGACGGGGCAAATGACAGGGCGATACTCCATATTGTGAGGATAATAAAATGAGTATAACAAATTTCCCCCATGGAATCTCAAGCTTCGGAATCCCGATTTTCGGCAATGGTCAACAGGATATTAGTGGGACCACGTTCTTTGTCGATAATAATTACGGGAATGACGGGAATGACGGATTGAGCCTGGATGCACCTCTCAAGACGTTTGCCCGTGCCACGATTCTCAATAACATCGACATTGCAAGGGGGGCGGATAGGTGGGCAAGACGCAATACCATCTATCTTATGGCCGATACCGAAACTGCCACCCTTACGGCCTTTCCGAACAAGTGCGATGTGATCGGGGTTGGGTCTTACGATGCCAATACCAAACCGGGGATTACCGGCCATCATGCGCCAGTCAATACGGGGAACTACGGAACCAGGTTTATCAATGTCTGGTTCAAGGGAGTTGCCACAGCTACCCCTATTGTAACCCTCGCTTCCACATCCAGCGGTATTCAGTTTATTGGATGTACGTTTGACGGCGTGGCCGGAACCGTTACCCATGCTATCAAGGCTACCGCTTCTCCGTTCCTGAAGGTTATTGGATGTGATATTTTCGGTTTGTTTGCAACCGCATATATCGGATTCGGAACCGGAGACACGGCAGGGACCGTTATCAAAGATAACTGGATGCACGGCAGCGATTGTATCGGAATCGTGAATGTTACCGGGACAACCTCTTCCTACCAGACGCTTGTGGAAAATAATGTTATCAGCGTTACCGGAACCGGTCTTTGCGTGGATGACGAGGCCAATGGATCTACCGGAATCCTGTATCTGGTGGGAAATCGTTTCATGAACGGAGCCACCTTGACCAATTACGCTGGCTACACGGGGATCATCGACCCGAATATTGCTCGTTGTGTGGACAATATCTGTATGGGCGCAGATGTATCCATGAGGGTTCCTAAGATCCTTGTTGCGTAATAAACATCAAATCTACATACCGGGGCCGGCGGTATATCCGGCCTAGAGGATATTAGAAATGCTGATCAGCGTTACCAAAGAGGAATTGGAGATCCTTCAAACGATCTTCCCGGAACTCCCCGCTAACGATGTCCGGTATGATGCGAAGGTGTTTACTTCCTTTCGTGACAAGATCGTGAAGGTAAAATATGCGGAACCGGTGACAGTGACCCCAAAGACGCCGACCAAACCCAAGAAAGTGAAAAAATAACTTCACAAAGAAAGAGAGAATCCAAATGGCAAAAGATGAAAAGCAGGACGAACAGAGTTTAGACGCGGCCCCCGAAAAGGACGTAAACGGCATTATCTGGTTTGGCGAGGTAGATATCAATAAGCGTACCGAACTTCCCGCCAGTGATTACCCTTCCTGGTATTATGACCCTCAGATACGGAGCCTTGAGACGGACATCGAAATGATTACCCGCAACTTGGATCTGGATATGTACCAGGGAAAAGCAAAAGTTTCCATGCGTGCGGAATTAGCACGGAAGCAGAAACGCCTTTCCGATATCCGGGAAAGCAAACCCAAGCTGGAAGGGAAGAAGAAGGATGAGGTCGGAAAGGTTTTCAAATCCCTGGGCAAGCGAATAGGCGAGTCCATGTTTTCCTATTCCGATATGCAGCGCGGAACGGCAGATGCCCAGGAAGAGGCAAACAGGATGGTTGGCCCCGCTGTTAAGATCGAAACGGAAATGGAAGCTGGGTTTTGCCGGCAGACCGGAATCGCTATCACGGATGGGAAGATTTCCCGAAATGCCGCGTGCCGGATGTATAAGATTTTTGGCAAGGCACTGGGGGAAGGAATCCTTGACGTAGAGGTGCTTAGAAACCCCCGCTAACCGTTCCCGCTCATTATAATTGAAATAAGAGAGGTGCTATCGTGGTTGGGATTGAATATCTTCATCGGCTGCAACAAGTATTACAAGAAAACCTCTCTTCTGATTGGATGGATAGGAAAACAAGTTTCGATAACCTATGGGAGGCTGCAAAGTCTTTCTCAATGGATACGAAACTATACCACACAAATCAGTCCATAACCACGATAGCCAATCAGGCTTCATACGCTATTGCTCCAGATTATATTGAAATTCTTACGGACAATGGAGAAGGGAAGAAAACTATCAAATATGCCGATTCCACCACTTTCATTGGTTGGCCTACATGGATACCCTATTCCCAACTTCTAACCAATAACAATACGACCGGGATTACCTATCCGAATAATTTTTCCCTTGCCGATTCTATCCCAAAAACGCAGATAACGGGAACCGCCCTTGCCACCTCTGCGGATGTAAACGGAGAGTCTACCCTTTCCGGGGCCGGATTCGCCAATGTATATCCGGGTGACAGTGTTATTAACACGACTTCTGGATACATCGGTAGGGTAGTTTCCAGGGTTTCGGCTACTTCCCTGATTACCGCCATGTTCGATATCAATACGACCGGGAGCCCAAAGATAGGGTGGACTCTTGGGAATACCTATATTGTAATCCCCCAGTCCGGATATGATCTTGTGCTAGATCCTTCCCCCTCTACATCTGGGCATATCATTACTTTATACTATTATGCCCGTCCTTCTCCGGTATATTCCGATTCGAGATCTTATTCTTTTGCAACCGGATACGAAGAGGCATTGATAAAATATGCGGTGTGGCTGTATAAATACCGAGATAAGCAACCTAATTTCGGCGATGCCATGTACCGATTTTATGATGCCCAGGTAAGAAGAGCCCGAACGCAACACCGTCTTGCGGCAGGGGTGAAGACTTTCCAGGTTTCTTTTAAGAAAGATTGATAAGATTAATAAGAGGGATGAAATGGCAACACCTTCGATCACTATTAAAGACTCTACTCTCAAGCCTTTTGATATTCCCCTGTCTGGTAAATTGCGAAAGGATGTAGATCCTCTATATCTTTCCCCTGGTGACTTCCGGGAACTTATTAATTGCAGATATACAGTAAATGGTATCAAGGGAGTTATGGGGCAAACCAAGATCAATTCCGCTGCTGCATTCACTTCTTTGCGGGTCGATTCCGGATTTCATTTCCTGAAAGACCAGCCTGGGGAATCCGGGACCAAGGAAAGTCATGTATTTGTCCAAACAAGTAATAATGGCGTTGCCCCCTTTCAATTGCTTAAATCCAATGCTATTCTTGCCGTCCCTGGGGTCGATACATTCTCCAGTTTCGTAACCCCCACGACATCTGCACCATTCAGATTCAGTACCGCCCCCGATGGAAGCATGATTGCATTCGATGGGAAGAAGAATTATGTATGGGGCGGAAATGAAATCCGATGTTCCAAGTTTGTTGTGTATGACCCTTCCGATACGTTCTGGTATGATTATACATTCAGGATCAGGAATACCCTTACCGATGCACAAAATGTTGCGTCCATGACGCCGGTTGGCGGTGCTTGCTATGCCTATGTGGGTTCTGTCCGTCCGATTTCCGGAGTCAAATTTACCATTTCTACTCCCGGAGTTGCTTGCACGGTTACCGCGTATTATTGGAATGGAACAACCTGGGCTGCCTGTACTGGAATTGTGGATGGGACCGCAGGCATGACCATCACTGGGGAAATTTCTTTCGATTCTACTGTTGCGACAGCCAAAGTTAAATATCTTCGTGATTCCATTGCATATTATTATAAGTTTGTATTTACCGGACTGACTGCCGCTACGAAAGTTTCCTGCGTTACCCTCAATGCCCCAGTACAGGAAATTGTAGACATATGGGATGGGAGTCCCCGTACTGTTCTATCCGCCTTTAAACTCACAAGCGAATACTCCGATTACATCATGAATGTTTTAAAGGAAGAGTATTTTAGTCTTGATGAAACGACATATGCCCAGGCCGGAGCTTTAACCGCTGCCCAATACTTCTATTTCGGGTTCAGTGAGGCTATGATGGGAATGGCATTTGTGATCCCCGATGCCAACTATGTGAATAAGGTGGCGGCGACTACTATGATCGTTGATTATTGGAACGGAACTTCATGGATAAGCGTAGGGACCCTAGATGATGGAACCAGCACGGGGGGAATCGCTTGGAACCATACCGGTATTACGACATGGCAGCAAGTAAGTCCCGCCCTGGAATTCCCTACTTCCGTTGCATCGTTGAAGGACAGTTTATTTATCTATCGGGTTCATTTTGATAAAACCTTATCTGCCGATGTGCGTTTAGATTGTGTGACCGGAATTCCCGCGCAAACCGTCATGAAACCCCATCGCTTTGCTCTGAATTGGCAAAATAGGATCTGGCTATGTTGCGAAACTTCTCAATTCCAGAACTCAGCATGGGCTAGTGCTTATGGAACCATATCGGTGTTTAATGGTGGGGATAGCACAATAATGACCTTCGGGGATGGACAACCTATTATTGCCGCCCAAACCCTGTTTACACGCTACGGTGGAAATCTTTATGATAATGCCATATTTTTCAAGAGATCCGGAATATTTCTTGTTGATGGGGTAAGCCCGCAAGACTGGAAACCCTATACTATTTCCGAAGACGTGGGTCTTGTCGCGCCCCAGACCCTTCAGAAATGCGATATGTCCTACAATACTGCCCCTGGAATTACGAAGCATGTTCTAATTTGGCAGTCGGCGCGGGGAATTGAATTCTTTGATGGAAATGCCATTGATAACATTTCCGACGATATCAAGTGCTTTTTCGATCCTGGAAATGCCGAATACATTAATACGAGCATTGTCGATCAGTTTGGTTCGTATTATGATGAGAAAAATTATGAGTACCATTGGCTCTTTGCAACGGGGACAAGTACGGTGCTCAATAAGGAATTTGCCTATGATCTCCGAAAGAAGAAGTGGTTTGAAATCGACAGGGGGACGGGCAAGCGTCTTCGGGTGGGATGGAAGACCGAAGATCCCAAGGGCAATAAGTTTGTCTATGCCGGCGGGGTTGATGGGTATATTTATAGACTGGAGAACGGAACCAACTTTGATGGAAATGATATTACTCATACCGTTCATACCAGTGATATAAATGTAGCCGGTTCAATGTGCATTGAATCAAAGGTTCGTGCAATATATGTAGTGGGAAAAGCTAATAATACCAGTACGAATAATGTAACTATAACCCTATATAAGGACGGCAATGAAACAGGGCGGGATCTGGAATCCTTTTCCCAAGCCTCAACAAAACGCAACTTCCATGTTAAGCGTGGAATCGGGGAGAACATGGTAACAATGTCCATAAAATTAACTGTTTCAACTGATGACGTGTCGGTAGGCTTTGAGCCAATTTTGATTTCCGGTCTATTCGAACCACTGAGGGAGGCGGCATAATGGCGACTTCAGACGTTTCTTTTCCCTTGTTTAATTCCTGGCAGCGGAAGATTTCACAAACGGCAGTAACTGGGGGGCTTAACCCTGAACAATTGAAATCCATTGCCGCTGGCGGGGCCGCCGGGGAAGTGATGGCCCGTTATGAACAAGAGGCGAGCCGGAAAGACTATGCCTTGCGTCGGGAATCCCTTAATCAGCAAACAGCTTACAACAATGCAAGTTTGGCTCTGGCTACCAAATCCCAGGCTGCAAACGAAGACATTGCGCGGCAAAACCTGGATATTACCAGAGAGGGTGCGGCAACTCAATCTAAGACTGCCGCCACTTCCGGACTCATGAATCTTGCTACCACCCTGGGCGGTGCCTATATTCTCAAGGGGGGAACGCTAGCGGGGCTCAAGGCTGGGGTAAAGGGACTTCTTCCCGGAAGTGCGGGACAGACGGCTGTAACGGGAGGGGGGGGGACCGCAACAGGGGGTATGCCGCCTTCTGCTACCATTTCCGGAGTGGGCGGGGCTGGACAGACTGCTTTAGCTGGGTATGAGGCTGCGAATCTTGCATTTGAGACAGCGGCAAGTACCGGCCAACTTACTGCCATTTCCGGGACCAACCTTGCCGTTACTCCTTCTGGATATGTCGTTTCCCTTACCCCTGGAGGGGGTGGGGCTGGTGCCGGTGCCGCGACTGCCGTTCCCTCAACCGGATTCACGGCGGGATCTGCGGCTGGGGTGGCTGGAATCGCCGCTCTTGTAGTCGGTGGACTCATGACCAAAGAGAAGGCCAAGGAATATACGGATCGCGGCGGGGTTGTGGGATATGCCGCTCAAGCTGCCCAGCATCCCGTATCATCGGTATTGGAACCCAACACCTTCTTTGTGGATACAGGGCTTGTTTCGGAAGACTCCTTAATTGGGAAGATGTCTTCAGCGGCAACTAAGGTGGAGGAATTCGTAGTCGATACAATCTCTAATCTTCTTGGAATAGGCGGTGGAAAATAATGCGTTACGATCCGACATATGACGAATATCAGGGATGGATAAAAGAAGCGTTTGGGGAAAATGATGCTACCGTGCCGTCAATGACATTTATTCAGAAATACGGGGACAGGATAACATCATTCGCTTCCGCCTATATCCACAACTTGACCACCATGTATATTCAGACAATCGGATTTATCAATGGCGCGAAACCCAGTTATCGGGAATATGTTAAGATGGTGGAAGAGGTGGAGGCTGAAGGATACCTTTTCACGATGGGAACAATTCTCAATACCAATGTGACTGCAATAGTGTGGGCGCTTAGAAGCGGTTTCGTTATCTCCGGCGTCCGCGTATCGAGTGACGGGAAATTGTATGTAGAAATTTTGCGGGCCAATAAAACCCCGAAGCGTTTTGATTAATGGAGGGGGAGTGATGGGAGATTTTAACGCAATAGCGGCAGGGGCAGGGCAGGGAGCATCCCAGGGGATTAGAAATGTCCAGGGTATCGCCGCCATTGGAAGCGATCTTGCCCAGGAACAACTGGCAATCAGGAAACAAGATCTTGCGGAACGCATTGGTAATCAAGAGATCCGCAAAGGGGAATTTGCTCTAGAAGCCCTGGAGCGTGAGAAAAAACAGCGTGAGGCTTATTCTCCCGTTCCCGATGTCATTTCATCTGATCCCGAATTGTTTTCTTTAACCGAAAAGACGCTTGGGGAAGCCGGATATAAGATCAAGGATGTGGATGGAAAGAAATTTGCCACGAACGAGGCGTTGAAATACGGGCAAGAAACCTTGATGAAAAATCATGATCTCCAGGCGAGAATTGCCAGTATTCAGGTTGGCAAGGCGTCTGCCGGTTTAGAAAAGGCAAAATTCGATTACAATACCCTTGCCAAAAAGGAAGCCGAGAAACCTGGAACGGTTGACCCTGTTCGATTGGCCGAAGCAAAGAAGGCTATGGATGATGCCCAGGGGAATGTAACGAAACTTCTTTCCTTGACCGATAGCATTGAGGAAAGCAGACAGACGGCGCAAATTCGCACCTGGATGAACAAGAACCAGGCCTATATTGAAGAGCATCCCGAAATCGCCGCCAAACTGGATTCGGCAGCATCTGCCCCGGAAATCCTGAAGATCATCCAGGCTGAAGACGCCAATGCAAGTAAATTCATGCTAGAGATTTACAAACAGAGGGGACTTGACAAGCGAAATACGGAAACCATTCAGGGCCGTCATGAAGATGCAAGGATCAGGGCCGCTGCTACGGCTGCCGGCGGCGGATCGGTAACGGTCAATTCCAATACCGGAGCCTATTTCGACAAAAAGGAACGACAGTGGTATATGCCGGGAGTCAACGGGGAGAGGACGAAAATTACAGCGGAGCAAGCCCGCCAGTTGGGATTGCAGACCAAGGAAGAGACTGTTACCAATGATATCAAGGTCATGCAGCAATCCGCCCCGTCTGTTATTGACTTTGCGGATAAGAGCACGAAACAAATCAAGGAAGCCCAAAAAGGTCTTGGGCCTATGGGTTCGCGATGGAAGGAACTGAAGCAAGGAAAGGTTGGTCTTTCCGATCCTGCATTTTCCGCATTAAAAACAAACCTGGGTCTTCTCGAAACTCGATTGATGAAGATGCATGTAGGAGCACGAGGCGGGGAATACATCATGCAGCATTTTAAGGATATGCTTGATATTACAAAGCAGTCCCCGGAAAATATCCTTGCGAACCTGAAGGAGATCCGTGATTATGCCGACGAGGTTAAGGGAAGCAAATCTCCCAAACTTTATCTTGATGCGGTAGGGAGTGCCGAGGGGAAAATTGATCTTCCCCAGGGTGTTACAAGGGACAAAGCTTTCAAAACCCTAAAGGCGGCAAATCCCAGCGCGAGTGATGCGGAAATAAAAACTTACATTAACAACACCTACAAATAAGGGGTGTAAAATGCCTATTGTCGATCCGTTCCTAGCGGCTGCGCCGCCTGTGGGGGGTGAGGGTACTCAGGGGGATGGGGGAGGTATTGCCGATCCCATGATTAATCCTAGAGGTGGGGGTAGGAAGATTGTTGATCCTTTTCTTACTTCTGCCGAAACACCCGCACCCGTTCAATCCCCGGAGCAAAAGAGGGAACAGGCGCTAGTTGATGCCGTGCCGGAATGGGGTAGGAAATACCCTAATCTCTATGGAATGTTCGGCGCTACTAAAGAGGTGGCTCGTTTCGCCGCCGAGACTGCCGGAATGGTAGGCGGTGGGATAGCCGGTGCAGCTCTAACCGTTGGAAACCCTTTAGGGGCCGCTGCCGGCGCTGGTCTTGGGTATGCTGCGGTTCGTGGAATCGAAAAGTCCATAGAGGGCAAGGAACCGAATTCTGCCATGGGAACTGCTATCGACTTTGCAACGGGTAATGTGGGAGAGCTTATTCCGCCCGCCTTGACCTATTATGCGGGCAGGGTTTTGGGCCCCTGGAGAACCAAACTTACCGATCAAGTAACCAACGCCCTTACTGCGGAAACCAAGAAATACATGGAGGCTGTGGAATCCGCTAGGTATTCCCCAACTGCTGCTGAAATCCTGGGCGGAAAATCAAAGGGGATGGCCCAGCTTGAGGGAATCCTTTCCTATCTTCCCGCGTCTTCCAGTCAAATATATTCAGCTCGAATAGCGAACCTCCAGCGTCTTGTGAACCTTCGCGGGAATCTACTTGAGAAAGGGGCCAACGAGCACACTATCGAGAATGTAGGATTCCGTATTAAGGATGATGCAAAACGGATCATTGAGAATACCATAGGCAAGAGGGCTGGAATCCAGAAGGAACAGACCCAGGCCATGCTTGATGAATTCATGACGGAGGTTCATGCGGCTACCGGAAAGAATGTTCGGGATCAGGCCCTGTCTTCCGCCCTGGCGGATTTTTATGGAAATACCGGAACCGCAACTACTCTGCATAGTGCCGGGAAGACCGTGCAAGACATGATGGCCCAGGCCAAAGATGCGCGATTCAAAGCGGCCGGTGAGTTGATGGAAGAAGCGAAATCGGCGTTAAGGGGGCATGAGATAGACCCTGCTATTGCAAGGCAGACCGCTGATTCCCTGATTGCTGAGGAACTTAAATCCAGCATGCCAGATCCCAAAGTGCTGAAGGTTTTGCGTCCCTATGCTTCCCCGGAACTTCCCCCGGAAATCCAGGCGTTAATGAGAAATATATCCGGTGACGCTGCCAAACTGAAAGGGAACCAGGACGCTTTAAAGGCTCTTCAAGAGGAATTCGGATCGCCTACTCGTCCCTGGGAGGGGCTTGACTTGGATCGGCAGAAGCTTGGACAATTGGCCCGAAACGAAAACGTCTTGCAGGGGACCAATTATTCCAGGGGATCTGGAAATACCACCCCCGCTGGTCGGATTTACTCAATTCTCCAGGGGGCCATTGAAGACGATATGGCGGCATACGCGAAGGTCAATAATCCCGACGCCTATGCTCAATTTATCCAGGGTCGCAAGCAGTGGAGGGAAGCGAAGGAACTATTTGACAACGATGCTTTGGGGATCATGAAAAAGAACCCTGAAGATGTATTCAGGGCTGTTATCAATCCTGGGGAAGTAACCAATATCAGAAAGTTAAAGGAAATGCTGGGGGAGGATGATTTCCAGCCATTCAAAGAGATCCTTACCAGAAAGCTGATTGCCATGGATAAGAACGGCGTCCTGGATATTGCGAAGACCGCCAAGAACATCAATAGTTATGGGAATACAATATCCGAAGTCTATTCCCCGATTGAACAAAAGCAGTTTGCCGAGTTATTGGGAAAGGCAAGGGGCATAGAAACTAATTTCCAGCGTTCAAATATAATGGCCGATGTCATTGCGGTAGATTCTTCGGGGGCGATCCGTGTTGATGCTACTCGTAAGAATTTGATTAAGCAGAAAGAGAAACTGGGCCAATATTTCGCAGATTCCGAGTTGCAATCTTTTCAGGGGGTGCTTAACGGGATTGACGGAATTAATATCCATAGCATCGCCCGAAACAAGTCAGAAGCTATGCAATTTCTGGGGACTGTGGCGGGATCTGACAATGCCCAGGTTGTGAATGCGATAATTAAGCCCAATAATACAATAAATATAAGGTACATGAAGAAATTACTGGGCCCCGAACGATCTAAAGAGGTAGAAACTAAATTTATCGAGAATTATTTACTAAAGGTCAATCAATTCGGGGCCTTTTCCCCCTTGAAGTCTGCCGCGATGTGGAAAAACTATGATAAGACTATGAAAGCCCTTTTCGATCCGGCTACATACAGGGAAATATCAAACCTCATGGAATTAAACCGCAACGCCGCGACGCTGGATAGGCTGGCTAATAACCCTTCTCAGACAGGCCAAACTTTAATTATGTTTCAAACAGGCAAAGAAATGCTTGGGAGTGTTACCCGTTCCCTTACCGCCGCCAATCTTACCTATACAATGGGGCTTGCTACTATCCCCTGGGCTATGGCGAAATTATATCTTTCTCCCGCTGGCCGCAAGTGGCTTTCGGTTGGTTATACCATCCCTAAAGACACCGCTGCCGGTATGGAATTGATTGCCAAACTTTCTGAAATAGCGGGGGTTGATCTGGCCCGAAATATGAATAATGAGGAAAATCAGAAAAACCAGGATCAGGGGAAATAGGAGAACACCATATGACAATTTCCAGGGAACAGCAACTTGAGATCCAATACCGAGACAGGGTGATGACGGACCAATCCGCCAGGAATGCCGCTACGGCCGCTTCTGCTTCAGCTGCCGCCGCCGCTGCCGCTGTAGCAAATATGATCGGGGCGGAAGCGCAATCCATGGTTGCTGGTGTTGTTACCCTTACTGGGCACCAAAATACCATCTTCCTTACCATTGACACTTCTGGTGGAGTATCGGAGAACCTTACTGCCATTACTGGTGGATTTGAAAATGAAATCCTAATCATAAAGTCTGCCAACAATGCCAGGACGGTTGTAGTGAAAGACGGGGCTGGAATGGCGCTTGACGGGGACTATTCCCTATCCAATACCGAACGCCGATTAACCCTTGTTTGTAAGGCGGCAAATTCATGGGAAGAAATGGATAGGTCGCACCAGGATTTAGCCCATGCAAGACAGCACAGTGTAATAAGCACTTCGGATCACACTTCAACTGCCACTTCGGGGAAGATTTTAAAAGCCAATGCGAATGGACTCCCGGTTGACGCTACGAATACCGATACTGAACTTTCTACCGCCGTTACAAAGACCCATGATAAACAGCATTCCATAACATCCGGGACCGACCATACTTCTACAGCAACCCCTGGGAAAATGTTAAAGGCTGATGCAAATGGATTGCCTATTGATGCTACCAATACCGATACCGAGGTGAGCACTGCTGTTACGAAGACCCACGATAGACAGCATGCCATAACGGACGGATCGGATCATACATCCACTGCAACCTCCGGGCAAATACTTAAAGCCGATGCAAACGGATTACCCGTGGACGCTTCCAATTCCGATACCGAGGTGGCCGATGCTGTATCGAAGGCTCATACCCAGGGATCTGATACCACCATAGGGATCTTAACTAGTGACGTGGCTATAAACGATGCGGCAAAGGGATTAGTACTTAAAGATACCCAGGCAACCCCGCATTATTGGAGGATTACAATTTCCAATGTTGGAGCCTTGGTGATTACCGATATCGGGACAGCTTTATAGGGAATGGAGGTTACGTAATGAGAACTAATCGCTCTGGTATAATAAATTTCCCATCATTCCCATCATTCCCGTCTAATGGGAGGCTGGAGCCGGAACTAGTTTCCTGGTTAAATAATTCTCCTATATCAACTTCTCCAGGGGAAATCTATACATACAACAATAATATACAGAAAATTAAACGCGGGGAAGAGGTAACAATACCTAATATAGTTGCTAAAATAGGATTAGTGTTGATTAATGGAATTGTTCCGGTAACTCAGTGTTCGGTTGTCATTGCCCCCTACGCTCTGATCTCCGGGGCGCAGTTCAGCTTTAGCGACGGCACCAAGTCGGCCGTTTTCAGCGGGACGATCACTCCGGGGACGGGGGAGACAAAAGGCGCTACCCTTATAGCAAATGGAGATTTCGCATCCGCAGAACCCCCAGGAACAGCATTCACACGGGGCGCTGGTTGGACAATTACCGGCGGAAAGGCCGTTAGCGACGGGACAATGGCCAACCTGGAGCAGCAGATCGCAGAAATTGCGGGCGCATTATACTATATTGGGGCAACTTGCGATTCGCGGGCAGCAGGGAACTGGAGAGTGGAGTTCACCGGTGGGGATGTTATCACATCATTAAGCACTGGTTCGGCATCTACCTATCACACTGCGGGGAGTGCGATATCGGCTACCATAAAAATAAAAGAAGCACTAAGCGGGATTGGGACGTTTGATAACTTCTTTGTGCAACAAGTCCTCACCGCCGACACCACCGGGGCAAACTTCTCCGCGCTGACAGATGGGGGCGTGACTGCAAATAGTGCGACCTGGGAATCCCTTAAAATTAAATTAGTATAAGAGGTTTTATTATGGAAACCCTACGTCAACAACTTACCCGACATGAAGCTAGAAAAAACCGACCTTATCGCTGTTCCCGTGGATACCTGACTATTGGCGTGGGTTGGAATATAGATTCCTGGAAACTTCCCCCCATTATAGCCTCATTTCTTCATATCCATGGTTACATTACCGAGGAAATGATTGACCAGCTGCTAGACATTCAGATCGAGGCTGCTATTGCCGATACAAAAGAGATCTTTCCTAATTTTTCCACCTTTACCGAGCGCCGGCAAAATGCTTTAATGGATATGGTCTTTAACATGGGAGCCACGGGAGTGCTGGGATTTAAGAAAATGAGGAAAGCCATAGCCCGTGGCGATTGGAATGAAGCAGCGGAACAGGTAAGAGATTCCGTATACTGGAGACAGTTGGGCGGTGATCCTGCGGGAACCGATGATGGGAAACTTGAACGTCCGGAAGAAATTGCCATGATGATTAGGGAGGGCTGAATATGGCGCACTTTCTTGATAATATTCATTCGGAAGATATAGGTTATTTCGAGAAACGCCTTGTCCGTGAACTTATTGAACCTCTAATCTGGGTTCATGATAATTTGCGCTGTGAACTTCCTGTAGGCTTTCAATCGGACGGGGCAAGCGTCCCGCGAGTCCCATTTATCTACGATGCCTGGGGAGATAAATGTCACCGCGAAGCTTTTACCCATGATTTCGGATACCGGAAAGACAGTTATATTATCGTGGTCAAGAGCGTAGAAATCAATATGTGGTGCGATGGTTTGATGCCTGAAGAGTATATTATCGAACGCCGGCCGATTAAAAAAGAAGATGCTGATTGGCTATTGTTTCGGCAATCTATTAAGGACCATATTTCTACCAATCCCAAAACCGGAGAGATCACAACAACCTATTCCTATGCAACTTATCAGCCTATGTATCTTGCCGTTCGTACCTGTGGAGGATCGTCTTTTCATAGAATGAATGTCATGGATAAGTTTGAGGTGTGCCAATGATACCAATGATAGATACAAATAAAATGCTGATTGACTTTGTTTCCTCTAATTGGATGGCAATGGTTATTGTTTACGGAATTTTAAAGGTATCATTTCCGAATTCCAAGGCCGTCATTGCCATAGGGGATTTATTTTCTGGTTTGTTTCCGGTATTCAGCGCGAAGAAAAGGGAGGGTGGAAAATGAGAAGGGCTATATTTACCATACTGATTGCAAGCCTATTGTTACTTGTTCCGTCTACAGTTATTTCCCAGGGCGGAAAGGTGTATTATGCCAATCCTGCCGCTACCGATCAAGGTGTTTCCGGGAACCGCACTCTATATTCACTGAAGGCCGCAATAGGATCAACCAATAAGGCTAAGATAATTCTTGCCAATACAAAATCCGGAGGGACGGCATACACTATTACGACATCCCTTGCGCTAACCAGCAACATTGATCTGTATGTTGAGTCTGGGGCTTATGTCACTGGGGCAGGGCAACTTTCGGGATTGAAATATTCTGAGGTGCAATGGTTTGGTAGCGCGGTAGGTGCTGTTCAGAAAGCATTCGATTCTGTAGCCGTGGGCGGAACGGTCAAGGTCCCCCAGGGAACAACTACATTTTCATCTGCTATTGCCCGCATTGCTAATATGACAGTGGAAGGATATGGATGGGGATCTGTCCTTTCAACAAATTTATCCCCGACCGTTGCAACCGTTCCCGCGTTATGGATTCAAGCCAACGGGGTGCGCCTCAAAGATTTCAAAGTCACTTGGAGTACAATGCCTTCTAATCAAGACGCTCTTGCACAGTCGGTAGAACAAAATGATACGGTAGCAATAGGATGGCTGACAACCGGCGGGGGGAAAACTCTTCTTCGTGATGTTGTGGTTGAGAATATCTATGTCTATGGGGCAAAGCAACACGGGATCAGTATAGGGATTTCTGATAATGCTCTTATTAAGAATAATCGCGTAGAGGAAATTTACGGAACCGGAATTTTTTCTATCTATACAAATAATATAAAGATCACCGGAAATTTTGTTTATCGCACGATGGACGCGGGGATCGATCTCCAGGGGGCGACCGGCACCGACACCGACAACGCTGTGATCTCTGGAA
>Ga0172381_10003804_pt1 | contig 15797 bp, 19 predicted proteins | sample Leawel6488metaG_FD_119754 | JGI IMG/M metagenome (GOLD analysis project Ga0172381, IMG submission 119754) | Leachate microbial communities from a municipal landfill in Southern Ontario, Canada - Leachate well 64-88 metaG | ecosystem: Engineered > Solid waste > Landfill > Unclassified | place...
AGGTTTCTCTGGAAGAACATATGAGCTGCGGTTTCGGCGCTTGTCTTGGGTGCGCGGTTAATACTATAGACGGATACAAGCAGGTTTGTAAGGATGGTCCGGTATTTGACGCGCAGGAAATAATCTGGTAGGAGGAAACATGGTTAATTTGACTTATGTTTCATTAGGCCTGGCAGCAGGGGTGGTAAGCGGGCTTTTTGGCATCGGTGGAGCGACTTTATTAATACCGGGATTGATCTTTTTTTGCGGTTTGACCCAGCATCAAGCGCAGGGGACAACTTTAGCCGCGATGATCCCTCCTATCGGGCTTTTAGCGGCTTTAAGATATTATTACAGCGGTAATGTTAAAATAGGTATTGCGGCTTTTATATGTATTGGATTTTTCCTGGGCGGATTTGTTGGCGCTCATTTTGCCCAACAGCTTCCCGGGTATATGCTGAAAAAAGCATTTGGGATATTCCTGCTGGTAGTCTCAATGCAGATGGTCTTGGGTAAATAGCATAGCGCAGATTTTATCCGGAGGTTTTATGCTTAGAAAAAATCATGACGGGATGTCATTAATTGAAATAGTAGTAGTTGTAACTGTAATTGGAATATTAGCTTCTTTAGGTATACCGTCTTATATGAATTCCGTGGAGAAATCGCGCAGCGCTGAAGTTTATCCGATATTTGCCCAGGCGCGCAAAGGCATAAGGATTAAGACGGTCAATGATGAAGTTTTCAATATTGATCTACTCAACAAAGGCTCTGCAAGTAACTATGCCTGGGATTTGATCGATATGGAAAATCCTAACGCGAATCCTAATGGCGCATTTTGCTATGATGGTTGGAGCGCCGGTTATAACAGCGGAAACCGGCCTGCCGGATGCACTGGGAATGTCATAGTAGCCGCGAAAAGAATAGATAAAACTGCTTATGAAGCTCATTGTGATTATACTAAGTGGCTTTGTATAAATGTGGATACCGGAGATATTTCTAAATCCAGCCATTATTAAGGGGTAATAATGTTAAGAAAAAGCGGAATGTCGGTAAAGATCGGAAAAATAAAATTAAATAATCCGGTGATGGTGGCTTCAGGCACATTCGGCTACGGGGAAGAATTTAGTGAATTCTTCAGCCTGAATAAATTAGGCGCGATCGTCAGCAAGACCGTAACCATTAATCCGCGGCAGGGAAATCCTGCTCCGCGCACCTGTGAGACCCCGTCAGGAATGTTGAATTCTATCGGCCTGGAAAATCCTGGCATAGAGGTGTTCATTAAAGAAAAACTGCCTGTTTTAAAGAAAATAGGCATTCCTGTTATTGTCAGCATTGCCTCTGAAAAAGATTTGGGAGAATTTGTTAAACTTGTAAAAAGATTGGCTAAGTTAAGCGTTGTATCGGCGATCGAGCTGAATATTTCCTGCCCGAATATGCGCCACACTAAGCTTATCTCTCAGGATGCAACTGCAACTTACGAGGTAGTTAAATCAGTGCGCCGGCTGACTAGTAAAACACTTATTGTCAAATTATCCCCCAATGTCACCTCTATTAGCGAGATTGCTCTTCGGGCCGAGGAAGCCGGAGCTGATGCTGTTTCATTGATCAATACTCTTAACGGTATGAGCATTGATGTAAAAACCCGTAGGCCTAAAATTGCCATGGTTACTGCCGGTTTAAGCGGTCCGGCGATCAGACCGGTGGCTATAAAAATGGTTTGGGAGGTATATAATAAGGTAAAGATCCCTGTGATCGGCATGGGCGGGATAATTGATACAGGCAGTGCCCTGGAATTTCTAATTGCCGGCGCCAGCGCGATAAGCATAGGCACGGCTAATTTTATTAACCCAAAAGTGAGTATTGAAATTATCGAAGGTATCACTAAATACATGAAGGAAAACAATATCCGTGATATCAGAGATTTGATCGGGAGTTTGAAAAAATGATTCGCCAGTCGCCAGTCACCAGTCGCCAGGGAAGGGTAATCTTAGCATTAGATGTGGACAATTTGGCCAAAGCCAAATATTTTGTAAATAAACTTTATCCGCGGGTAAAGATGTTCAAAGTAGGCTCGCACCTTTTTACTGCTTATGGCCCGCAGGTTATTAAGTTTATTGATAAGAAAGGCGCAGAGGTATTTCTGGACCTGAAATTTCTGGATATCCCCAATACTGTCGCTAATGCGGTGAGAAGCGCGGTTGGACTTAAGGTTAAGATGCTGACCTTGCATATTAGTGGTGGCGAAGAGATGCTTAAAGCCGCGGTTAACGCGGCGCGCGACCATTCAAAGAAGTTGATGATAAAGCGCCCGCTTTTAATAGGCGTGACAGTGTTGACTAGTCAGAAAGCTAGGCCGCAGGATGTTTTGAAACTGGCTAAGTCAGGGATCAGCTGTGGCTTGGATGGGGTTGTTTGTTCAGTGCGCGAGGCCGCATATTTAAGAAGAAAAATAAAGAGGCCTTTTATTATAGTTACTCCGGGGATCCGGCCTAAAGCAGCAGGTAAAGACGATCAAAAAAGAGTGGCAACAGCTTCTCAGGCGATAAAAGCAGGCAGTGATTATTTGGTTGTTGGCAGGCCGATCCTGGAAGCCAAAGATCCTTTAGCGGCATTAAAGAGTTTATAACGCCCAAACTCAAAGGATAGTTTGGCGTGGGCTTTTGCCCAAGGAGAAATAAAAGATGTTTGATCTGAGCAAGTTAGGTGATTTATCTAAGATAGCAGGAGAAGCAAGGCAGCTGCAGGAAAAACAGGAAAAAATGCAGCAACAGCAGCTGGAACTATTAAAAAAAATATCTGATAAGCTGGATCAGGTGGTCGCATTGCTTAAAGAAAGCAAATAGCCTCTTGACAATCCGGGTAGAACAGCTAATATACAAACACTTTGGGCGATTAGCTCAGTTGGTCAGAGCGTCTGCTTTACACGCAGAAAGTCAGGGGTTCAAGTCCTCTATCGCCCACCATGTCTTTAAGGGTAAGAAACTGGTTGCAAATTGGCAGTTTTTGGTTTAGAATTGACTTCCTGATATTCGGGGTCGTGGTGTAGCCTGGTTTAACACGTCGCCCTGTCACGGCGAAGATCGCGAGTTCAAATCTCGTCGACCCCGCTTCAAAAAGAGCACCCCCTAAAAGGGTGCTCTTTTATTTGCCCTTGTCCCAGGCGGCATATTGTGATATTTTAAGTTCAGGACTATTCGTTGTTTAGCAGTTAAAAAAGGGGGATTAATGGATAATAACAAAGTAAATAAACCTAAAGGTTTTTTTGCCAGATTATTGGATAGGCTGGATAAAAAAATGGAAGAAAAATCCAGATCGCAGAATTGCGGCTGCTGTGGCAGCAAAAATAAAGAAGATAGATCATGCTGCAAATAAGCGTTGATTGGTTTGTTTATCAATTGCTGCGTCTGCCGGCATCTAAACCGGTTGCGGCGCTTGATTTTTTTATTTATGATTCTATCAAAATAGTATTATTGCTTTTTGTGATGGTCGCGGTGATCGGTTTCCTGAGGACTTTTCTGCCACAGGCCAGGATAAAAGAATGGTTAGGTAAAACCGGGATACTGGGAAATTTCTTTGCCGCTCTTTTTGGCGCGGTTACCCCGTTTTGCTCCTGCTCTTCTATCCCGATCTTCTTCAGTTTTCTGAAAGCCGGGATACCCCTGGGCATTTCATTTTCGTTTTTGGTCACTTCTCCGTTGATCAATGAGTACCTTGTGGTGCTTATGCTGGGATTTTTCGGCTGGAAGATCACGCTTGCCTATATTATCAGCGGCCTTATTATAGGAGTCATAACAGGGCTGGTTTTAAGCAGGATGAAGCTGGAAAAACATATTGCCAAAGATATGCTGCTTTCTGATGATGAGTGCCTGAGCAAAGTAACAAAATATAAAGATCTTAAGGCGAGAGCTTTTTTTGGGTTAAACGAAGCAGTGTCTATCATTAAAAAATTATGGGTGTGGGTTTTAGTGGGAGTAGGCATAGGAGCCCTGATCCATAATTATATTCCTCAGGAAAGCGTACAGCAGATAGCCGGCAAGGCAGGGATATTCTCGGTTCCTATCGCGGTATTGTTGGGTATCCCTATGTATGGAAGCTGCGCGGCGATATTGCCGGTGGCAATTGTATTGTTTCAGAAAGGGTTCCCTCTGGGCACTGCTTTGGCGTTCATGATGGCTGTTTCTGCTTTAAGCCTGCCTGAGGCAATAATGCTCAGAAGGGCCATGAAACTAAAGTTGATCGCGATATTTTTCGGCATAACCACGCTGGGAATAATAATTACCGGGTATTTATTTAATCTGCTTCAGAATATAATAAAGTAAGGAAAAAATGAAAAAGTTGGCTTTAACACATATTAAAGCGAATAAAAAATATAAGATCGTTGACGTGGCGGCAGACGCGAATTTAAAAAGCAAATTAATGAGTATGGGCGTTTATCCGGGTAAGGAGATCATAAAATTAAGTCATATTGGTTTAAAGGGCCCGGTTGTAATTAAAGCCGGAAGAAGTATGCTGGCTCTGGGCCATAGTATGGCGGCGAAGATCGTAGTTGAGGCTTAAATGATCAAAAAAGTATATCTTGTAGGCAATCCCAATGTAGGCAAAAGCGTGGTATTTTCGCGGCTTACCGGTGTGCATGTAATGTCTTCAAATTATCCCGGCACAACCGTGGAGATTGCCAGGGGATTCTTATTGACAGACCGGGAAAAGATTGAAGTCGTGGATCTTCCCGGAACTTATTCTTTAGAGCCCACTTCCAGCGCCGAGCAAGTCACAGTTTCCTTGTTGAGCGAACTTCCGAAATCGGAAATAGCAGTGATCAATATTCTTGATTCTACAAATCTGGAAAGGAACCTGCTTTTGACCTTACAGCTTATTGAAGAAGGTTTTGGGGTGATTGTATGTTTGAATATGTGCGATGAGGCAGGCCACAGAGGGGTGAGCATTGATATTAAAAAACTGGAAGAACAGCTGAATGTTCCGGTTATTCCTACCTGCGCGGTAACCGGATCCGGGATAAAGCTATTAATTGAAAGGCTTAAAGAGGCTATTCCCGGTGTAAGGCAAAAACTTGATCATGAGGAACGCTGGAAAGAGATCGGGCTGATCGTTGAAAGAGTCCAGCGCCTGGAACACCGCCATCATAATCTGCGCGAGATCCTGGAAGATGCTTCAGTGCGCCCGGTAACCGGATTTCTGATGGCTGCCGGGATAATTTATGCTTGTTTTAAAATCGTGCGTTTTGTGGGCGAAGGCATAATCAATAAAATAACTGATCCGGTATTTTTTAATTTTTACCAGCCTTTATTGGAAAAGTTGACTGCGAATTGGCAGGAAAAAGGTTTTTGGTTCCATTTGTTTATTGGAGACCTGATCAATTCCAAAATTGATTTTAAGCAATCTCTGGGGCTTTTGACCACGGCACCCTATATTGAGTTCGGAATGGTGCTGCCTTATGTTGTATCATTTTATTTTATCTTAAGCCTGCTGGAAGACATAGGTTACCTGCCGCGCCTAGCGATCCTCCTGGATAATTTTTTGCACAGGCTCGGCCTGCACGGATTCGCGATCATCCCCGTATTGCTGGGGTTTGGCTGCAATGTCCCGGGTATTTTATCAACCCGTGTCTTGGAATCTAAAAGAGAAAGATTTATTGCTTCTACGCTGATCTCCATAGGGGTGCCTTGCGTGCCTTTGCAGGCAATGATCGTTGGACTTCTGGGGGCTTTTGGCGGATTTTACGTCGCGGGAGTTTATCTAGTATTATTTTCTCTGGTTGTGATAATCGGGGTTATTTTAAACCGTACAGTAGCCGGTTTTAGCCCGGAGTTTTTGCTGGAAATTCCACCTTACAGGTACCCGCCGCTCTTTACGCTGGCTAAAAAACTCTATTTCCGGGTTAAAGGTTTTCTTATTGAAGCTGTGCCGGTTGTTATGATCGGCGTATTGGTGATCAACATCCTGCTTTATTTCAAACTGTTTGATCTTGTGACTAATATTTTTGCTCCGATTATCAAAGGTTTATTCGGCTTACCCAAAGAGGCGATTGTAGCTTTAATAATCGGTTTCTTCAGAAAAGATGTTGCTGTCGGCATGTTGGCCCCTCTTGCATTGACTGCCAAGCAGCTATTTATTGCCGCGACCTTATTGGCCGTATCTTTTCCGTGCGTAGCCACCTTTGTTATTCTATGGAAAGAACTGGGTTTTAAAGACCTGGTAAAGGCCAGCCTGATCATGATATCAGCCAGCATTGTGGTAGGTGCGATCTTAAATTTTGCAGTTTTACGTTAAAGAAAATACCCGAGTTGTTTTAATATCTGCGGATTTTCCTGCCATTTTGGTTCAACCTTTACGTTAAGCTCAAGGTAGATTTTTGTCTCGAGAAGTTCTTCGATGTCTTTGCGGGCTTCCTGCCCGGCAACTTTAATCAGGTGTCCGCCGTGGCCAATAACCATTTGCTTGTGCGATTGTTTTTCCACTAAAATTGTGGCTGTGATGTAGGTCAGGCTTTTAGAGCGCTCGGTTATTTCTTCAACCAGGACTGCGAGCGAATGGGGCAATTCTTCATGCAAGCGTTTAAGGAATTTTTCCCGAATAAGTTCGGATATAGCCAGCCGGCGGGGAAAATCAGTTAGTATTTCCGCGGGATAATAAGGCTCTGCGTCTTTCAGATGGGAAAATATTTCCAGGAGGAGCCGATCGGTATTTTCACCTGTTTTTGCCGAAATAGGGATAGAGATAGCCAATGGATTTATTTCAGGCAGAATTTTTTGCCAGAATTCCAGGTAATCTTCGGTATGGCCTTTTCCTTTATCGATCTTGTTTAGGGCCATAATAACCGGCACTTTGCTTTTTTTAAGCTGCCGGACGATGTTCTCTTCTTCTTCTCCGGGTTTGCGCGTAGTATCGGCAATATAAATAATTACATCAGTGCTTTCTTTGGCCTGTAAACAAGCGTCATTAAGGTACCTGCCCAGTCCGTCTTCAGGAATATGCATGCCCGGGGTATCCACAAATACGATCTGTCCGCGTTCATCATTGTAGACTCCACGGCACTGAAATCTGGTAGTCTGGGGCACATCAGACACAATGCTTACCTTTTCTCCTAAAAGATAATTTAGAAGAGTAGATTTTCCGGTGTTTGGCCTGCCGATAAGTGCGACGAAACCGCTTTTCATAGCTATATTATAGCATATTGAAAGTCATAATAATAGGGGTTACAAGGTGCAGGGTACAAGGAACAAGTAATGGCAGGTTGACAAGCCATATTGTCACTTGTTCCTTGCCCCTTGTACCTCGTATTTGCTTGTTATTCTATAGGTAACATGTTATAATATTCACAAGCATATTCTATAAGCAGGCAGATAAGGAGGAGTTAAATGGCTACAATAGAAGATTTCAAAAAATTAGAGTTGAAAGTAGCTGTAATTAAAGAGGTTATCGAACATCCTAACGCGGACAGGTTGTTTGTGATCACCCTGGACTTGGGTGAGAAAACCAAACAGGTGGTTGCCGGCATCCGGGCATCTTATCAGAAAGAGCAATTGATCGGTAAACAGGTTGTGGTGGTGGATAATCTTGAGCCAGCGGTTTTACGCGGAGTGGAGAGCCAGGGGATGATACTGGCAGCTTCGGATGAAAATGGGGTAACGGTTATTTCGCCTGAACGGACAATGAAGCTGGGGAGCATGGTAAAGTGATCAAAAAGTTTGTCCCTACAAGCGTTTGTTTGGCTTGCCGGGGATGCTGCCGGTTTAAGCATATTGATAGTATTTGGTCTGTCGCTCTTCTGGATAGCGATATTAAACGCCTGTTAAGGCGTAATGTCGCGCCCGCGCTTATAACCCGGGATAAAAGAGTAGCCCTTGAGCCCGTAAAAGGTGAGGAATATTTTTCCTGTTCATTTTTAAGCCTTGAGGATAATCTTTGCCGGGTTTATCAGTTTCGTCCGTGGGAATGCCAGCTGTATCCGTTCCTGCTGCAAAAAAACGGAGAGAAAAAATTCCTGGCGGTTGATCTTAATTGCCCTTACGCTCAGGCGCAATTTAAAACGCAGCCCTTTAGCAAATACACACTTTATTTAAGGCTTCTTTTAAACAACCCGCGTTATTTGAAAACTTTAAAACGTAACCCTCATATTTTTCAGGAATACGCCGGAACCGAGCTTATCTCTGAGATAAAGATTTAGAATATGAAAATAAATCAACTTCGATTAAAAGACCGTAGTTTGTTTAATGGATTTTTATCCGTATCCGCGCATGAATTATCAGCTTATTCTTTCGCGAATATCTATATTTGGAATAAGCTTTATGATATTTTTTGGGTGATCATCGACGGAAATTTATGCTTATTCTTCCGGGATAAGTTGGGGTGTTTCATGAATATAGCCCCTTTGGGTGAATACCTGAGCCCAAAGGCGGTCAGTCAGTCGTTTATACTAATGGAAAGTATCAATAAAAATTCCGCGATATCACGGATCGAAAACGCCGAAAAGGAGCAGTTGATGTTTTTTAAGGGGCAAGGCCTTGATTGCGAACACAGAAGCAATGACTATGTTTATTTAAGGTCAGATTTGGCGCAGCTTTCCAGTTCAAAATTTAAATCTAAGCGTTCCTCGGTGAATTATTTTACTAAAAATTATGATTACGGTTATACGCCTTTTTCTAAAAAATATGAATCCGCGTGTTTGAACTTGTACCGAAAATGGAAAGAGAGCCGTAAGCTGGAAGGCCGTGAACCCCATTATGCCTGGATGTTGGAGGATAATTTACAGTGTCTTAAAAATACGTTGAGCCTATATAATAAGCTGGGCATAGAAGGCAGGGTAGTATTGGTTAAGGGGGAGTTAAAAGGTTTTACTTTCGGGTATCAACTTAATGATGACACATTCGCGGTCCTGTTTGAAATAGCCGATCCTGAGGTCAAGGGCCTGGCCCAATTCTTATTCCGGGAATTCTGCGCGGAATTTAAAAATTATAAATTTATCAATGCTATGGATGATTCAGGCTTGGAGAATTTAAAAAAAGTCAAATTGTCGTATCATCCGGTAAAACTTATTCCTGCCTATTGCGTAAAAAGGGAAAATGGATAGAAATATTGATGAAATAGAATTTACAATATTTGATACCGAGACCACCGGTTTAGAGCCGGAATCCGGGGATAGGATAGTTGAGATCGCCGGTATCCGTTTTAAGGGCGATAATCAGATAAGTAATTTTCATTCCCTGGTAAATCCGCACCGGCAGATCTGCGAGGCAGCGGCTAAGGTAAACCATATTACTCAGGACATGTTATCCGGCGCTCCGGATATCAAGGATGTAATGCCGAAATTCCTGGAGTTTGCTAAAGGTAGTTGCTTGTGCGCTTATAATGCCCCTTTTGATATTGAGTTTTTGGCTAATGAGGCCAAGTTGATAAATACCCAATTTCCCAATGACCTTGTGGTCGCTGATGTATTAAGGATGGCCCGCAGGCTTTCGCCCGGTTTAGAGCGTTACGCTCTCTGGTTTGTGGCCCAAAAATTTGAGATACAAAGCCAGCAGACTCACCGGGCATTTTCAGACGTGGAATTGACCTGGGAGGTGTTTAAGAAACTGCGTGGGTTACTCAGGCAGAAATCCATTGTCGATTACGCCAGCTTTATCAGCCTATTCGGCTTAAAAGGCGCGCTATTGGATAATATCACTAATCAGAAAATAGCCAAGATCCAGGAGGCAATGGATCTGGGGGTGAAAATAAAAATAAAATATCTGGCTTCATCAAGCGCGAATATCACTGAGCGGATAGTTGAGCCAACCCAGATACGCAAAGAATATAATAGCGCTTATTTGATCGGGTTTTGTGACTTAAGCGAGGATGAGCGTTTATTCAGGATCGATGGCATACTGCATCTGGAAATCATATAAGTTAGAAAAAGAGGCGTTTGAGCTCTTTGAAAACATGGGGTCATCGCAAGGGAATTTTCTACTCGATTCCAGCCTTCGACAGGATGGCGGCCTGGGCAGATATTCTATTATCGGCAGCCGGCCGTTTCATGTCTTAAAAGGCAACGGCCTTGGGCTGTTGGACGAATTAAGGCGCGTGCTCAATAAATATCGGGTCCGGCAAAATGTTCTTCCTTTTTGCGCCGGGGCGGTAGGATATATGGCTTATGATTCGGGAAATAACATTCCGCGTTTTTATTTTGCTTTTTATAATAGTGCGCTGATCTTCGACCATATAAAGCGCCGGATACATTTATACAGCTGCGGGGTGCCGGAAATTAAAGCGGGGCCTGCTGAAAGATTGGCAAAAGAGAACTTTAAGCGTTTAACAAAATTGGTTTCTTCGGCCGGAGCTTCGGGAAATACCGGCAATAATCTCTTAAATAAAAAGATCAGATTAAGGTCCAATTTTACAAAAGCAGAATACTTAAGGGCTGTAATAAAAGCCAAAGAATATATCCGCAAAGGCGATATTTATCAGATCAACCTTTCGCAGCGGTTCAACGGCCGGACGGATGTTTCGGCAGAAGAGATCTACAGGCGTTTAAGAGAAGAAAGCCCGTCATATTTCAGCGCTTTTTTTGACGCCGGTGATTTTCAGATTATTAGTTCTTCGCCGGAAAGGTTTTTGAAGGTGGAGAATGGTGTTGTCAGCACCCGTCCGATGAAAGGAACCAGGCCCCGTTGCGGTAATGCCGTCAGGGATAATGAATTACGCTGCCAGCTTTTGAAGAGTGAAAAAGATAAAGCCGAACTTCTGATGATAGTTGACCTGGAGCGTAATGATCTGGGAAGGGTTTGTGATTATCGTTCGATCAAAGTCACAAATCTGCGCCAGCTGGAAGAATATAAAACCGTGTTTCAGGCTACCGCGACTGTGGAAGGCAGACTGCATAGTTCTTTTGACAGAATTGACCTGATCCGGGCCAGTTTCCCCGGGGGATCTATCACCGGATGCCCGAAACTGCGTTCTATGGAGATAATTGAAGAGTTGGAAAAAACTAAAAGAGGGATCTATACCGGGTGTTTAGGTTTTTTGAGCTTCTGCGGTAAAATGGATATGAATATCCTTATCCGTACGATCCTTAAAAAAGGGAAACAGGTTTATTTTGGCTGCGGAGGCGGTATTGTCGCGGACTCCCGCGCGAATTCGGAATATAAGGAAACTCTGGTAAAAGCCAAGGCGATGATCCGTTCGTTAGGAGGGGTACTCTGAAATGGAAGAAAAAGCTTTTTTTAACGGTAAGATTATAGACGCTCGGCAGGCCAATTTATCCGCTACTAGTCCGGCAGCTTTATACGGGGCCGGTTTGTTTGAGAGCATGCGTTCTCGCAAGGGGAAAATTGTATATTTATCAGAGCATATCCAAAGGCTGAAAAGATCAGCCGGATTGCTAGGGCTGGCTATCCCGCTTTCTGAGCAAAAGATTAGAGAACAGGTCAGGCTGCTTGTAGGAATGAATAAGCTTGACGATGCTTATGTCCGATTGACTATCTGGAAAAATTCTGAAAAACGCAGCGATATTTTTCTGCGCGCCAGAAAATATAAATCGTTGCCTAAGTCAAAATACGCGCGGGGTTTTTCCTGTATGGTTTCACCCCTTAGGCAGAATGAAGGATCGTTTCTATCGCAAATAAAATCCACGAATTACCTGTTTAGTTTGATTGCGCACACACAGTCTGTTAAGTCCGGGTTTGACCAGGCGATCATCCTGAATAACCAGGGGTTTGTTTGTGAAGCCAGCCGAGCGAATATATTTTTAGTTAAAAGTAAGGAAATCTTTACGCCCGGACTGGAGAGCGGCTGTTTGGATGGCATTACGCGCCAGGCAGTTTTGGACATAGCCAAAAAAGAAGGTATTGCCTGTAATCAGGTAAATTTTACTCTGCAGGACTTGTATAACGCAGACGAGGCATTCTTGACCAATTCGCTTATAGGTATAATGCCGGTCAATTCCGTAGAGGGTATTAAGATCGCCTTACCCCGGGGAACGGATTCTATTGTGGCCTTATTGATCAAGAGATACGATAAATTGTTAAAAAATGCGCGTTAATATTATAAATTTGCCGTTTAAGATCGGACAATCCGTCTTGGCTTTTGGTTCACAAACCAAAAATACCGTTTGTTTTGCGAAGGGTTCAAACGCTTACATCAGCCGGATACATCAGGACTTGAGTGAGCCGAATGATTTTGCCGGCTTCGAAAGAGATAGCCGTGATTTTTTGAAAAAAAAACCGCGGATGATCGCGTATGACCCGCATCCGGAATACTCTTCTTCGTCCTTCGCCCTTCGTCTTCCGTCTTTCCCGGAGAAGGCGTTTCCGGTTTATCACCACCATGCGCATATCGGCGCGTGTATGGCTGAAAACGGGATCAAGAATCAAAAAGTTATCGGAGTTGCTTTTGACGGAACAGGTTTAGGCCCAGGCAACGCGGTTTGGGGCGGCGAGTTTTTAATTTGCGATTATTTAGGCTTTAAGCGGTTGGCTCATTTGAGAGAACTGCCTCTTGCCGGAGCAGAGAAGGCTATACTTGAACCGTGGCGACTGTCAGCATTCTGGCTTTATCGGGTTTACGGAAATGGATTTTCTAAATTAAAGATCAGCTGGCTGCGTAAGTTAGATGTGAATAAGTGGAGGCTTATTAAAGATGCCGCGCAAAAAGGCGTTAATTCTCCAATGGCTTCCAGCGCGGGGCGTTTGTTTGACGCGGCAGCCAGTTTAATATTAGGCAAGATGCGCGCTGAATATGAAGCGCAGCTGCCGAGGGAATTGGAAAGGCTGGCACTACGATGGACGAGAGACGATGGACGAGAGACGATCTCAGTATATAACTTTAAAATCAGGAAGGATGCGGAAAAATACGTGATTGATCCCGCCGGAGCCTTTAAGGGGATAATCAATGATTTAAAAGCGAAAAGGCCTAAAGAAGAGATCGCTTATAAATTTCATTTATCCTTGGCTAAAGCGATAGAAAAAATGTGTGTTATTTTAAGCAAAAGAAAAAAAATAAAAACCGTTGTGCTTTCCGGAGGAGTTTTCCAAAATAAACTTTTACTTGAGATGAGTGAGTATTTGTTAAAAAGAGCCGATCTTGAAGTATTCAGCCATAATAAACTGTCTGCCGGCGATGCATCGCTTTCGCTGGGGCAGGCGGTTATTGCAGGGTTTACCCCTGCATCAATTTTGGCACGGTGCGAGGTAAATAAGAAATTGGTGCGGGGGTAAATATGTGCCTGGCAATTCCGATGAAGGTAAAAATAGTTGAAGGTGATTTTGCCAAAGTTGAAGCCGGTAAATTTCTGCGCACGGTTAATGTCCAGATGCTGCCCGGGCTCAAGGCCGGGGATTTTATTATGGTTCATGCCGGTTTTGCCATTGAAAAACTTTCTTCGGATAGAGCCCGTGAGACGTTAAAAATGATCAGAGGCGATGACCTTATATGAGATATACCGATGAATTTAAAAACCGGGGATTGATCGATAGCGTTTCGCGTAAGTTATCCGCTGTCAATCCCGGAGGAAATATTAAAATTATGGAGGTTTGCGGCACTCATACGCAAAATTTCTGCCGTTTTGGCCTGGGCAAGCTGTTACCGGGAAACATTTCATTGATCGCCGGACCTGGTTGTCCGGTTTGTGTCAGCTCTCAAGGGTACATTGATGAGGCCATAAAATTAAGCCGCAGGCCCGATGTGATAATTGTTACTTTCGGGGATATGCTGCGTATTCCGGGATCAGATTCCACCCTGGAGAAAGAAAGGGCTAAAGGCGCCGATGTAAATATTGTTTATTCGCCGTTGGACGCTTTGACTATCGCCAAGGATAATCCTCTTAAGAAAATTATTTTCCTGGCAGTCGGGTTTGAGACCACGGCTCCCGCCTATGCTTTAACCATATTAGCCGTGAAGAGAAATAAATTGAAAAACATATTTTTTTATTGCGCGTTAAAAACCATCGTCCCGGCAATGGAGTATTTACTTCAAGATAAAAAATTGGATATATCGGCTTTTTTATGTCCAGGGCATGTCAGCGCGATCGTCGGTTCAAAACCCTATGGGCTCGTGGCAGGAAGATATAAGAAACCCTGTTGTATCGCCGGGTTTGAGCCTTTGGATATTCTGGAAGGGATCTATATTTTGGTAAAGATGATAGCAGAAAAAAAATCTACGGTGGTTAATGAATATAGCAGGGTTGTCAGCCGCGACGGTAATCCTGTGGCCCGGAAGGTTATCTCAAGAGTATTTGCGCAAGCCGATGTGAGTTGGCGCGGTTTAGGGGTTATTCCAAACAGCGGGCTCAGGATCAGGGGCCAATTCGCTATTTTTGACGCAGTCAGAGAATTTTCTTTACGCGAAAAGAAGGACGCACAAATTTCAGTTAAAAAATGCCGGTGTGGTGATATACTAAAAGGGCTTGTTTCTCCAGAGGCCTGTAAATTATTCAGTAAAGCCTGCAGCCCGGATAATCCTATAGGGCCGTGCATGGTTTCGCAGGAAGGAGCATGTAATGCGTATTTTAGATACCGGAAATAGAATGAAAAAAGTTCGAGTTGGATTTGTGCTTGGTGTATTTTTTGCCTTTGTTTTGTCGGGATGCACTCAGGGGCAGGAATTGGAAAAAGCGAGAAATTATTCTATCGCGGCGCAGAAGAATTATGAGTTGGCTGTTAAGGCCTATCGATCCCTGATAGAAAAGAATAATTCCGATCAGGCTTTGCATTGTGGCCTGGGCCGTATTTATTATTCACACGGAGATTTTGATAAAGCTATCGAACATTTGACAGTTTGTGATGCCAAGGATGCGAGGAAGTTTCTGGCTGTTTCCTATTATAGAAATGCCGATTACGCTTCCGCTCTTGATATTTTTACCGTTAATGAAGCGCCGGATGATGAATTTTTATATTATTGGGGCATGACCTGTGAGAAATTGAACCTTTTTGATAAGGCATTAAGCGTTTACACAAGGATAAAATCTGCTGGTTATCAGGCGCTTGCGTCTGCCCGGATAAACGCGATAGAAAATAAAGGGGGATTTGCTTTGGCCAAAGACCTGAGCAGCCAGGTCCAAAAATTAATCGCAACGTCTCCGGATAATAAAAATTATCCGCAGGCAGGCGCTTTGATCCTTTATTGCGACGAAAATATCGAGATTACCGCGCAGAATACCAGCGTGTCCAGCCTGCATTATATCGTTAAAATAATCAATGAAAGAGGCAAGGAAGAATTTGCCGAGACCAGCATAGGTTATGATTCTACTTTTGAGAAGGTTGAATTGGAGTATGCCAGGGTGATAAAGCCTGACGGAACCGTTACTGAGGTGGGCAGCCGCCATATCCGCGATGTTTCCCGCTATATGAACTTTCCTTTATATAGCAACGCGCGGGTGTTCATAATTTCTTTTCCGGAGATCGCCGAAGGTTCGGTTATAGAATATAAAGCCAAGGTTTATTCCAATTATCTGGTTAATAAGAAAGATTATATTACCGCTTATCCGGTGCAGTCAGCGGAACCGATCTTGCAGGCCAATTTTTCGGTTTCTCTGCCGCAGGGCAGGGCTATCCATACAAAGTTGCTGAATCAGGAATATAATAATTTTTCCGCCCGGATGGATCCTGTGGTCACAAAAAATTCCGGATCAAATATTTATACCTGGAGCTTTAAGGACGTACCTCAGATAATCCCCGAATCAAGCATGCCGCCTGATTGCGAAACCAACCCTGCCATATTTATATCTACTTTTGGTTCCTGGAAAGCTGTTTATGACTGGTGGTGGCCCTTAGCTAAAGATAAGATAAAGGCGGATCAGGATATAAAAAATAAAGTTAAGGAATTGGCCA
>Ga0172381_10003805_pt1 | contig 15793 bp, 15 predicted proteins | sample Leawel6488metaG_FD_119754 | JGI IMG/M metagenome (GOLD analysis project Ga0172381, IMG submission 119754) | Leachate microbial communities from a municipal landfill in Southern Ontario, Canada - Leachate well 64-88 metaG | ecosystem: Engineered > Solid waste > Landfill > Unclassified | place...
GATTTTTCCTTATAGGTAATATAGCTGTAAGTTCAAATAGTTTATTTAAATCTATATAATCTTTATCATACTTCAAATATTGTGGTTTTTCTTTGTAAAATCTTTCTTTTAAGAAAATACACATTTCAGATATACAACTCATAGTTTTCTCCTTAATAGAATGTTAACTTATAGCAGTGTATAATTAATTTAAAAACAAAAGGAGGCTATACCATGGAAAAATTTAATTATGATGAGTCTAATGAATCAAATAATTTAATCAGGTATATTAAAAAAAGAATTAATACTCATAAAATTAATTGGCTGTATGTTTCAGTATATCAAAAGCTATCAGAAAACTTTATTAGAGAGTTTCAAGATAAAGTTGACTGGCAGATTATTTCACATAGTCAAAAACTGTCAGAAGAATTTATTAGAGAATTTCAAGATAAAGTTGACTGGAAGAATATTTCATATAGTCAAAAACTATCAGAAAATTTCATTAGGGAATTTCAAGATAAAGTTGACTGGAAGAATATTTCTGATAGTCAAAAGCTATCAGAAAACTTTATTAGAGAGTTTAAGAATAAAGTTAGCTGGTATAATATTTCTGATAGTCAAAAACTATCAGAAAATTTCATTAGAGAGTTTAAGAATAAAGTTAATTGGCTGAATATTTCATATAGTCAAAAACTATCAGAAAATTTCATTAGGGAATTTAAAAATAAAGTTGACTGGAAGAATATTTCATATAGTCAAAAACTATCAGAAAATTTCATTAGAGAGTTTAAGAATAAAGTTAGCTGGTATAATATTTCAGCCTATCAGAAGCTGTCAGAAAATTTCATTAGGGAATTTAAAAATAAAGTTAGATGGTATAGTATTACTATATATCAAAAACTATCAGAAAGCTTTATTAGACAGTTAGAAGATAAAATTAATTGGAAGAGACTTCCACAACATCAAGAACTATCAGAAGAATTTATTAATGAATTTAAACATAGACTTACAAAAATTAGAATACATGTTCATAAAATAAAATTCTCTTATAATGAATTTAAAGATAAAAAACCATGTCAAGATGGGTTAAAAAGGTACCTTAAGCATACTAGGATTGATGAATATATTACGTGGAATGAGTTTCTTGAGCGACATAAAGTTTATGCGCATATATCTGATATAGAATGGTTATATAAGAATTTGTAAAAATAAAAAGACAATACATAATCGTATTGTCTTTTTTTTTTATATAGGGAACATAGTAAAACTTTCCTTATGTATTGATGTAGAGTGATAAATATATATTATTAATTAGTAAGTTAAGTTAGTTAGGAGGATATATGGAAAAGGAAAAGGTTATCTGCAAGGGGAACTGCGCTGGATGCTCATTCTTTCAACCTGGGGAAGAGGACGGCATGTACTACTGCTCCGGGGACGTTGGGGATCTTCTCATCTCTGGTAAGAAAAAATTGGAAGGAAAGGAGGCCGAAGAGTTTCTTAAGAAACTCGCCAAGTCTTCAATTTAAAAGACTTGAGAAAAACAGATATAATATGTTCAACAGCCAATTTCGTGCTGTCCGACATAATTAGATTCTGTTTTTTTTTTAATGTTATTTTATAAGATACTGTATTTAATTGATATTTAAATATATATTATATCTATGGGCACCTAGGATACCCTTATAAACCTAGGAAGAAGAGAACCCTTCTTTGAATAAACCAGTGACACTGTAACAGTCCGTAGGAGAGCGTAAACTCCTAGCCATATTGAGTAGATATGGGCGTGTCTGGACACGTATTTGGACCTTCAGTCCTTCCAGCGGTGAGAATAAACACTACCGACCCCAAACTTTGTATTGCGGGAAAAAATGTAATTAGTTAGTTACTATATAACTCATCAAGAAAAGATGTAAAAATAAGGGCTCACGGGTAGCCATAAAAACCTATGAAGTATTAAGGGTAGCGTTTAGCACTTTAGTACTAAATCTTAAAGAAAGGAGGAAATAGAAATGGAAGATAGAAAAGTTTCCTTTTGCAAGGAAGGGGATTCCATAAAGTTGTTCTCAGCTCGCGGGATGGATACCCTTCGTTTCAAGAGAGTAGAACTCTTCCCAAGCCCAATTGGTAATATTGGGATTGTGTACTGCATAATCAAAATTGCAGAACACACTGTCAGAGGTGAAGGAGAATCCCCTGACGGAAGAAGATACTCTCATGACCGAGTTGAAGAAGTCATCCAACGAGGATGGGTAATCTTCAACTCGGACGGAATTCTTTCTACGGAGCAGGATGAAAATCCTTGTTCTGTAGAAGAGAAACTTAAAGAACTTGGAGCGGATCCAGAGTTCTTTAATAAAGAAAGAGAAATCCGCATTGAAGCTCTTAAACAGAGTATTTTAGATACTCTCTCTGAGAGCTTGGGGGGAAGCTTTAATTGGGATGATACCAATCAGCTTTCCCATTCTAAGGGGTATGGTAAAAAACCAACCCCTGTAGGGTATATACTCTTTGGAGAGAATACCCTAAGAATCTGCACTTCTAAGGATTATCGGAAGGCAGATGATGAGCTCAATGAGAAAGTAGCTAAGCTACTTTCTCTTTAACAACATGGCCCATCAGCTCGATGGGTTTTTTTTTACAATATTCAGGATACCTTCTAATTTTATATTTAATAAACCTACCATTTTCTGAAAAACATGAAACAATAGAAAATCCTAAAATCCTAAGAATGGGATTTAAGAAATATTTTATTGGAGTACAATGAGTTTTTCTATTTACTAGTAACATTAAGCTAAATTTCCTTTTTAAAAATATACTTTAATGTTATATATTTTAAAAAAAAACTTATAACATAAAAAACATATTAAGACAGTATAGAAAATTCTATACTGTCTTAATATAATTTATTATACAATATACTAAAATAATATATATTTATAGCGACAGTTATAAATATATATTATTAAAATGTATCTTTAATAAAGATTTAACAGGAGTTTATAATGAAGAAAAATAATCAAGATATATCAAATCTACGAAGTATAATTTCTAAGGAACTTATACTTCAAGGAGAAACTTTCAGTATTCATAAGTTTGTTCATATAAGCTAAGTTAAACGCGGAGAATTCTGTAATAAGCATTTTTTTTTTTTCCTTATCTTTTTAAAATTTTAACTTTCCCTGTAAATGATCACATAAATCTTTTATTATTCCGCCTGTATAGTCCTGAAGGTAAACATCTAATGATACTAAAAAATGTTTATATGACATAGGGCTTAAGGTATATAACCCTTCTGGTTTAAGCCTTAGTATATCATACAAACATAATTCATCAGTTACATCTTCTAGCTTTTCTTCTTTAAGATACATAAATTCTTTTAATACTACATTTAGCTCCATGTTAGCTAATCTATTTTCACCTTCAGTAAAAATAAAATACTTATGTTCTATACCATTAAAGACATATCGAATTTTACGAACTATAGACTCTTTATCACACTTCCAGAATAACTTATTTAAATAGGCTAAGTTAAACGCGGAGAACTCTGTAATAAGAAGCATTTTATGAAATTTATCCTTTCTATTTTTATTAAATGTTATAGGATTACAGTATAATAATATATGGTTATTACCGTAATAGAAAAAAAGATAAGTATATATTATATCTATGTCTAAAAATAAATCAGGAGGGACAGTATGAAGATGACCCAAAGAGAATTTGATCGACAGATGGAGCTGTTAATTGAGTGGGGGTCAAAGGTTGACCCTAATCCCGTTCAGGCTGAAAGGGACACTCAGAGGTTGAAAGAGATTCTCGACAATCTCACTCAAATTGAGATTGTTGCAGAGCACTAAAAAAAAAAATAAGATTTTCAATGTAGGAAAAACTTTTCAAATAGCCGATTTCGTGCTATGCGATAAGAAAACCTATAACTTAGTCAATCAGCCGATTTTGTGCTGTGCGATTAAAGAGAAAATCTTGTTTTTTTTTTTATGAGTAGTAAAGTGTATAATAAAAAATATTCCTTAAGTTGTAGTACTTAAGGAATATTTTTATTCTTATATATTGTGATTTAGTGACTACCATTATATTCATATACTAATTTACCACAGTCATATATTCTATGATAATTAGTTTTATCCATCATCTGAAATTCAGTTAAACTTTCATCATATATTTCAGGAAATTTCTTTTTTATCTCTGATTTTCTAAAGCAGCTTTTATGAATTCTAATTCTACAGGATTTTGAATAATTTTTTTGAAAATAGAAATAGGTAGGTTTTTCTATATGGCTTAATTTAAATCCACTAGAGCTATAAAGATTATCATCGTATGAGGAAAATCTAATGTCAGCATATGTTATTATTCTTTTTAGATTATATTGATTGATAGCAGATTTTAGGAGTTTACCAAATCCACCTAATATATTATATTTTCTTTTAGTAGCATATCTAGAAAGTTCATACGTATTTTTTTTCTTGTTTCTAGGAATTTTAAATGTCATGACGGCTACTAGTTTATTATTATAAAATAAGCCTAATTTATAAAGTGATTGGTCTTTACCCTGAATGTGGTATTTTTCTAGAAACTTATTTTTTCTTTCTGCGGTAATTTCTTTAATGGTACATTTTCTAGCGTAGATTTTTTTTTTATTATGGTTCAACCCTAGAATATGTTTTATTTTAGATTTAACTATTTTCTTTTTAAGAAGCCATTCATCCTCAAATATATGAATTAAACGAATGCCTTTTTCTTTACATAATAGGGTTTTATCACGATGATAGTTTTTGTCTAAATATTTATTTGAGTGCCAGTATAGACCATTAAATTCAATAGCTATTTTTTTCTTTGGAATATAAACATCTAGTTCATAAGGTGAAATTACTCTTCTTGAATTGTATATAATTTTATTATCACAAAATTTATTTAGAAAACTTTTAAGTTGGTACTCAGGAAAACTTAATCCCTTACAACATTTTGGACATTTTCCTTCAAAATGTGCTGGAACTGCTTTAAATTCATATCCACAGTCTAAGTGCTTCAATTTTACTCTTTTTGCAGAATTAATATATTTACTATTTAATGAGAAATTAGTATTTTTAAGAACTTTAATAAAACTGGAAGGGTTACGTAATTTTTTACTAATTATTTTTATCTTACATTTAGGGCATCTTGTTTTATGATTTCCTAAAAATTCATTTGGAGTTACTTTCCACTCATATCCACATTTATTATGTCTACATAAAATTTTATTTTTTGAATCTTTATATGATTCTAAAAAAGTATATTTATTTCCTACTTGCTCATATACCTTTTGTAAAAATTCGTCGTTTGTTAACGTGTATGCATTATTACATCTAGGACATCTTGTTTTATGGGTTCCTAAAAATTCATTTGGAGTTACTTTCCACTCATATCCACATTTATTATGTCTACATAACATTCTAGAATTATACTTGTCATAAGGTTCAAGAAATATATATTCATTTTTTACAGCTTCATATACTTTTTGTAAAAATTCTTCATTTGTCCCCTGCATCCCGCATTTAGTACATTTAGGACATCTTGTTTTACCATTAAGGAAATTATTCGGAGTTACTTTCCACTCATACCCGCATTTATTATGTCTACAAAAAATTTTAACATCATTTATTACATATGGCTCTAAAAATGTATATTTATTTTTTACTTGATCAAAAACTCTTTTTAAAAAGTCTTTATTTTTAATTCTTAATATTTTTCCCTTATTAACTTTAGCACATTCAGGACATCTTCTTCCTCCATCTAAAAATGAATGAGGTGATGTCTTCCATTCATATCCACATTTGTTATGTCTACATAAAATTTTAGTATCTGTTTTAATATATTTTTCTAAGAAAGTATACTCACTACCTACCTGATTATGTATTTTTTTTAAAAAATCTTTATTTGAAAGTGTAAATTTTTTAGCTCGTCTTTTTGCAGAACATTTAGGACATCTATTTCCCGTTTTTAAAAAATTTGTTGGTCGTATATTCCATTCATGCCCGCATTTATTATGTCTACATAAAATAGGTGTATCTGCATTTATATATGGTTCTAGAAATGTATACTTATTTCCTACTAGAGTATAGACTTCTTTTATAAATGTTTCATTTGTCTTTACTTTTTGAAGCATAACTAACCTCGATCTAATCATTTATTTATTATTTTGTTTATTAAAAATTAAAAGGAATACTTTACAGTATTCCTTTTAATTATGGGATAATATTAAGCGTAGATAAGGTAGCTGATAGTGCAGGTTTTGCTAAGATTACTGAACGATTCCGTGTCGAAGCAGATTCTACTAAATGCTTCAATTTGAGAGAACGTATTACCTGGAGTATCATAATACGCTAGCATTAAGCATAATTCATTAATTTTAGCACCGCGACAATCTGTATCACTGATGAGTAATGTTAATTCTCTGTAAACTTCATTACCTGCTTGATTAATATGCCATTGGCTATTTTCAAATGTTTTACCATAGTAATGTGTTACAGCTGGATCGAGTGGGTCCACGGTCGCTATATAATATTTGAGCTCTTGTACATCAGAAAGCTCTGTAACAATACTCTTATTACTTGCTTTCTCTGGATCAGAAAATTTATTAGGATCTACAGTAATAAATGGTACTTGTTCTGCTACATCCATATCTGAGAATTCAGGTACAAATGGATTAAACGGATCCCCATTTGGGGCTCCGGCAGCTCCAATTTTAAACAGCGCGATCGATCGTTCCAAGTTTTGTATATATGTGCTTCCAGTAATAACAGCACCAAATAGCTTCTCTAGTGCAAACGTTCTACCACGAAGAACGATTTCATTATCTTTCTCTAGTAATACTTTACCATTTTCGTCTCGCATAATAACCCTGCCGCGTAAGCAGGTTTTACCACCCGAAACTTGAGCTCTATCTCTCATAAACTTTTGAAATTCAGTATCAGAAAATGTTAAAATCTTGTTATTTTCATTCATACTATCACTATTCCTTTTTATATGTAATTAGTCTTCATTTACTTCTATAGTAAATGAATCTTGTAGGGCTATAGTACCTCTTAGCTTTTTTAAAGTACTATTAATTTGTTCTGGCTTCATTTCTATTAATGGAATATTACGAATTGCTCCGGAGTATAATTTAGTAACTGAAATTTCAAGTATGTCATGTATGGTCTGTTCATCTACTAGATCATCATCTAGTATTAGTGTTAACATTCCACTACAGAAATCTCTTAATATTTCATCACTTCGTAAATTCATAGATTTAATAAGTTGTATTTTTTCTTCTATAAGGGGTACTAATTCTGGACGTTTAAGTATTGACATCTTCTTTGCTAATTCAGCATAATTTATTTTTTCGAAGTATGAAGTAGTTACTGCTTCAAGCCATTCATCAATATAGTTAAATTCGTCCATTAAATTTTCATAGTAATCAAAGTATGAAACTTCAGTGTATGGTATTAATATACTATGATCAATTTCTATATGCCAGTAATGTTCCTCAAATAATCTTACAGTATTAAATAACTTACTATCAAATAAGAAAATTATATTTATGCTTTTTAAATCTATAGTATAAGATTTAAAAGTTCTAATTAACCTAGAAAGATATTTTTTAATTACTTCTAATGTGAATATTGAATTCTTTAAAAAGAAATCCATTTCTGGTGAATCAATATATGAATCCAACATGCTACAAATTTCATTTATATGGGTATAGTAAAAATCCTTTTTCTCTTCATCATTATATGTATCAGGGGGTATTAATTTATAATAGAATTCAGGATTTGATTCTAATAGATAGTCAGAATACTTTGCATATGGTTCCATATAATCATCACAATAATTTATGGTCATTTTTAATTTCCATAAATCTTTTAATTCTCTATATAATTTATAATTCTTTTCATTTATAATTAAATTTTCTAATGCAGTTCTATATTCTCGGTTATATAAAAATGTTTCAATAAAATTTTCTTTAGTAATATTATTACCTGTAACTTGATGAGAGAATTCACTGAAATTTTTAATATTGCAACCTACATCATCAATGCAAAATTCTAGTAGATTAGTAAAATCATACCCATAAATTTTTTTTACAGAATATGGGTCTAATACTACATTGTCTACAAAGCCATAAGCTTTAATCAGTAGATATTGTAATGAAATTACTAAGTCAATTATTTTAAGAGGTGAAGTAGAATAGTCTGTATTATATAGGAAAAGTAACTTTGTCTTGTTACTGTAATTAGCATCATCTCTAGATAAAGTTTCTATGTACCGTAACATATTTACAAAATATGATAGTTCTATAACTTCTCTTACTAAGGATATACCAATATCCAACCCTATATACTTTGTATTGATATAGTTAAATGCATGATTTACAATAGAGGCTTTAGAAGCGTGCCAATATGGGTCTCCTGAAATCACACCTTCATAGTCTAGTAACTTAGCAGAGTTAATATCCTGCTCTACTGTAGTACTATCAATTGGAGTCTTTACAAATTTTAAATCAGGACTATCCCATTGAGTTTCATTAGTAACACTATCTTTATTAAAAACCTTAACCAGATAATACTTCATTAATTGTACATTTTCAAATCCAAACATTTGTACTATATCAATAATAACTTTATTTGTACCTTTAGTAATAATAAAGTTATTTACATTTTTTAATAATCGCTTTTGATACTTTAACGGTAGATCACTAAAAAAATCTACATTAAAGGATATTAACATATTTCTGACCATATATTCATTATAGAAATCTACATCTAAAGCAAAGCTTAATTTAGTAGATAGATAGTGTTTCATGGTCATGAAAACTACAAGTAGTGTTATAAACTCCCTATTTAGTCTATGGCTCTTAAATGCTGGAGTATATAATACCTTAAAAAAATAATCTGAGCTTCTAACATAGGATTCCAGGAAAACATTTATTTCTCTCTGTTCTAGCCATTTTTCTTCATAGTATAAAATTGAAAAATCTTTAGCAGTTCTAGCAGTTACAAAATCAATTCCATAAGTATCAAATAACCATCTATAATAGGAATTCTCTTCAATATAGTTATCAATTATATACTGTTTTTCAGCCTCACTGATAAATTGCTTTGTACCTAGAACCGCATCAATATATTCAAATGCTTTTTTTGAAATGTTAATAGTTTCTTCTTCATTAGCTTTATCTTCATTTTTTATTACTAATGACATTACAAAATTATGTAAGTCATCAAATTCTTTTATATGATGTTTATCTGTGATGTCATAATCAGCATAAATATTTGCCATTTGTCATATTCCTTTATATTAAGATTTCTTTTTAATAGTTTCATTAAAAATTTTTAAACATGCAGGACATTTATATTCATCAGGGGATTCAGCCCATTTACTATTATCTTCTGATGTTACAAGTTTAGATGAGCATAAATGTACACTTAAATCATTTGATATTCCAACAGTGTAGTGTATATGTTCTATATTAAAATTTTTACTAGAACTGTAATCTGGTACGCTCTCAATGTTTTTACTTTTGCTTTTACGCATAGATAATTTACCTACTTAAAAAGGACTTATTCTGCATAATATGATGTTTATGTAAAAGTAACATATAGACTTTTAATCTATATGTTACTTCTACTTTTTTTAACTACACAGGAGTACCGTTTGAATTAACCCATTGATTACCTACAGTGGTCCACCAGATGGGTCGTCCTAGTGTTTCATCAAAGAAACACTCACCTGGTTGTGGAGCAGCAGGTCTAGATCCTACAGGTCCAGACTTATAATTAATTTTATTTAATGCTGCAGTTAGTGTTAATCCTGGAATATTAGAATTATTAGTAATTAAATTAGTAGATCTAAAGAAGTTCCTTTCACCGCTTAATCCACCCTTATTAAATACTAATCCATCTATCATTGAAAATGTTAATTCAGTTTTTAGATCACCTGAACAAATAACATTTACAAATTTATTTGGTAAGTGTTCTAATGCTGAGTTAAAAGCCTTAATAGCTTCTACTCCTGGATTATTAGAAGTGTGCATTATTTCAGTGTTATATAAGTTTAATACGGCACTTACTGATTCTAAATGAGAATCAATTACAGGTGAACTAGGATCATTACCTTCTACATAGCAACCTTCTAATCGTACATATCCATAAGAATGGTCTATAGAAGGAGTTAAATTTCCCTGACCGATGATTCTACATCCTATAGCTCTAAATTCCCCAAATGTCTGTACCTTAACACACATGTAGGTAGGCTGCTGAGATATCATAGTACATCTGTATGCGTTACAGTAAGAAGCAGTATCAGTTGTAACTATCTGAAGGCTACCATGTATATCACAATCATATAATCTTGCAATAGCTTTAATATATAGTATTCCATCAATTTTTAAATTCTGTAGGTAGCTATGTCCTACATTAATAGTTAGATTTCCTACTATATTTGATTTCTTAATACCATTACCCCGTAGATTTACTATTTTATCACATACAAGAGTTTCATTATAAATTCCAGGAGCAATATCTATAATGGTATTATCGGTTGATATATTTAGAGCCGCTTGAATAGTCTTAAAGGGTTTAGTGATAGTACCATTCTGAATGTAGTTGTCAGTACGGCTAGAATCCACATAGATAATACCTGTAAGTGGTGATGCAAGGTAAGCATCGCTGTTCTCAACATGTGAAAGCTGGTCAAGTTCATTGATAGCCCCTTGTACATCTTTTTTAGTAATATTTTTTGCTGTTGAAATATTATAGCCTATTCCAAAGGCGTTATCTAATAGCATTACTTGATGGTGTAATACCGCAGCTCCACTTAATATAAATTTACTACTAAGATCTGGCATTGACTGACAATCAATATAAACTGCTGACTCAAATGGATTTACAATCCCCATGCAATCTATAGTAACAAAGTTATCAATATGAGAACCTACAATAAAGGATCTTTGATAACCTTTTAGTGTTAAGTTATTATTAGAAAACAGTTGTAAGCAATATACACTAACATTTTCAGTGTAAATGTTAGAGATATAACATGCTTGGTCAATTCTTAGTTTATTATTAGCTCTACTGGCAAAAGCAAAATTACCAATAAATCGTAATTCAGCACCATCATCTAAGTCGCAACTTTCAAATTTAATATCCACTAGTGAATTAGAAGTTTTAGTAATAGTAATACCTGCACCACTAAAGCCTACATCTTTATAAGTTAGAGAACTAGCTACTGGGTTATATTGAATTGCAGAACCATCTTGTTTTTTAATAATAGTAGACTTCGATGAAACACCTTTAATACTAATAAAATCCTTGAGGACAAAATCATTGTCTTCTATGAATTCGCCAGACATTACATTTATGGTATAATAATTATTCTCACTTGCATCTGTAATAGAATTTATTGCATGTTTTACAGTCAAGTAAGGTCTAGCATATGATCCATTACCAGTTGCATCATTTCCAACTTTAGAAACATGAATCATCTGTGAATCAACACTAGTATAGTAACTTCCTAAAATATTATCTATTTGAGTTTTATTATAATATCGGTAATCATAAATGTATGTAACATTAGTGTCATTTAAAACTTCTGTACTTCCAGGAAGTCCTCCAATTTTAATCTGAGAACGATTATTACATTGAATTGAACCTAAAGTATGAACATCTAATATTACAGTGCCACCATCAGATGAAATTTCTATACTATAACCACTTGAATGGTTAGATACAGTAGAATCATGTATATCAAGTGTTCCACTGCCTTGATTAGCTATTGTAGGCTCAGTGCTTACTGAGAAAATCTGGCTGTTACTTATAATAGCTGAAGCAGTAGAAACTATAGCAGAGTAGCCTTGGTCACAATCAACATAGCAGCTTCTTAGTTCCAGTGTATTAAAATTCATAATGTTCTGATGTAATGAAAGACTACAATTTATAAAGAGTAATCTACCATTATTAGTAATCCTACTAATAATACCACAATCAGAAATTATATAGTCACCAAAATTTTCAATATTACCGATAATGGTAATATTATCCATTGTACCTAATGAATTACTTGTAAGTGTAACATTTCCATTGATAACAGTTCCAACGGCATTATTTCCTAAAATATTGTAATTACCGTTTAGGATTATATTTTCATTATAGTTTCCAACAAGTAAAACTATAGTAGCATACATTTGTTCAGCTTCAACATATGTGATAGCTGCATTAATAGTTTTAAATGGCCGTTCTTCACTACCATTTTCAGTGTATGTATCAGTTCTTCCTTTATCCACATATACAAGAGTAGTAGGTGGTCTATATGAAGCTACCTCTCTATCCTCGTGATTTAATATAATCTCACCGTCTTCTAATTTAGCATGAACTGGGAAATCTTCTATATAGTGCCCAGGTAATATTCTTTTTTCAGTCATGTTAAAAGCCTACCTTCCATAATAGTACTTTATAAAATTGTTAATTAATAAAAAAAATAACTCATAAGAATATGAGTTATTTTTACCAATTAAAAGCTAAGATTCTACATAGTCATCTTCAGCAAAAATTGCTCTATTAACATACCTAATAGCTCGTTTATCTTGTTTTACAGCTGCAATACAAATGTCCACTGTTTGATTTTTAACATCTTCTAGAGCTAAGCCATTCTGTTTTACTGCTACTAAACACAGTAAATTTGTCTGTTTCTTACAGTATTTTAAAGCATAGCCACTTTTTTGTAGTGCAGTTAAGCATATTTCAGGCGTCTGATTCTTAACATACTCTAAAGCGTACCCATCTTGGCTTACAGCTGCTAGACAAATTTCATCTGTTTGATTTCTAACATACTTTAGAGCTGAGCTACATTTTATAACGGCTTCAAGGCAAATTTCATCTGTTTGATTTATAACATATTGTAATGCATCTGTATTATGTTCTTCTTTTATAGCAGCTAAACAAATTTTATTTGTTTGATTTTTAACGTACTTCAGTGCGTCGCCACAGCCTTTAACTGCTATAAGACAAATCTTATCAGTTTGGTTAATAACATACTGTAGTGCACTACAATTATTTCTTACTGCAATTATACATAACTCTTCCGTCTGATTTGGAAGAAATCTTAACAGACTTCCATTTCTTTTTAGAGCTGCAATCCAAAGTGCATTTGTTTGATTTTTAACATATCGTATTGCCATTCCATTAGATAGTTTTATAGCAACTAAACAGATCTTATCAGTTTGATGTATTACATATTGCAAATTTTTCCAATTATGTTTTATTGCTCGAAGATAGTCTTTTTCTGTCAAACAGTGGTCAAATTGTTTAACTTCTCCTGGATTTACTTCTACTATTTTTAAGAATTCACTAAATTTCATTTTAATATGAGTCATTATATGAGCCCCTTTATTTTATTTATATAGTCTTATTTTTTAAAAATTCTTCATATTTCCTATCAAGTTCTTCTTGAGAAGGAGAAATGACTGTAGAATCTTCAGGATCGAAAATTTTTCTATTGACAAACTTTAGAGCTTCTTTGTTTGATCGTATTGCCGCAAGACAAATTTCAGGTGTCTGATTTTTAACATACTGTAGTACATTTCCATCAAGCTTTACAGCTGCTAAACAAATTTTATTCGTTTGATAGTTAACAAATTTCAAAGTTTCAGCATTTGTTTTAACAGCTACAAGACAAATCTTATCTGTTTGATTTCTTACAAATTCCAAAGCATAAAAATTTTTTATTCTTACAGCAGCAAGACAAATCTTATCAGTTTGATTTTTAACATAATTTAAAGCTTGTCTGTGATTCTTTACAGCTATAAGACAAATTTCATCTGTCTGTTGTTTAACATATTGTAAAACTGAGCCATTCAGTTTTACAGCTATAAGGCACATATTATTTGTTTGTTGTTTAACATATTGTAGAGTGAGACCATCTTGTTTTACTGCTATAAGGCAGATTTCATCATTTTGCTTTTTGACATATTGTAAAGCAAAACCATTTTGTTTTACCGCTCTAAGACAAATTTCATCTGTTTGATAATGAACATATTGTAGAGCGAGGCCATCTTGTTCTACAGCTCTAAGACAAATTTCATCTGTTTGATAATGAACATATTGTAGAGCGAGGCCATTTTGTTCTACAGCTCTAAGACAAATTTCATCTGTTTGATCTATAACATATTTTAAAGCATTTCCATTTTGGTTGACCGCAAGAAAACAGATAAAATCTCTTTGATTTATAACATATTGTAGAGCGATGCCATCTTGTTCTACAGCTCTAAGACAAATTGCATCAGTTTGATATTTTACATATTGCAAATTTTTCCAATTATGTTTTATTGCAGTAAGACAAATTTCATCTGTTTGATTTATAACATACTTTAGGCATCTACAATCTATTTCTACAGCTGCAAGACAAATTTCATCTGTTTGATTCCTAACATATTGTAATGCTCCAATGCATCCTGATTTTAAAGCAGTAATGCATATTAAAGCTGTCTGATTAACAACATATTTTAATGCTTCTGCATTTCTTTTTACAGCAGCAAGACAAATCTTATCAGTTTGATTTATAACATGTTTTAAAGCATTTCCATCTCTTTTTACTGCAGCAAGACAGATTTTATCTGTCTGGTTTATAACATATATTAAAGCATCTCCATGTCGTTTTACAGCTGCAAGACAAATCTTTTCTGTCTGATTTATAATATTTTGCAAATTTTGCCAGTCATCCTTGATAGCGCAAAGACAGTCTTCTTCTGTCTTGATAGCGCAAAGACAGTCTTCTTCTGTTTGAAGAAAGCTGCTGACTGGAACTGTTACTATGTTCTTCAAAACCATATTTACTTCATTTAAGAATTCACTGTATTTCATGATATATCCTTTTTTAAAATTCTTCTAAAGATGCTAAAGGAAGTAGTATAGAATCTTCAGGATCGAAAATTTTTCTATTGACAAACTTTAGAGCTTCTTTGTTTGATCGTATTGCCGCAAGACAAATTTCAGGTGTTTGTTTTTTAACATACTCTAAAGCAACTCCATTTTCTTGAACTGCAACTAAACAAATTTCAGGTGTTTGTTTCTTAATGTATCTCAAATATGTACCATTCTTTCGAACTACAGCTAAACAAATTTCAGGCATTTGTTTTTTTATATAATAAAATAAAAACACTGATTGATCAATTGCCGCAAGACAAATCTTATCAGTTTGATTTATAACATGTTTTAAAGCATTTCCATCTCTTTTTACTGCAGCAAGACAGATTTCAAAAGTTTGTTTTTTAACATATACAAAAGCTTTTGGAGATCTTTTTACTGCAATTAAACAAAGTTCCGGTGTCTGCTTCTTAACATATTTTAGAGCCATTCCATTTTCTTCTACTGCAGCAAGACAAATCCTAGGCGTTTGTTTTATAACATATTGTAATGCATTACCATTTTTTTGAACTGCAATAAGACACATTTCTTCTGTTTGGTTTTTTACATACTTTAAAGCTGCTGGATTTTGTGTTACTGCAGTAAGACTAAATTCTACTGATCGATTTCTTTCTTTTAAGTGACTCAATTTAAGGCCATCTCTTCTTAATTCGTTCATTACTCGCATTTTTTTACTTGTAGGCGATTTTGCTTCTTGTAAAAATTCACTATATTTCATGATATCTTTCCTTTTTATAAATTATTTTTTAATAGACAACAAATACATTCCAAGTTTTTTCATCATATCATTAGGTGACATCCAAGCTAGTAATCCAAGAAATTTAATGGTCATTCTTGAAAGTTCATAGAATGTAAACATTGATCCC
>Ga0172381_10003806_pt1 | contig 15793 bp, 9 predicted proteins | sample Leawel6488metaG_FD_119754 | JGI IMG/M metagenome (GOLD analysis project Ga0172381, IMG submission 119754) | Leachate microbial communities from a municipal landfill in Southern Ontario, Canada - Leachate well 64-88 metaG | ecosystem: Engineered > Solid waste > Landfill > Unclassified | place...
ATCACCAGTAAGATCCCCAGTTACATTACCAGTTACATCACCAGTAAGATCCCCAGTTACATTTCCTGCTATATCTCCGGTTATATCACCAATAATTCCACCAGAAGGTGCTTTTATATCTCCGGTAGAAGCACTTAGATCTAAATCAGTATCTCCCCCATTAGCTGTAACATCTATCCCAGATCGAAGAGTTATAGATTTATCTAACATATCCCCTCTAAAAGGATCTGCACAAGCCATATTTATAAATAATGGCATTATAATTAAAGTAAGTAAAATTAAAATATTGAATTTCATCAAAATCACTCATGTATTTAATTCTCTTTTATCATTTTCCCCTTTTAGGTTTATTACTTTATTGTATTTAACAAATTATATTTATTAAAAATAATAAATTATTAATAATCTTATATACCAATCATTTTTATTCTCCCTCATCATATATTAATTGAATTGGATATAATTCTACATTATAAAAGAAAACTATTCTCATATTTTGAATTGAAACATTCATATAATAAACACTTATAGAATTATCAACAGCTACTGATATAGCAATCATAACTCGTCTAGAAGGAATTCTTGTATATAAATTATATAAAATATATAAACAAATCACGATTTTGATTTGTAGGTGAACAAGACTCAATCTAAGATGACCTTATTCGGCATCAAATAGGGCGTGAACATAATATGTTTGATTCACACCATCTTCAGCTACTTGCTCAATGTGAAGCATAGAACTTTCTATCCCATACTCGTTATATGCATTTGTTGTGATACCACTATCTCCTGCTCTTCCGCGATTATACCACTTGGAATTATCTGAGATTGGGTTATAAAAGCTCGGTACGGGGGCTTTAAACATAGATACTGGATATTTTATTAGAATTCCGTTCCAAGCGGTTCCGGCTACGACACCGAACATAGTAATAGCCCCAACATAACTCCCTGTTGCAGTTGCCGGAGCGGTATCTATTGGGAAAGTTTTCCAACAGAATTTTTGACATCTTCTAAGCTGATCATCATAATTAAAAGTACAATCTCCCTCAGTTGTTCCTTCGAACATATGAAATTCTGCAACATCTATATATCCGTGTGTAGTTTCTCCAACCACGCCGGATGGCAGTGGAAATGTAGTATCTCCATTTTTATAAGCAAGCAATCCTATGGTAAGTCCATTGTTACTATTTAGTACTACAGTTTTTCCATAAATCGACGGAACAGATATGGTATGTTCAAACTTTTGCCATGTCGTAGTCAAACTTATAGTTTCCCCATCGAAGTAATTATACGCGCTTCCCCCTGAACCATATTGGGTTCTAACATACAGAGCCGCGCTTCTAGCAGATTCGGCTCTTGCCCAAAAAGATATATGGAATACTTTTCCAGAAAATCTAGATATTCCTGGCAATAACGTCTTTAATACATGAGAGTCCGTCGCATCTGCTCCAAAAGTCAAATCTACTCGCATAAAATAGTATGGGTCGTTTGGAACTACTGATTGCCCAATGGAAAATTCCTCCCTCGTTACTGTTAGCGTGTGAAAGTCAGATGGTCCGGTGATTTGATTCATAAATCTATCTGCTAAAAAAAAATGAGCATTGGTAATTGTCAAGGTCTTAGTTATCCCACGTTGCCAGAACCTAAATGAGCCGTTATCAATAAAATCTATTGGATTACTTGGTTCTTTTATATGCGGAAATTGTGGATTGAAGATCCAAATGGGGTTACTCCATGCTTTTAGTGTCGGAGTTGCCGTCAAACTAGATTCTATACGGACATACTTCTCATCTCCTATAATAGTATAAGAAGAAGTTGTAACCCCATTTTCGGATTTAAGAACAGTTCCTTTTTTACCTATAAAACGGAAATTACTACTTGCTACCGAGACTGCCGTTACTACGTTATTTGTTAAACTTACAGATATATCGTTTCCGCTTGAAGCATAAAAACATCCAGATTTTAAAGCCGCTAAAATTGATGCCTTAGTTTTTTCAGTAGAATGAACTATAACCCATGCGCCATTATAATCGACTCCTCCCGGAGAATGACAGTCATCAGTTGCTATCAAGTGCGTAAAGTGCCCGTTTGAAAGAGCAACATCTACCTTCTCCGAACAGTCTGCGGCGGTAGCGTAGTTATAAATTTCCATTAATGGAAAATAATCTATTTCTTTGACGAATTGATCGGGAACAAAAGTATTTGGCCAAGCCGTATGCGCGGCAGAACATAGTTTATCTGCCGCTTTGAATTCATCTACAATATCTTGGGCGCTAATGTTAGCAGTTAGAGATGAAATATCGTAGATAGTTATGTGAGGCCAAACGGATCTTTCTTGTGAGGGAATATGTATTATTCCAGCGACTTCTGGATCTGGTGTAAGATATTCATGATCGGTAATAGCCACCGCATCATATCCATCTGCTTTGTAATGATCCATTAAATCAACAGGAGAATGATCGCCATCGCTATTTGTAGTATGACAATGTAACTGCACTTTATATCCTGTTGCGGGTTTATTTTCATACGGATTTTTAAGAATTATACCATCAAAATTTGATATTCTCGAACTCGTTCTTAATCTAATATTTCCTGTGTCGCTCATATATACCTCGAAATTTTAAACCAAACATCCCATTCTCCAACAGTATCCGACCCACCAACTGTGGCAATCAGTGCTGTTGCGGAAGTAAATTCATTGGTTGGATATCTTATAAACTTAGATAAATTTAGTGTTTTAGGAACCTCTTCATTTGTCATCAATCCATCTGTATCCGCAGCCCATCCAATAAGTACCGTTGCGGTAGTAGATCCCTCTTGACATTTTATAACTATTTCATCAATTTCGCAAAGTGCGGGAGTTGTTACAATCGCTTGAGAGGCTCCTCCATTATGAGTAATTCTATATGGTCCATAAATTCTAGAAAATACAGAAGCTTCTAATCCATCTAATAAATCAGCATTCAAATTAGTTACAACTGTTGTACTTGCCACAACTAGAGGAGCGGTTCCCGTAACAACATCAGATTCAAAAGTTTGTGCTCTAATTTCATAAGAACCTGCATCCCAATCGGCAGTTAATCCAATAGTACCATTTTTCAATAAAAAGGCCGAAGCTTCTAGTCCATCTAGTAAATCAGCATTTAAGTTAGAAATCAAAGTATTACTTACAATTGTAAGTGGGGCAGTTCCAATAGCAACATCAGCATACAACGTTTGTGCTCTTAATTGAAAAGCTCCAACATCCCAATTTGCAGTTAGAGGAGTTGTACCATCAAGTTTTGCTAAATCGGTTCCATGAATACCATCAACCTGATCAGCATTCAAATTAGTTACAACTGTTGTACTTGCCACAACTAGAGGAGCAGTTCCCGTAACAACATCAGATTCAAAAGTTTGTGCTCTAATTTCATAAGAACCTGCATCCCAATCAGCAGTTAAGGGTATTGTACCATCCACTAATACTACACCGGCAGTTGGAGCAACACTTATTACTCCGCTTGCACTAATTAAAAGAGTACTATTATCTACTCCAAAAGCAAATGGAGATCTCATTCTTGCAATTCCATTAGTACAATAAGTCCCTTTTGTGGAATTTTTTATACCAGTAGAATCAATCCAAAGAATTCCTAAAACGATAAAATATTTTTGAGTTAATATCGCGGGTAAAGGAGTATAATTTTCTAAGAAATTTGAACTGCTATCTGGAATAGCCTCTGTTCCCTCTATTCTTTCCGCATCTCCACTAACTGGATTAATAACTATAACATCATATCTATGATAATTAGCAGAAGCTGCCGGAATAGCAGATAGAGTTATTCCAGCATAGGATACAGCTACCCCATAATAAGAATAATATCCACTACTAACAACAATTTCTGTAGCACTATTTCTGGTCAAGGTTAAATCTTTTAGAACTCCACATCCAGCCAATCCTATTTGATTTTTTTGGAACCATAAAGATAGTCCAGCAATTCCCTCTCCTTGCCTTGGAAATAGATCAAAATCCTCCATGTAATTAAGCTCCTGTTGAACCTTGTACTCTTATATAAGTATAGATATCATTAAGAGCCTGGGAATCCTTTCCAATTGCTCTTCTTATCCAAATAGCATATTTCTCTCCAGGGGCTAAATCACCAATAACCTCTCCATCTGCAAAAATCCGTCCGTCACTAAATGTTAATCCAACCGGATCAGTGCTCTCACTAACAATAACTTGTACGGGTCCTGCATTTGTAGGAGAAGGAGCTTCAATTGTAAATCTTATTTGATTATGCTCACATTGGGCATCAACCGCGTGTACCACTTTTGAAGTCCCATTATATCCACGAGTACAACCTGTAAAATGGTCATTCCCAACTGCTTTCCCAGTATAATTAATTTCTTCATCTTCAACAAAAAATGTTCCTTTTGTCGGAAACGCAGAATTATCATCAACATCTACAGTAGTTTCTGATCCACCGTTAGCTAATTGAGTGGTTAATTTACACATCGGGCTATTTGTATAAATATAAGCTCTAGCGGCTTCCAATGTTAACGTTGCATGTTCATTTCTCACAAAAATGCATCTGTATTCAAGATCTCCTAATTCTGATTCAGAAGCATTAATGTTATCAAAAACATTTGCAATAGTATCATCTACAATTTCTGTTGAGGATCTATATCCTCCTAGTCCATCAAATTCGGCTTCTCCATCAGCAGATCCAGTGGACTTGCTTTGATAATATTTTATATCTGTTTCTACAATAGGCATATTTTTATCACCTTTTATTTATATTTAATAATTGTATTTATCTCGCCAAGATAATGTATAATTAATTTGCCCCGCTGTAAGCGTACAAATTAATATATCATTCAGAGCATTAGCAAGTACAGTAATATACGGTTGTTGTCCACTAATGGAGTGCCAAGAATTTAATTTCATGTAAGATAATTCAAAGGCATCCCCTGTTCCACAATATATTTTTATATAAAAAGTACTATTTCCTGACAATTTGGTTAATGTATATTCAATAGAAGTTCCATTTTCTAAATTATGGTCAATATCCCAATAATAAACGTTATCTTTTGAAACTTGTACTTTTGGAGATCCAGAAAGATTAATAATACTTAAAGTTAAAATAGGATCATATTGTAATGGATGTAATAAATCAAATTTAAAAACAAGATAATGAGAATTTCCAAAAACTAACTTATCCGTAGAAAAAGTTACACCAGAATATGAAGTTCTATTATGTTCCCATAAAGTAGTTGATGCAAAAAAATCTTCATAAATATGATTAGATTTATTTATTTTTGGATAAAAAAAAACTTTCGCCCCCTCTAAAATTTCATTAGAAATATTAAAAGAATATGTAGATACGTTATGTTGGAAACGTATATTTTTAGCATTTGATGCTCCATAATAGACTCCATCAATTTGAAGAGTCTCAAAATTGGCATTTTTATCTCCAGAATTAGTTAATCCGGTTATATTTGTTGGGGAGATCGTAATAGAACCAGTAGAAGTTTTTAATGTAATCCCTTCGGAACTAGGATCTTCAACTACTAAATTTATATCAAATTCAAAATATTCAGATACCAAAGGAGAAGTAGCAACGCTAATCATTTTCAATTTCCATTGTCTAGTATTATCCTCTACTAAATAAATATCTTCAGTATCATAATTCCAATCATAATTATTTACATCATAATATAATAAATTACTAATAGCTAATCGAGATGCTGTTTTTCCAGAAATTTTTCCTTTTAATGCATTTCTAGATATATTACTAACATAAACTTGTTGACCTCTCCAGATAGAACTTTCGTCAAACTTGCCTGTACTTGGAAATTCTAATGGATCAGTTATATAAAATCCATTTGCTTCAGAAAGTTCGAGATCACCAATTTTATACATTTTTGTTTATGCCTCAATTGTTTTTATTATAAATTCCTTTAACTGTTCTCTTCTTGTTTTTATAATAATTTCATCAGACATATTTGTTTTTGTTTTTATTTCAACAAAATTCCAAATATTTTTAAAGGCAAAATTAATAATATCATCCGTAATAATAATTGGAATAAATTTTATATCTCTAACAAAACCATCTTTATCTTTTTTTACAATTAAACTATCTTTATTTAAATTCTGAATAACAATGATTAAATCATATATTGCTTCCCAATTTTCCTCAGAAGATAAAAACTTATGAAGACAACCAATTTTAATAGGACATTTATATTTATTTCCCTCTAAATCAAAAGCATCTACTTCTACCATAGTAGAGTCAATCATTTTGTTTCCTCACCTTTTTAATTCTCTCTATATTTTCTTTAATATCAATCGCAGAAAATGACTTAAATCCTTCTGGATAAAGATCTTTTTTTTCTTTAAGAACTTTCTTTTTCCCATCATACTTTAGTAAATCATTTTCATTTTGTATTAAGTAATCCAAATCCACTAATATCGCTATTAAATTTAGCCTAGATGTTTTCCCCATACGTTCGAATACTTTTGTAATTCGAGAATTTGGAAAATTTTTATCATTAGTTTTTATATCAAATACAATTTCTTTCGCTCTCGTTCTCTCTCTTAACCTTATTCTATACTCTGAAATTTCTTCATGAGTCATTAAAAAACAAGGAACTTCCATTGAGTTCTTTATATACTCTTTTCTTATATTTAAATGTTTCTATAGTTTTTTCCTTATCGAGAAAAACTTGTTAATTTTTCTCTTACTGAAAAAAAACACTAATTTTTTTCCTAGAAAAAAAATTATCCCTTCAAAATGGTATCCACAAATATCTTTCCACTTATTCTAATCGCTAACTTACAACGGCAAGCACTTCCTGGTTCTGTTTTATTAGCTACAGTAGCCCTAACCTTATATTTTCCATCCGCTTTTACAATAGTATCAATTAAGATCGGACCACCACTATTTTTTGAATCATCTTCGGTATTAATTACAAAAGGACTACCTGAAATTGGAGTTACTGTACTTCCAGATACAATAGATAAATTCAAATACATATCTGGATTCAATTCAGACATTTCACTGTTACCAGATGGAATTTCTGCCATTGATTCACAATCTAACCAATCTCCATCTGCATTTTGATATTCTCCTGGTACGGTCCATGTATTTGATTCAGGCATTGTAATTATTTGTTCTACTTCTTGTTCAGCAACCTCTTTTCCTCCTATGTTATGATCATGATCTTTATGGGAAACAAATTCCCCAGTTGTATTATCATCTGTTCTCCCAGTATGCCTATGCCCAGGACCAGCAGCTTGATCAGATGTTATATCGGGGGTCCCTGTATCACCCGTTATTGAATGTAAGTGAGTTGAAGAGCCAACAGCAATAGTTCCATGAGTATATGCATAAGTTATTGTAGTTGGAGTTCCACTTGGTGTTCCTGTATTTCCCGTTATTGAATGTAAGTGAGTTGAAGAACCTACAGCAATAGTTCCATGAGTATATGCATAAGTTATTGTAGTTGGAGTTCCACCTGGTGTTCCTGTATTTCCCGTTATTGAATGTAAGTGATTATATGCTGATACGCTTTTAGTTGTATTCTGTGATCCACAAGCAAATGTTCTAACACAATTGGGCGCGGTACAATTTCCATATAATAATGTAAAAGTTTGAAGAACAGTAGCTGGATTATCTGCAATACCATTTTGAATAGTTCCTGATGGATGAGTATGATTATAATTTGATATAGCTATAGTTGAATAGCTAATACTATTAATTACAGCTATAGTTGCACTCGGACTTCCATTTACTAATGTTCCTTGATTATGAGTATGAGTTATTATAGCTGCGCTATATGTTGTATAACTAACGCTATTAACAACAGTTGCGGTTGCACTAGGAACTCCATTTATTAATGTTCCAGCAGGATGTTTATGATTAACCGATGGATAATTAACAAAAGATGTAGGAGCACCCATATTTACTAAACTTAATGGATGTGAATGAGTTTTTGCAGCCACTTCAACTGTCATTGTAGATTTATCTGCTTTTTCTCCTGCTTTTATTTTATGAGTATGTCCAGTACCTTCTTCCTCTCCTGCTTCTGCTCCTCCGGGAGAACTCGTTGGAGAACTTTGGGTAGAATCTACTACCATTTTTGCAACATCATAAGACAATTCTAATTTTTGAATACTTAAAGCATTATCTTTTATTTCAAAATCAAAATCTCTTGTTATTCCAGAATCAATATTTAGCTCTTCGTTATAGCTAAATTCTTCAGTTGTATCTTCTAAATGTTTTCTATATTTTTCATTAGCAGATTTTATAGCCTTCAATTTTTGTTCTAAAGAGAATAACCTATCTCCAGCAGTAATTTTTATTATAGAATCTTTTAGATATATTTGTAATTTTTGAATTCTTAAATCTTTTATAAAATCTTCGATAGGAATAATTACTTTTACGGAATCTCCAATTCTTCTATTGTCATAAACTCCACTAATATCAAGAGGAACTTCAAAAGTTATAGATTGAGATGGTAAATACATTTCTTCTAAATAATTATTAACATAAGCAGTAGCTTGCGCTTCTCCATGAATAGAAGCATCTTCAAGATATACAAATCTCCCACCAATATCCATATTTCGATAAACACCAGCATTAACACTGCCAGCCCCTTGACCATAAGCTTGTAAAATTACACCATTTGTAGAATATTTTGCATTATTTGAATCAATTTCATTAATTTTTAAAATATTAAGAGAAGATATATAAGTATTTGCTGGATTAGAAGATGTACCTGATCCTCTGGTTTCAACAATATCTATATAAGTTATTCCGTTTCGAACAGAAGATTCATATTCTAATCCAAAAGAATATAAATAAGTATTAAGTGTTTCTAATGGAATATCAAAGTCTGCTGTTTCTGCAAATAAAATAACTGATGTTGCTTTAGTAGTTGCTATAGTTCCAACTCTAATTGGCATAGGTCCATCCCAAATATTAGGAATAGAGGTTACGACATCATAGGGAGAAACATTCCCAGTATGTCTAATGTATAATTTATTAGCTGTGGTATCATAATACCAACCAGTTGCAGACTGAAGTTGAGCAATTGAGGTTTTTTGAGTCATTAAAGTAACATTTTCAAAAACTTCAGTAATTATATGAGGGCTTCCTGTAATAGTCCAAACATAAATATGATTAGTAACATCATAGGATTCAAACATTACATGTGGAATTACTGAACTAGCCATATATAATAGGCCCAGAATACCACTATTATCAGTTGGTTTATTACTAGATATAAAATTTTGAATCTGCACATTTTGCCATTCATATCTTCTTAAATATAATCCGGGTTTTGGACTACTTGGTTGTAAATGTTCCAGATAATCTACAATTTCTAACTCATATAAATTTCCTTTCTTAGGGCAACTAAGGGAAATTCCTTCAAACAAAATTATATTATAATTTACAAATAACCTACATAGACTATAGGGCGGAATATTTTCATATATACTTATTTTTGCAGTATCAATTTCTACCCCTTTTTCAATTGAAGCATCTTCAATTATAGGATATAATTTTGAGCCTTGTAAGGTAATAACTTCCAAATAATTAACTAATGTAGTTTTTAATGAAGGACCTTGGTACCACTTCATTTTTAATAAACTATTTATATAAGAAATTTGATTCCATTTAATTATAGATTCGGGATAAACCATACTAGCCTGATTCCATTTTGATATTAATGTGGGATAAATTGTTCCAGCCTGATTCCATTTAATAATTAAACTAGAAGGATCTGTATATTGAGTTTGTCTATATCTAATTTTACAAGTATCTAATATATATGCAGTCTGATTCCATTTAATAATGGATTCGAGATAAATCATACTAGCTTGATTCCACTTTAGTTTGCTATTTGGATAAACAAAAGAGTTTTGGTTATATTTGATTTTAGTTAATTCATTTACATAATGTAATTGATTGTATTTAATTTTACAAGTATCTAATATGTATGCAGTTTGACTCCATTTAATAATGGATTCTGGATAAACCATACTAGCTTGATTCCACTTTAGTTTACTATTTGGATAAACAAAAGAATTTTGGTTATATTTGATTTTAGTTAATTCATTTACATAATGTAACTGATTATATTTAATTTTAATATCTTCTACAATATAATGAGATTGATTCCATTTAACTTTGCTTTGACTCCAAATCTGTCCAGCTTGTTGATATTTAATTTTACAATCTTCAAAAATATAACTATTTTGATCCCATTTTACAGAAACATCTTGTTCTACGGTAAGCTGCCTTCGAGCATCTAATGTAAATTGATCTAGAGTTAATTTATCTAATCCTTTGAGTGCAACATTAGATCCTGGAGAATATTCCAACTTAAATCTATCAAGGGTACAATTATCTAGAGAAGTCAATTAAATATCATCCACCCGATACTGTAAAAATTGCTTTATCATTTTGAAGTCTTGAAATTTCTTCTGCTAATTGAGTAATTCCACGATTACCCACGAAAGTAGCTCCTTCTGCATGAATATGAATAGTAGTTACTCCACTCGATTGTTGCCTACCGCTCCCACTATCTAATGGCACAATTCTTTCTTGCCCTCTTAATATGGCAAGCATTTCATGACCAGGGCTACCAGGAGTAACTCCTCCTGAATGGAATTTAGGAGTCGAATTTGTTTTAACTGTTACTGGGGTAGTTGTTGTTTTAGAACCAGATGTTATATAATTAGTAACAACATTCACAGTTTTAGTGATGGAGGCAGCAATTGCACTAAAATCCGGAACTGATCCAATTTTAGTATTTACTATTTTTGTTATAGGAGTTTTTATTTCTGCTAATTTTGATTCTGCTGCCGTTGAATCTAGTTTAATTTCTGCTGGAACTATTGTATTTCCTAGAGAAACTGCATTTTTAGATGGACCAGTTAAATCTTCTTGATTTGCCCATCCAGTTTCCCAATTTTGTTGAGCTACTCGACCAATGACAGCTACTTGCCTCCCCAGAGCGTCCAACCCAATTCTAACTACACCACCATAAGAATCAGAAGCTGTTTGTGCTGCTAATGCTGCTGATTTTTCTGCACTTAACAAACTACTATCTTGGATTGCACTTAAATCTGGAGTACCAAAAGTATCTGACCAAAGTTTTTTAGTATCAAATCCTTTTAAAGCAGATTTATCAGAAGATTTTTTAGTGTTATCTGCTGTATCTTTTGTGTTTTCTACTACTTTTTCCTCTACTTTTCTATTTTCTATTGCAGCAGATAAAATATAATTAAGAGCAGTTATTAAATCATCAGATGTTCCTTCTAGAGGTTTATCATATTCCTCTAAGGATTTCGCAGAGAAACCGTATAGATTATTGGGATCTCCTTGATAGTAGACATCATCAATCGCTTTAGAAAGAGCTTTATAATCAACCCCATTATCTGAAAAAGCTGCTGCAATTTCTGAAGGAAAATTTTTTAACAAATTATTTGTTTCTTGTGTAGTTTTTACTTCTGTTTCTAAAGTTTTTTGTTGTTGCTGCTGAGTTGTTGCAGAAGGAATTTGACCTGTGGCTGTTCCTCCAACTCCAGTTATTTTGTATCCTTTTTTAATTAATTCGTTATATACTGTTTCTGCTTCATCTTTAGAGAATGCAGATGGGGATTGCCAAGATTTACCAGTTGGGTCCGTTCCTGAAAAATATGCTCCAGTTTGAGTTACTCCTAATCCAGATAGTTCTGATTTCATACCTTCTAAACTTAAAGCAACTCTCTCTGTATTTTGAGCCGTGGAAGCAGTGTTTTTATGGTTTTCTGAGTTTTCTCTTTTCTCTGATGATTTTTTTTGAAAATCTTGTTCTTTTGACGCTGACTTAAAAACTGCATCAACTGCATCTTGTCCCACCAAAGGACTTCTTTCTATACCTGGATATGATCTTTCTACTGTTCCTCCAACTCCTGCCCCACCACCAAGCGGTGTAATTCCTGGTTGTGTTCCAAAATCTCTATAAATTCCAGATTGATTAGTATTGGGAACAAAATCATAAGCTTTTTCCGCTCTTATATGCTCTAAATCATTTTTAATATTTTTATACTCAGTAGAAAGACGCATCATACTTTCTTGATTATAATCAGAAGAAGTTTTCGCGATTGTTCCTTCATAGGTATCCTTTGCTGCATCAAACAAATAAGTATTACTTGGATTACCAATTGTTCCACTTGGAGTTATACCTGTTAAAAAATGATAACTATCTTCAGCATTTACTAAATTTAAGTCTTTCCAATATTCATCATTTGTTTTGTCTTTATCAGATAATAAAGATTTTTTATAATCGTTTTTTGATTTTTCAAAAGCCTGTAAACATTCAAAAGTTCCTTCTTGCCAATCAGGAAGCTCTTCTTCTTGTATAAAATCATAATAACTTTGCAGTTCTTTTTGATCAGACTCTCTTATTCCTGAGAATAAATTTTCTGATAATGAAGAAGAGGATGGTCCAACTTGAACTTGAGACATATCAAGAGTTGCAACTGCTGGAGGAACTGTAGCTTCTGGAGCAGGACCAGAATTTGCAAAAGGATCGAAGGCTCCTCCTGAAGTAGACGATGGTGATTTTATATAGCTATCCCAAAAATTTTGTGCCCATTTTTCCAAAGAAGTAGATTCTTTTGCTCTTTCATCTAAATTTAAAGTAAGTGGTTTTGCAAAATTAGAAAATCTATCAACATTTCCTTCTAAAGAAAACAACCCAGTATTTGTACTACCGGGACTATTATAATCTGTATTAAATAAGGCTTCATGCGGGGCGGTAGGACTAGCTATAAATTCTCCAACTCCTTTCGCTTTATTTATTACCTCTGGAAGTATACCACTTGCTTGATTTGCTTCTGATGGAGATAATAAACCATATTTCATTGCTGCTCCAGCAAGAGAAGCAATTGCTGCTCCAATAGACATTGTTATTGTATTAGCAAAATTTATGGCTACCCCCTGTAAATAAGTTCCTATACCAGAGTTGGCAATACCATTATAAGCATAAGTGCCAATAGATTCAATTGCTGTAAAAGCAGTTTGAAAAGCGCCAATCCAATCTATACTACTTGCGGCAGCATAAATTGCATCTCCTAATGCGGTAAATATAGATGTCCAAGGAATAGCTCGAATAGCTTTTTCTAATAACCCACCGGCGGTTGTAAGAATATTCCCTATTGTAGTTCCTACGTCATCCCAATTAATACCATTTATTTTATTCTCTAACCAAGTTCCGGCTGTTTCTAAGGCATTTCCTAGTTTAGACTCAACTTCTCCCCAATCAATACTATTAATTCTATCCTGGAGCCAAGATGAAGCAGTTTCAAAGGCACTCTTTAAGCCTTCACCAACGTTCTCTAGGGTTCTTCCTAATTGATCCCAATCAATTGAATCCCAAATATCTCCTATCCAATCTAAAGCGCCACTAACTTTATCTCCAGAAAGAGCATTTTCAAATCCTTCACTAAGGCTTTCTAACCAATTTTGACCTTGGTCAATAAAGCCTTCGAACATATCCCCGGCACCCGCCCAGTCTCCTTTAGAGATCATTCCCCCCAATTTATCTAAAGCAGGAACAACATTTTCATTCAAATAATTAACAAATTTTGTGGCAGACGGTTCTAATGCTTTGCCAACATTCTGAAGAGATCCTTTTATATTTTCTAACAATTTTTTGGTTGCACTAGTCAAATTATTAGTTTGAGTTTCTGCGGTTTTAGCAGAAATACCAAGCCTATTGTATAATTGTTCTAATAAAGCTGCATATTGCTCTTGTCCAGCATCTGAAGCCATTTGGAGGAAAGGAGTTGTACCTTGAATACCTAATTGAGTTTTAAGGTAAGCAGCTTTTTCGAGATCTGACCAACCCTTAGCATCCATTGCCTCGCCAATATCTTTAATTACTCCGGCAATGTCTCCTTTTTGGGTTTTTACAGACAAATCTTCATAAGTAAGTCCTAATTCTTTTAATGCAGTATTTAAAGCACTTAGATCTTTTTGTTTACCTTTTGCATCTGTCCAAAGACCTAGTTCATCAGCCTCTTGTTGTTGTAAAGCATTATATGAAGGAGTTAATCTTAACAATAACCTTCGAACATCTGTACCAGCTTCTTCTGGATTTCTACCTAAATTAGAGAGAGTACCTACAGCAGCATATGTTTGTGCAATATCCATTCCAGAAGTTTTTGCAACAGGAGTTACTGCTTTTAATGCTACATTTAAATCATCAGCATTTAATCTAGTCTGATTAGACAAAACAGTTAGAGCATCACCTACATCTCCAATTGCTTTTCCGGCTTCTGGCCCCTGCATTGTAGAAAATCCAGCCCAATTAAGAGCTTGGGAGTATAATAATTCCATAGCAGGCGCTAATTCCATATCAACTGCCTGAGCAAAATCTAATGTATTTTTAGTAACTTCTTTTGTAACACTTAAATCTTTAATACTGCCACCCATTGCAGCATAAGCAGCTTCTGCTTTTGCAATATCAACAGAACCATAAATCGATTTTCCCTTAAAACTTTGAGCAACATCAATAACTAATTGTTTAATTGTCTCTGCTTCTGGTCCATAAGCTCCAGATTTAGCTGCGGCTCTTGACCCTTCTTTTTCTAATTGAGCATAAGAATAAAGACCATATCCCGAAGTTAGTCCAAGTAGAATTTCTGGACTTAATATGGTTTGAAGCATCGAGGTTGCCATCGGTGCAGCCCATAATGCTGCATTTCTAGGCATTGCTGCCGCTGTAGCCAATGCAGAGGCACCCATTCTCCCCCCAGCGGTAGCCACTCCACCCATTGCAGCAGCAGCTTTTCCTATACTTCCTGTAACCGCTCCGCTCATCGTGGTAGCAAATTTAAGAGCAGCGGAAGTAGCTGTAGCAAATGCTTTAACTGCGGCAGAAGAAAAACCAGTAAATGATTTTGCTGATGCAGAAATTGATGTGCCAATTCCTTTAAAAGAAGAGGCTAAGTTTGTACTGGAAGTTTTAGCAGTATTAGCTGATGTACTAATTTTAGTAATAGCTTGAGCTGCGGTATTTGCAGATGTAGAAACTTGAGAAAAGCTTGAGGCTGACGCACCTATAGAAGAAAATTTTGCTGTTAAACCGGTTACAGATTTTTCGAGATTAGCAACAACAGTATTTAATCTTCCAAAATCACCAGAAAGTTTTCCTCCAACTTGTGCTGTACCAAGTTTTGTTAATTCTTGATTTAAGAGTTGAGCAGATTTTGCTGCATTCTTAAGAGCAGCGTCATTAACTGTAAAAGTTATTTTACCTAATTTTTTTGAGGTCTGTTCAATTTCTTTAGTAGCAGCCCTAAATTGTTTTAGAACTGCATCTAATCCTTTTGCTCTATAGGTAAAATCAGTATAATATGTTGATACCATTATTCAGACCTCTCTACAGCAACTCTTTTGTTCTCCATTCTCTTAATGGGCAAGTTATAGTGTAATCCGCTTGCCAACAGTCAAAAAGTTTATTTTTAATTACCCTTTCAAATGAATAATCCAACTTCCACAATCCTGCGGTAACAATTGATGGTAAAAGAGCTTCACAGGCTATTAATCCAATTCGTTTTGCTTCATCTACACTTTGTTTACTATAAACAGAAATCTGCCATAAACCTGAACCAACCAAAATCTGAGAGGTACGATTTGCACTTCCTACAATTTGTGATAAGGGAGATGGACCATCAATCAAATATACACCAGGGGTATCAACAATATCATTTGGAAATTGAGAATGAATACTAGAAGAAGGCAATTTTGTTAAT
>Ga0172381_10003807_pt1 | contig 15791 bp, 15 predicted proteins | sample Leawel6488metaG_FD_119754 | JGI IMG/M metagenome (GOLD analysis project Ga0172381, IMG submission 119754) | Leachate microbial communities from a municipal landfill in Southern Ontario, Canada - Leachate well 64-88 metaG | ecosystem: Engineered > Solid waste > Landfill > Unclassified | place...
AGATTTTCTTCAGAGTGACATTAATCCCATCTATTAATGCGACTGCAGTTTCTCCATTCTCTACGGTTGGTTGTTTTCTAATTATTACAGTGTCTCCGCTGGAAATATTTTCATTAATCATACTATCGCCCTGGACGCGTAAAGCATAGTGCTCCCCCGACTTAGATAATTGAGATCTCGGGACTTTAATAGTTTCTTTATTTTCAATAGCTTCAATTGGTTCTCCAGCGGCGATAATCCCAAGCAGTGGTACAGCCACTAAATCTGAACCATCCTTTCTTTCACTTATTTCAATTGATCTGGGGTGATTCTCTTCCTTGCTAAGAAAACCTTTTTCTCTCAGCGTTTCTATGTGTTGATGCACGGTGGCCACAGATGACAATTTAAAACGTTTTCCTATTTCTTCCAGAGAAGGGGCATAGTCGTGATTCTCTATATATTGTTTAATATAATCTAGAATTTGTTTTTGTCTTCTTGTAAGCATATTATTTTCTCACACATTAATGTATTATACCAAATCGTTACCGAAAGAAAACCGAAAGTTATCCACAGACTCATTAATTGACAAGTAATATTCTTAGAATAAGATAGATAAAAAGGTTATTATACGTTATTCGAGATAAAGATTATGCCAGACATTAACTTAATAAGACCAGAAAGAATATCATTGCAAAACCATCCAATCTTGAATGAAGCTTGGGTAAAAAAGATTATTGCAGAAGATCCCTCTATTCTGGGGATAGGAGATTTAAGCTTAAAGGACATGGAAAGGAGCCAACCAAGAGCAGGAAGGTTAGACTTATTGTTGCAAGATCCCGAGTCAACAATGCGATATGAGGTTGAGATTCAATTAGGAAAAACAGATGAAAGCCATATAATAAGGACAATAGAATATTGGGACATAGAAAAGAAGAGGTATCCACAATACGAACATTATGCAGTAATCGTTGCAGAAGATATCACTAGTAGATTCTTGAATGTTATTAGTCTATTGAATGGATCTATCCCAATTATAGCTATACAATTAAATGCTTATAAGATTGATGATAAGTACTTCTTAACATTCACTAAGATCTTGGATCAAATTGATCTTGGCTATGTGGACGAGGACGAAGAGCATATAGAAATTACAGATAGGAATTACTGGGAAACCTTAAAGGGGACAAAAGAAACAGTCTCAATGGCCGATAATATTCTGCAATATATTAATTTTTTCGCTCCAGGAATAAAATTAAATTATACAAAATTTTATATAGGATTATCAAAAGACGGCAGACCATATAACTTTTCCGCACTTAGACCAAAGAAATACTTCTTGAGATTAGAGATTAGGCTAGAGAAAACGGAAGAAATAGATAAAGAAATAGAAGAAGCCGAAATAGATTTGTTAGATTATAATGTTAGACGAGGAATGTATCGTCTTAACTTGAAAGAAGAGGACATAGTAAAGAATCAAGTTTTAATAACGAACTTGTTGAAACTAGCATATAATAACTTTGGTAAGAATTGAGAGGCTTTAAGTTAAGAATATGGCAGACGAGAAAATAATAAGAATAATGGAAGAACACGGTCTAGACGAAGACGATGCAGTAGAAGTCCAGGAGTTGATAGAGGAAGAAGGGGTAGATGAAGACGATGCAGTTGAAATAGTTGAGAATTCATAAAATCGCCAAAGTGGCGGTTTTTTGTTAGATTAAGGTATGGAGCCATTAGCCTCTAAAATAAGGCCAGAAAGCCTAAAAGACTTCGTGGGGCAGGAACATCTGGTAGGGGAAGGAAAGCCCTTGAACGTTGCCATAAAGAAAAAGCATCTCTTTTCGTTTGTCTTCTGGGGGCCTCCAGGAACCGGGAAAACGACCTTGGCCAAGATCTACGCAAAGAGCCTGGATGCAAAACTGTATGAATTATCCGCAGTATCTGCTGGAAAAGCTGACATTAAGAAGATTCTAGAAGAAGATACGAAAGGATATCCCAAGGTCTTGTTCTTGGACGAAATACACAGATTCAACAAATCTCAGCAGGATTTCCTTCTTCCTTACGTAGAAAGAGGGGAGTTAACCTTAATCGGAGCTACTACAGAGAATCCCAGCTTTGAAGTAATAGCTCCCTTGTTATCCAGATGCAGGGTTTTTGTCTTGAATGAACTATCTGACAAGGATATAGAGACTATTATAAAGAGAACTAAGCTAAAGATGGATCAAAAGTCTATAGATTGGCTTATTAATATGGCAAATGGAGATGCAAGGCAAGCCATTACCATGCTTGAGAATACAAGCCAGCTTTATAAGACTATTAACTTAAAGAACTTAAAGAATACCTTACAGTCAAAGTTCTTGAGATACGACAAGGTAGGGGAAGAGCATTACAATACTATATCCGCCTTCATAAAGAGCATGAGGGCCAGCCAGCCCAATGCAGCTCTATATTATTTAGCCCGAATGATAGATTCCGGGGAAGATCCAAAGTTCATTGCCAGGAGGATGGTAATTTTCGCTTCAGAAGACGTAGGATTGGCCGTGCCCACAGCTTTGGTAGTGGCGAACGAAGTATTCAGGGCAGTGGAAACCATAGGGCTCCCGGAATGCGCTATTAACTTAGCTCACGGGGTAGCTTATTTGTGCCAGTGTAAGAAAAACAGGAGTGCATATGCAGGCCTTATGTCGGCCATGAAAGACGTAAAAGCTTATGGAAACCTTCCCGTTCCTTTAAGGTTAAGGAATGCAGAAACAAAGCTTATGGAGCAGTTGAACTACGGAAAGGGATACGAGGATTATTCTAAGGAAGATTATCTGCCGGAAAAGTTAAAAGGTAAGAAGTATTTAAGATAACAATGATACAAATTGACTCTTGGGAATTCATAAAAGGTATATTATCGACGATGTGGACGTTTTGGCCAGTCTTAGCCTTTGTATTAGCTGTTCTTGCAATCAAATTAATTTTCAATAAACTAGAGTTAGAATTCGATAACCTCAAGATTAGTCGAAAGTTCAGGAAGGGAGAGAAATGGAGATCTGACAGAGATTTATTATATTGGCTTCGAGGGATGAACCCGTCGGAATTTGAAAGATATATCGCTGATTTGTTCTTCCGTCTAGGATATAATACGCAAAGTGTTGGAAAATCCCATGATGGGGGAGTTGACGTGATTGCCGAGAAAGATGGGACAAAAAACTATATCCAATGCAAGAAGTTCATTACCTCAGAGGTTACTGTTGGCGCAATTAGAGATTTTTATGGTGCCTTGGCTGATCATCTGGCTAATGGACAGGGATATTTCATTACTACTAACAAATTTACTCTCGAGGCAAAGAAATTTGCAGAAGATAAGCCAATTGAATTGATAGATGGTTTTAGGCTCATTGAATATATACGATTAGCAGAGAAAAAGAATGAAGATAACGGAGATAGAGTAAAAATTTGTCCAAAATGCGGGGGGACCTTGAAAGAAAGAGTGGGTAAATATAGCAAATTTTACGGTTGTTCTAATTATCCAAGGTGTAAATATACCGAGAGTATTAAATAACAATATGGAACAAAAACAATATCCTGAAGTAACCGTAGGCGTCCTGATCTTCAATAAAGAAGGGAAAGTCTTCTTAATGGTGTCTCCTAAATGGTTTAATAAATATGGGATTCCCGGAGGGCATATTGAACTAGGCGAAACGGCGGAAGAAGCTGCAAAAAGGGAGATAACGGAAGAAGTGGGCTTGGAGATAGAGGATATAGAGTTCTTGTTCTTCCAAGAAGCCATATTCCCAGAAGAATTCTACAAAAGGAAACATTTCATCTTTTTAGATTATATTGCCAAGGCAAAGACTACCAATGTTACTTTAGACGGCAGGGAATGTACAGAATATGTTTGGGTCACCTTAGACGAAGCATTAGAGCTTCCCCTTAATTCGTACACAAGGAATACGATTGTTGAATATAATAAAAAGAATAGATGAAGAAAATTGTAAAGTATAATAAGTTAATCAGGGACAAGATACCAGGAATAATAAGAAAGGCAGGATGGATCCCGACCATCAGGGTCTTGAAAACGTCCGAATTTTTAGGAGCGATTAAAAAGAAAGTTTCAGAGGAGGCCAGAGAGCTTATACGAGCAAAGGATAAAGAAGGGATTATTGATGAGATCGTGGATATCCAGGAGTTATTAGATGTTTTATCGCTTGAAATAAAGTTAACAAAAACTGAAATGAATAAGTTCCAAAAAGCTAAGAGGGAAAAACGCGGTGGTTTCAAGAAACGATTGTTCTTAATAGAAGAAAAGAAAGAGTAACTATGTGATTAAATTAGAAGAAGTAAGAGAATAAAAATTATAAATCACAAACCAATGCAAGAGAACGAAGTAAAATTCCTTAATATAGATCCTGAAGAGATAGAAAAGAGACTAGAAGAGATTGGAGCCGAAAAGATATTCGATAAGATCTACAAGAGAAGGGTGTTTGATAACCCAGATTTGAGTTTGAACAAGAAAGGAGCGTATTTAAGAGTAAGAGACGAAGGAGACAAAGTTACTTTCACTTTCAAGCAAAGATTGGGGATTAAAAGCCATGACGGAACGCAGAATGACGATGGTATGGAAGAAATAGAAGTGGAAGTCAGCGATTTTGAAAAGACCGCAGAGATAATCCTAAAACTAGGTTTGATAGAGAAGTTTTACGAAGAGAACAGAAGAATACGCTATAAGCTAAAGAGTATCGAATTTGACATAGACTTCTGGCCTCTTCTAGAACCTTATTTGGAAATAGAAGCTCCTTCGTGGAAAGAAGTAGATAAAGGGATAGAATTGCTCGGGCTGGATCCAAAAAACAAGAAGATATTCTCCACCTTTCAGGTTTACCAGTTAAGCGGAATAAATGAGCTTGATTATAAGATTCTAACCCTCGAAAAGGCGATAAAGAAGTAGTCCAGAGCCCTTATTGACAACAATCTCAACTTAGACTAGAGTCAAAACATACGCACTCCGCTTTGCTTGGGGAAGTGAATTTTACCCAAATACCGCAAAGTGATCTTAAGACAAGGAGCCATGTTTGCCGGGAAAAGAATATTGCATCGCGACGCAATTTGAGAGGGAGTGCCTCAAATTTGGCGTTTTGGCTCCAAAGAGGGTGGGAAGGTTTAGTTCAGAAGAGGTATGTCATGGGCTGTTCCATCGCGAGAACGGTTCCATGATCTGCTCAGCGCTATGAACTTTTGCGGTTCTGTTCGCTTGTCTCTGCTGGTGCTCGGTTTCAACGCGCCACTGATGCAAGGACTTTATTGCAACCTTCCCTCCTCTACCTATCCTACTTCTGCTATCCAAAGGCAGTTTTTTGTTAAAGCATTGCATTGGCAGAAAGATAATCAAGAAATAACAAAATAAAAGAGGGGAGTGCGCAATGAACATCCCCTCGTTTTGAATATTTTATCTATCCAGATCGGGGTTCTCAAAGTCTATCTCTTTTCCCTTGAGGTATCCCACGATCTCCGCGACGGAGCACTTGTAAAAGTCTTCTCCGTTTATACAGCCCCCTTTGTTCAGGTAGAAGACATCGTCGTCGGTCATTAAGGCCAGGACGATGGCAGGATCTACGCCGTCAATCAGGTTCTTGTGGTGAGCCAATAGGGCATAAGTGTTCTCCAGGAAAACATAATCATTCAGCATGTTGACGCAGTTGTAAACCTTGTACATGTTCTCTTTTATTTCCTTAAAGAGAATAGCTTCCTTCGAGGTTTCGAAGCACACGTCTCCCTTTTCCGCTGATTCTTTGCATAGTCCTTTTATAAAGAAGTTTAGCCTTTCCCTTTGCTTGGTGCCGCATAATTCGATAAGCTTCTTCAGTTGCGGATAGTTGCCTATATCCAGGATCCTGGTTCTCTGAAAGATGTCGTTATAGTCCGCCAGGGTGAAGCTGATTTTGTCGCTGTATGCGGTCACTTTGGCTTCCGGGAACATGTTTTGTTTTACCTGGCCAGAATGATACATGATTCCTTCTTTTGTCTGGCGGGTAAGGTTCAGTCCGTCTCCGTGCCGTTCCGCATATTGGGAAACGATGACGCCGAATTTGGCGTGAGAGAACTTCTTCCCGGTTTTTTCGGAAATGAATTGTTCTCCGAGATGTCCGAATGGCGCATGACCTATGTCGTGGCCCGAAGCTATTGCTTGGCACAAATCCACATTTAGGCCGAGCACGCTGGAAATGAATACTGCGACATTAACCACGTCATTCGTGTGGGTCAGGCGGTCGTGCACGTGCGCATTCACGTTGTTCGTCAGAACCTGGGTCTTTCCGCCAAGTCTGCGGTAGGCTTTGCTGGTTTTTATTTTGCCCAGGGTATCTACTGCATAGCTGTCCCCAGTGATTCCCATCCAGCTGTCTTCGTCGTTCTCAAAGGGTATTGCCCTGACTATTGCACTTTCAGGCATCCTTTTTGCACTTAAACATCCCAAATATTCTTTAAGCTCAAACATTAAGCCCTCCTTATATTCTTTAATATTTCAAGCTCCTTTATGGGAAAGAGCAGTAATTCCTATGTGCTGATATTACAACAATAAATTATATAAAGTCAAGTTATGTATTATTGACTTACGGTAAATTATTGTTATAACTATAACATAAATAAGTAACAGGGAGGGTTGCTTAATAACCGCCCTTTTAAAATAGAAACAATATTTATAGGAGGTATTCCCATGACTTCAGGTGTGAAAAGGAAGAAACTGGATTCAACTTCTCTTCTTGAAATAAAGACTCTCGGCGGACAGCTCTTGCAGGTTGAATGCGTTTCGGGGCAGGAAGAACTCGTCAAGAATCTGTTCGCGCAGTTATCGACCATATGGGTTGAAGAACCCTCTACCAGGCGAACCATAGTAGACCATGGTGGATACAGCGGTTTTACTCGCTACAATATCGTTCAGCACGAATACATAGGTGGTGGTAATGCTTCCGGTGGCGGGTATATAGAGCTGCTGGAAATCAAAGATCCGCCCACCGGAAGATGCGGGACCGTAATCCATGCTTATGTCAGCCACGGCGGCCACAGGGTCTTCGAGTTCAAGAGTTTAATATCTGCCAAAAGGGCATTCAACCCCGTATTCGACCACGTTATGTATGGTTGGCCCGAACCGGGCGGAGTTGTCCGCGAATTCGTATCCGGATGGTTAGAGCCCTGGTTCTGCGCAGTAGGGGACCAGAATCTCCTGGGAGACTTCGTTTTTCCTGATGTCTTTGCTGAAGAGGACGACTTTTTCCGGGTCGGAAGAAAATTCGTTGTCTCCGAGAACGGGGCCGAGTCAATAAAGATATGCATGGGCTGCTTATTGGAAAAACCAGAGCTGTTCCACTCATATCCCGGCGAAGCGGAAAGAAAACATCGCATCGTCCAGTGGCTTGACGGCACTCAGTGGCGCGAATCTTATCACACCTCAAACGAGATTCCGAAACCCCTGGAAGATGTTTCACCTTCCCTGGCCGCCAACTTGAAAATTAGCTTCGGGACCTTCGGAGAGCTAATGCCGGATCAGAAGTCTTTTATTCTTTCTCTTCCTACGGGGGAGGAGTTGGTCGGTGTGATCCAGAATAAACCTTCTATCAAGAAATAATAATTATAAGCGGGTGTGTCGTAGTTACGCCACCCGTTTTTTATTGGAGTTATCCTTGACTTATTTTAAAAAGTTGTTATAATCTACGCATAAATAAGTAACAGGGAGGGGGTTACTTAGCCCAGCCCTTTTAAATATGAATAACTTCAGTAATGAAAGAAATACGGAAATGGAAAGTTGAAAGGAGTAAAAGGTGTTAGCATTTCTAATTGTCTTGCTCTACATGGCTTGCGTCATTCCAATCATCGTCAACTTCATAAGGTCGTTGACGGAGAGGGAGGTCAGCAAATCCGCCTGGACGACATCAACCATAGTAGCTATAGGAGGAATATTCCTATTGAGCGTAGGCCTGTGGCTAATTGATGTTTATACCGACGTCCTCTTTTTCGAAAACCTCGGTTATCAAAGCGTCTTCTGGAAAACCAACCTCTTAAAGTGGGGGTTCTTCTGGGGGGCATGGATCGGATTTATAATCTTATTCATGCTTAACTACAGGATCATAAAAAAATCCTTTAAACTCTTCGGACCGCTCAAGGTCGTAGTGCCACTCAAAGAAAAGGTAATCAGCAACCCGAGATCATTTAGAAGGCTGTCTGACGATATTGAAGACTACGAGCGTTCGGCTCGCAGCCGTTACGAAGAAGAAAGGGTAAAGAGCTTAAAGAGAAATAGTCTTATAGTCGAAATATCGGCCTGGACTTATGCAACATTGTTCGGCGTAATCATGGCCGCGTTCATGGTCGGGGGTTGGGAAAAAGCCCTTTTGTGGGCTAACCAGACTCCGATGGGCGTTATAGATCCCATATTCGGTAAAGACATAAGCTTTTATCTCTTCTCCATGCCGTTCCAACAGTATTTGAGCGGCTGGATATTCTGGGTATTGGTATTATTCCTAATAGGGACAATATGTATCTACTGGGTTTACACCAGCTTCACTGATGAACGAAGCAAGGACGATATCAAAGACAAGATATGGGGAGCATGCAAAAGCCACTCCGCATTCTTCGTCTTCTGTATTGCCATTGTCTGGGTCTGGGAAAGGGTGCTGGGAATGTATCAGCTTCTTTACTCCACGGGAACAGTTTACGGCGCCGGGAACACAGATGTTTCTGTAAGAATAGGAGCCAACTGGGCGATGATAGTTGCAATTTGTTTGTTCGCCCTGGTCCTGTTCATTCGGATATTCGTTAAGAAAGACGGATTACTCTTCCTCGGCGTCCCGATTGTTTTGATCTGGATAATAGGAGTAGGAATTGTCCCAGCCTGCTACCAACAGTTCTCCGTAAAGCCGAACGAACTCGAGAAAGAACAAACGTACCTGAACTACAATATTGATTCAACGCGCCAAGCTTTCGGTCTCGACAAGATGGACGAGAAGGAAATGGACATAAGCGAAAACATCACCAAGCAACAGCTTTCTGACAACCAACTGATCTTGGGAAACATAAGATCCTGGGACTGGAGAGTGCTTGTTTCCAACTATCAGCAGAAACAGCTTTTCCGGCAATATTACCAGTTCAACGACATTGATATCGACAGGTACAAGGTTAACGGTGATTATCGGCAGGTGATGCTGGCAAGCCGCGAAATGGACCAATCTAAGCTTGATCCCAAAGCCCTGACCTGGGTTAACGAACATATCAAATACACCCACGGTTACGGATTGGCGTTGAATGCGGTGAACGAAGCCACCGAAAGCGGAATGCCTATTTATTTGGTAAAAGATATTCCGCCCGTCAGCACTATTTCCGAGATCAAGGTAGCTCGGCCCGAAATTTATTTCGGAGAGCTGACCATTAACCACGTATACACCAACACGAAGGAACCCGAGTTTGATTACCCCCAGGGGGATCAGAACGCTTATTGCTTCTACGAGGGCTCCGGCGGAGTAAAGCTGGACTCATGGTTTAAGAAACTCGCTTTCGCCTTAAAGTACGACGGTATGACGCTCTTTCTCTCGGACTATATAACTCCCGAGAGCAGGATACTTTATTACCGTCAGGTGAACGAGAGAATCCAGAAAATAGCCCCGTTCCTTCTCTACGATGCAGATCCTTACATGGTTGTCGACAGCAACGGGAAGCTCTGGCTCATGCTTGATGCCTTTACGACTTCAAATTATTATCCTTATTCCGAACCATACGATGGAGCACCGTTTAACAAAGAGATAAACTACATCCGTAACTCGGTTAAGGTGGTGGTTGATCCGTATAACGGATTCGTGGACTTCTACATTGTGGATGAAACGGATCCGATAATAAGAGCTTACCAGGGAATTTTCCCGGCGCTGTTCAAATCAAAAGACCAGATGCCTAAAGACCTGGTTTCGCACCTAAGATATCCCGAAGACTTGATCTACGTGCAGGCAAAAGTTTACTGCACCTATCATATGACCGATCCCGGTGTTTTCTACAACAAGGAAGACCTTTGGGAAATCGGCAAGGAAATCCACGGAAAAGATCCGCTGGAGATGATTCCTTACTTCGTGATAGCTAGTCTGCCCGGCGGGGAAGACGAAGAATTCATCCAGATGTTGCCTTTCACGCCGAAAGACAAAGAGAATCTAATCGGCTGGATGGCTGGTCGTTGCGACGGAGAGGAATATGGCCAGGGCTTGGTATTCAAGTTCTCAAAACAGACTCTGGTTTACGGGCCGATGCAATTTGCAGCCCGAACTAACCAGAACGATGAGATAGCCAAGACTCTCGCTCTCTGGACGCAGGCGGGGTCTGATGTGATCCGAGGCAACACTTTGATCATTCCGATTGCCGATACGTTGATGTACTTCCAACCTGTTTACCTGAAAGCTCAAGAATCGGAGATGCCGGAATTGAAGAAAGTCATTGTGGCCATCGGCGACAGGATCGACTGGGGCGACAATCTTGAAGACGCTCTGGGTAAGATATTGGGATTCTCTTCCAAAAGCACAGTGCAAACCGCACCAGTGGTAGTGGGAGAAGACATCTCTGGGTCTCTAAAGTCAATCCAGGGTCACTTTGATGAGTATCAAAGGCTGACAGGGGAAGGGAAGCTGGTTGAAGCAGGACAGGAGTTGGAGCAGCTCCGTACTGAGATAGACCGGCTCTTAGGCCAATAAAAGGAAAATATAACTTAAGGGGGTAGATGAAAATTCTACCCCTCTTTTATTTTCTTAATGATTGACTTTTTGCTAAAAAGATGCAAAATAATAAAAGATGATGGATAAGATAATTAGGAAACTTAAGCTGATATTCGTGCCGTGCGAGGAGAATAAATTCCGTCCGCACTTTCTCAAAAGCAAGTTTTTGCTTTATTACATTTTGGTGCTTTTCGTATTGAAAGTTTCCGTCCTTCCGTTGTTATACTGTCTTCCTGAAAGCAGCCTTTTTGCCGATTTGACCAAGACCTCTCTGATGGAAATGATGAACACAGACAGGACGTCTTTGGGAATGCAATCCTTAAAGGAGAATGAGAAGCTTAACGAGGCGGCTAGGCTAAAGGCCCAGGATATGATGGAGAAGGATTACTTTGCCCATTATAGTCCAGAAGGGACGACTCCTTGGTTCTTCTTTGATCAGGCGGATTACAGCTATAAATTCGCTGGCGAAAATCTTGCCATAGGATTTATTGATTCAGAAGAAGTTTATGGAGCTTGGCTTGATTCTCCTACGCATAAAGAAAACATTCTAAACGCTAAATATAGTGAAACGGGGATTGCAATATTAAAGGGGGATTTCCAGGGAAAAGAAACTATTCTAGTAGTGCAGCTTTTTGGATTCCCTTCGACTACCATATCTAAGGTTGAAACTGAAAAGCCAATAGCCCAGGAGAAGGAAGTAATTTCTTTTGAAACTTCCACAGGGCCTGCAGTAGCCGGAGAAACAGCAGAACCAGAAAAAGAGAACAGAGCCGCAGAGAAGATTTTCTATTTCTTATCTTTTGATTACTACGATATATTTCAGAAGGTCATTTACGGATCTTTGATTTTCATAATAGCGGCTCTGCTTGTTAACATTTTTGTAAGGATTGATGTTCAGTTCAAGGATTTGATATTCAAGACATTGGGTTTCCTCTTAATCCTTTTTACTTTTATTATTATTGATAAGGCAGAGATAGTAAGACTCATATCAGATGGAATTAGAATCAACTAAAAGAACAATAAGGATTTTTGGGAAGTATTTTTTGCCCATTTTCATTTTGGCCTTCATTGTAATAAACTGGATGGATTTTAGCTGGGCTTTTAACTACAGAGTGTTGGGAAGCTTAGTTTCAGAGAAACTGCAGGCAGAAGAGCCAGTCGTTGATAACGAAACAGAAACTCAGTCGAATAGTACGGTTAATGTTGGAAAGAAAGCGGAAGCAAAGGAGATAGATAACTTAATAGAAATACCTAAAATTGGCATTTCGGCTCCGATAATCTTTCCCGCGGCCTCAACGACGGAAGAGAGAGTCCATGAATTGTTGGACTCTGGAACGGTTCACTATCCGTCTTCTGCTCTTCCCGGAGAAGAAGGGGAGACTATAATATTGGGACATTCTGCTCCGGAGAATTGGCCTAAGATAAAGTACGATTGGGTGTTTAGCGATTTGGACAGTTTGGCATGGGGAGACGAGATTCTTGTGTATTTTGAGGGAGAAAAGCACGTTTATCTCGTGGAAGATAAGATATTCATAGAGAGAGGGGAAGAACTACCGAAAGAGAACTATGTAAAAGGCGAGAATACCATAATTTTATTGAGCTGCTGGCCGCCAGGGAAGAATATCAGGAGGATAGCGGTTATTGCCAGATAGGCCTTGAAAAATACAGAATAAATTGTATTGTATAGTATCGTTAACAACTTAATTACTGCCATTTAGAGAACTAGATAGGCATGCATATATTAGAGAATTCATCATAAGGAGGTCTTTATATGCCAAAGATAAAGGCATGGCTAAAGGAAAGGCGGGAAAAGTGGGATAGCTTTTGGAGAGATGTTAAGACCTGGTTTGATCCGAACATCGGATGGTCCAAACAACAGAAGATCAGTATCTACATCTGCACAGCCGCGGCGATAGTCGTCTTTATAATCCTTTCGATTGCATTAGCGACGATAGTCGGCCACTGGGCGAACCTTAAAGAGATAAACGCCGAGCAAGGTAGGACTATTCTCTTGCTAGACAAAGAGAAGGCTGACGCAATAAGCCAGCTTGCCGCAGACAATGCGACCATTGATTCCTTACAAGGCCAGTTGGATACAGTCAATAGAAACGTAATCCTTCTGCAAGGCCAGCTGGAGACAGCCGAGGCAGCTGCAGCAAAAGTGCCCGGTCTAGAAGAAAAGCTTAACGCCGCCCTGAAGGAGTCAGAGAATCTGGCCCTACAGCTCAAGGATGCGCAAGAGAAACTGAACCCAGGATCTATTCCTGCGACCTGGACGAGTTTTTCTGGGGCTGAAGCTTTCGACCTGACAATGAGAACTTTCGGAAACATCCGTTTCAAGGTTACATTTGCCGAAAGTCTTATCCCCGGCATTGAAGAAGCCGAAAAGTTCGTTCTGCAAAAACCTGCCAACGTGTCTCTCGTTTCCTGGATCGGAAGATTCGAGAAAACAAGAGACTGGCCGGTTGGAATCGTCATGCCTCAAGCAGCAGGCTGGGGCGAGGAAGTGTTCATAGCCAGGGACGCGTCAGGGGTTCCTAGATATTACACATTCAACGAGAAGACTTCTAAAGTCGTTCTCGTTGACGGAAGCTTTGAAGCATTTGATCCCTGGTGGGTCATGGTTGTCACTGCTTCTCCTCAAGAATAGCTTTTTGTTGATGATCGGACCCGCAAGACGCAAGTCTGGCGAGTCCCTTCATCCTTTTTTAAAGTTTGTAACTATGAGTTGCAGATTCTAAAAAGGGTAAACATTAATGTTGTGGAAACCAAAAGAATAAAAATAATAGCAATCTTATTAATTGGCCTAATTGCATTGCAAGTAGCCAGTTTTGTTATTGCTGCGCCTCCTGCTGGGAACGATCCTGGGACTTCCGTCCCTCCAGCGGGAAATGACCCTAGTGCTTCTGTTCCCCCTGCAGGAAATGATCCTGGGACTTCCGTTCCTCCTGCCGGAAATGATCCTAGTTCCTCCGTCCCTCCAGCGGGAAATGACCCAAGCATTCCACCATCTCCACCCGTGAGCCCGTCTCCATCCCCATCTCCGTCTCCTACGCCATCCCCGACACCAACCCCGACACCAACCCCGACACCAACACCTACTCCGACTCCTACTCCGACTCCAACTCCCACGCCAAGCCCAACTCCGAGTCCAGTCCCAGTAAGTGGGCCAGATCCCGGTTTAGGTGGTCCCATATCGTCTCCATTTGTTTACTTCTTTTCTGCTCCGGATCCATCAATAAAAATTGAAAAGACCGTGAGCGATTCGGAAGGAGGAACATTCCAGGAATCTATTTCAGTTGATCCAGACGAACTAATCTTCTTTAAGATAGTGCTTTCCGCTAAAGACGGAGATGTTAGCGACGTATTCTTCAGGGATGCGATGCCAACTAATCTTATTTATCTTGGGAATCTTAAGATAAACGGAGAGGGGGCAAGCGGAAACGTGACGGATGGAATCAAAGTAGGGGATTTGCGTTTTAACAGAAACAAGACTATTACTTTCTATGCAAAGACAGCTGCCGAATCAGCATTTTCTTATGGAGAAAATATAATAGTTAATAACGCTATAGCATACAATAATAGCATTTCTTCGCAGGACGGAGCAGAGGTAATAGTGTTGAAAAGGGGAGTGCTCGGAGCGACTGATATTAGGACAGGGCTGACGAACAACATCTTTTTGGATTATTTTATTCTTCCTTTAATAATAACGGTTGCTCTATTGTGGATTTTCAGATCCCACATAATAAAGCACGAAGAGTGGTTTGATTCAAGAAAGAAGGAATATAAGAACTACAAGAGCCAAAAGATACTTCAGCTTAAGATTGCCAAGATAAAGACAAAAGAGTTAATCAAAAAGATCATCTAACATCGAGCTATTATAAAGATCTCTCCTTTTAAGGCTTCAAAGATCCTAATTGTACCAAGTCTCTGATCACAAACCGGAGATTTTTAAGTTAAACAGTACTACATTGACAAAACTGGTAGAATATTTTATTGTATGGAATCAAGCTTTTGCAAAAATAAGGGTGATAACCCTGCAGAATAGCTTAGTAGCACATTTAAGGAGGTGATGAGTAAGGAAAATATACCTTGCCCTAAACTGCACATTAAGTATTTAAAAGGAGTCGAAATGAAAGATGACCAGGCAACAATTAGCTTGCCACAGGTAAACTATCCTGATATCGTCCTCTGGAAGTCAGTCCCGGCAGCCCAAAAAATGAAAATAATAAATGCTGGTGATTTCCACAAAGAAGACCTTCTCGCTAGTATCGGCATCGGCCATTCCAATCTTACCCACACTTTCGGCATATGCGATCCCGAAGAGATAAAAGAGCGCCAGGAATTGCTCAAGTTCTTCGTAAACAATCCCCGCATCGCCCGCGCCATCTTGAAGCAGCCAATGGAGTCGGAAATACCGGACTCCGAAATGTCATTCATAGTATACTTCAACCTCAACAAGGCTCGCAGCCCCTACTGGCAGCAGGTTCGAACCGTCCTCAATATGATTGAGGGACCCGCCAGAAAAGGCAGAACGGTGCCAGCCAGGCTGGAGGAATTCAGCAGAGCCCTAGAGGAAACACTTCCTCTGGAAGAAGTAGAATGGCAAATGGGTCGCGAAGTAGCTCGTGACCTTCAGAAGATATCCTTCTTCGAGGGGGTCATATCATTCAAGGTCAGGGAAATGGACTATAGCTCGAACGAGACAAAGAAGATCAGCGGCTACACGGTAACCAACCTGGCGACCAAAGAAAGTTTCGCTTATGGTTATCGGGAATATTCACTTTCCCTGGGACTGGCTAAGTCGCGGTCGTATCCTGAATGGACCACGAAGGAACCCTTTGGCATAGCCAAGTGGATCATAGACAGGATAAACAGCGGGGAGCAGAAAAAATCGTATCGCAAGTCCATCGTTTCAGATATCAGTAAGGGCACGATAGCAGACATCACCAACGCCCTGATGAAAGAACTGAAAGATATCCGCTGGGAACGTGACGATCTTGAGGGCGGCACCATCAACGTGATGTTCTCTTATACGGCAGCCGGCCTGGGATTGCGTATTGTTTCCCTGGAAATGGGAAAAGTCCTGGA
>Ga0172381_10003809_pt1 | contig 15787 bp, 20 predicted proteins | sample Leawel6488metaG_FD_119754 | JGI IMG/M metagenome (GOLD analysis project Ga0172381, IMG submission 119754) | Leachate microbial communities from a municipal landfill in Southern Ontario, Canada - Leachate well 64-88 metaG | ecosystem: Engineered > Solid waste > Landfill > Unclassified | place...
ACTACGCTACAAGACCCATCACGGCCCCTCCGCCTTTACCGATGTTGGACGCTACTTAGTTTACTCATTGTGTTATACTAAATACGGATACAGATGGTATGTCTCCGCAAAAGAGCCCCGAGCTGTTGCCTCCCTCGGGGCTCTTTACTACTTCACCCAATGAATTACCCGATTATCGGGATCATCTAATAATTGCAGCGCCGGACAGTTCGGCATGCTCTGTGCCAGCTCTCTAGCCAGATCGAATGTGCACGAAACTGGGACAGCCTCGATATCCTTCTCATCGAATACCACATGGGCAAATATTGTAGCCAGTCTGTTGCTGCTGAAGCACACGAGACCCAGTGTTTTTAGATCGCTCTCCAGACTCATGGTGAGATGTTCCTCGGTCTTCGTCTGCAGAATCCACAATCTGTTCGGGAAGTCTTCCAAACCCAGGATTGCATGCTTTTTCTTTTCTTTGCCTGCGAAGATATCTCTTACGTCATCAGCCTTGTCTCTCTTTCTGCTCATGTTGTGCCTCGATTATTCGCTCGATCCTGTCAATGATGTGGCCGCTGTGCGTTAAAATATTCGAATCAATGTAAACTACTTTGCCCCCAATATCACGCATCGTAGCCTCTTCGGGAATGTTCTTCCCTGCATACTCGCTGCCTTTGACATAGATATTGGGTTGAAGCGTATACAGCAGGTGGCATGGATTGTCGCAGGCAAACGAATATACGTGATCGACTGCTCTGAGTGCTTGGAGAACCGCCATGCGATCCACAAGGGGCACAATGGGCCTGCAGGGGCCTTTCCGCTTCAGGTATGCATCATCGTTAACCAGGACAGTCAGCGTATCTCCCAGCTTTCGTGCCTCTTCGAGCAGCCTGATGTGTCCGGCGTGCAGTATATCGAAGCACCCGGAACATATTACCGATGTTATCATTTCTAATTCCTCAACTTTTCTTGGATTAGAGCGCGCAATCTTTGCGCTCGCTCCTCGTAGTAATCCATGCCACAGTAATCGTCACGCATGTAGCAGTCGCCGAAGTATTGGCACTCTTTGTCGTAAATCTTGAAAAGTTCACTCAAATCCATATGTCGCCAATTCTTAGCCATAATTGTCACCTGTAAGTTATGTTATGCTCGAACTTGCGGTGGATTGCTCGGTCAACTTCACGAATCTGAGCCTTTTGTTTGCTGCTCGTATCACTTTTTACTATTTTGGATCGAACTGCATACAGCTCTCCGAGCGACATGTATCTATAGTTTTTGCTCACGACTACTCTCCTTACTCCCCATCGATCACATGCTCCGCGTGATGTTAAGCACAGATCGATATCGCGCTCTCCTCGCGTCCAGCGCCTGCTCATCCGATCATTGGCCCACCACTGCCGACCGTTGATCCAATAGTGCTTGTTCAACGGCAGTCCATGGCGCACGGCACATGTTCTACCGGGGATCGTTCGCTCACCGTTGGCCGTGCGCCGACCGGTGGGGTGATAGGCACTGACAACTGCGTAGTTTGGCCTTGCCACGGGTATGCACGGTGTCGTGAATATCATGTAAAGTGTTAGATAAATAATCAAATCAAAAACTCCTTTGGATAGGTTTCCGTGATAACTTGGAGCACCACGGTTGGGATGAGCGCGAAGTAAAAGGTAAAAAACGTTGAGATTCGCGCACGGTCAGGGTCTCGATGCCAGTAACACCCAATCCATAAATCACGTGGCTCGAAAATGAATCTCACAGTGTTGATGTAGTGTCTGCCGATTCTCATCGTTGCTCTTTTTTCATCCCCCTTACTTGCACAATAAAACCAAGTAGTTTATCACGCGGATAAAACTTTTCTTTCTGCAGCGCCTCTACCCGTCGAATCTTTTTATGGTTTATGGTGTCAAAGACTATGCCCGCAGGATCGTCTCTGCAGTCCCGTATTCCACCCAGGCTCTCTGTGCCGTCGTCATTCGTTTCAACCTCAAGTGCGAGGCCGAGGGGGTGCAGGAGTCGCCTGTTTATTTCCTGCAGGAGTCCCAGCTCTCGGAACTCTTTGATATCCATGTACTTAGTTTCTTTGTTCATTGTTGTCCTCCGTTAAAGGTAAAAAGTGGAGAATATATCCTCATCGTCCACTGTTTCGGTTTTCGGGTTGAAGTAGACGTTTGCCAGGGCCTCTTTGCACGCTGCCGAAATGGCGTTTTCAATTTCCTCTCGCTTGAGGTCTTTCAGGCTTGCATTGGGCATAATCGCCAGTTTAACTTTGACACTGCCTATCTCCACCTCGGTTTCAACGCCCGATCCGGTGAGCAGGGACAGTATGATACCCTCAACTACTTGCATTTCTTTCTCCTATGTCATTTTGTATTCCTGCACTCTTCGGACTGTATAAACTTACCTGTAACACCCGAGACGAGGCTTAAGCAGGCATACTGAGCCATTAGCGGGGCTTCTATGATTATATCGGCCCCACACGATTCACATATTGCCGGATAATCATTATCATCGCTCCACAATTCTAACTCAGCAGTTTCCATGGTGACCTCTCCGTGGCGGTGTGAGATTAGTGATGTTTACATGGAACACGGTCCCGTAGGCTTTGCAGATGCGCGACAGTGCTTGACTGGGACTCGTGCACTCCATCTCTTCCACTACATCGGGTTCAGGTCTTTTCTCCTCTTTCTGAGGAGTCTTGTAAGCTGTGATGCGATACCTGCACGTTTTTATTTCGGTTTCTTCTTGGTTCTCCACAACAGCATCGTCGTGAACCTTGAGTCTGGGACCCTCGTTTGCTGGCATAACTTCGACAACTACCGGGTTCTTCCGTGGTCGTCCACGCTTGCGCTTCTCTTCTATCATTGTCTGTTTGCCTCCGCCACGTTGATAAAGAAATGCATTCGACCGTCCCCGGAGCGTGACATGTGGTAAGAACACGACTTCGGGATGTAGTGAGCCTTGCTCTCATCGAGCGGGATGACTATGGTCTGCTTTCCAGCCGACCGGGCCTGTTTAACCACATCTAAAACTTCTTTCTTTGTCATCGGTTCGCCTTGGAGCTGGCTTTGGAAATCTTCCGTCGAGCCTTGGCGTTCTTATCGATTCTTCGGCAGCGCTTCTTCTTTTTAGGGAGTGCAAATAATCTTGCCAGGTCACCCTCGCTGAAAACCGGAACTGATTTTGTTGCTTCCATTATAGTTCTCCTTCACGCATAGCTTTTCCAACTTCTGCGTATTTTTCAAAATCTTCGAATTTAAGACAACGAGCACAGTGCATGCCGCCGGATGGAAAGTATCCAGGACAGGGTTCAATAGGTATGGGTGCACAACTTTGCATCATTGCATAGCACGCCCTGCGAGCATCCGCCAATTCTTGTATGAACTTGTCCATATCTTTTGTCCTACTTTAATAATACCAGAACAATCTTATCGTAGCAATCAGTATAATTACCTGTTTTTACTCGTAATCTCTAATTGCACGCCCTACAGGGAATCGAGGAACGTTGTATTTCGAGAGATTCTGGTATCGAACTGTTAATTCCTTGCCCTTGGGATCAAACTCACCGGTGCAGTAATTATACCAGAGTTGTTTTCTATCTTCGATAGTTCCCTCCGGTCGAACATTGAATGTTTTACCGTCCGGGGTCTTGCACACGTAGATAATACACTCAGCTTCGCGGCCACGACCATCAAGGCAGTCAACAATTTCGAACTCTGAGTCTATGAATCCTAGCACCGAGCCATCGGCGGATTCCATGAACTTAAACTTCAATAGATCGCGGGAGCGCTGACCTATCGCATATTTTCCGTTGCAGCTTCGCAGCATAACTCCCTCGTACCCGATTTCCAGGCACTTCATAAGGCGCGCTTCCGCATGATCGGCATCTGTGCACATAACTGTTTTAACTAAATGAACATTCTCCGGTAATACGCCGGAACTTTCAGCTTGTTTGAAAGTTTCTTCAAGTATTGCGCGGCGCAGTCCAAACGAAGCATCGAATGGAACCTGTTCATTTGGAATTGTGTCAAAAACATAGTAAGACAGTAGTGGCGTCAGCTCGGGGTTGAACTTGGCTGTGGCCGATTTGACCTGCTCAAAGGGACACTCGGGAGGCAGCATAAGTTCGCCATCGAGGATGAGGCCGTTGGTGTCGAACTTAAGATGTTCTATAACTTCATCGGGATATAATTTACCCTTGCGCGACCATGCCTTATTGCCGTCACTGACACAACGGAATCCATCGAACTTCGGCTGGCAGTAGCAGGGAAATACGAACTTTTTAGCATCTTTTGGATACTTGTATGCCAACATGGGGAGAGGCAGGGCACTCGACGTGGCCCCGGCTTCATGGTAACCCTCGTCTGTTTTCTTGTTCACGGCAGAGCGCATTTCAGATTTGGCCTGATCCTCGGGAGTAGTTTCGTTAGCGCGCCCGATGTTTTTGCCCTCAACTTTGGTCATCTCGGAGCGGTTCTTTTTACTTAATCCCTCAGCAAGCTCCTGCCACGATACTGTGTAAGTGTATACTTCACCCTCACACGTAATGACAAACATTTGCCAGAACTTTTTTCGACCGGAAGAGTTTATTGATTCTAATTCCGGGCTGCAATCTATAACCTCGTGCATGGTTGCCTCCATAAATAATTTGGCTTCGGGTCAAGGATTCGAACCTCAATCTCGTGGTCCAAAGCCACGCGTCCTGCCTATTTGGACTAACCCGAAGCAAACTTTAGTTAAAATCAGGGAATTCGTCTTTTGCTGCTGGCGGTTCGGGGATTGCAAATCCTCTAACATTCGGAGACAGCCAGATGCGCCCACTGGAATGCTTAAAGAAGCAGCTTTTGCGCCGCAGAACTTTGCAGCCTATGATTACCAGCCACATAGCGGGCCATTGGACAATCGGCAATCCGAGATACCATTCTTTGATTGCCTTGGTTTGTCGGTTTGCGAAGCCCAGAAGAATGAATAGAAGAATCCAAAAGATCGGGGCCAGAACAATACCTGTCCAATTAGTATAAAGCCATTCTTTCATATTTGCCTCCAGAATCAGCCAGAGTGGATAGCCAGAGTACTCTGGCTGTTTACAAGGATAGTATAGCATACAAGGATATTGGTGTCAACCCGGTACAATTACCTGATTCTATATCCTCCGGGAACCGTAACTATTTTATTACCCCAAGTATGGCCGCACTTTGTATTTTTGCAAATATAGCCCTGGCGATGGAACCAGCCTGATTCATCAAAGTCCGCTTTAGACATCGGACCATTTTTCTCGATGTGTGTGGAACCACACTTGGGGCAGTAGGATGCTGCCTCATCTATCTCTTCGCCTGTAGATTCGTCAATTATTCTCGGTTTATTCATTTTAAGTGACTCCCAAAGTTTCTTATCTCGTTGACAAGTTCGTAGTTCTTTTGCTGAAGGTCAAGAATCTCTTCAGCTTGGTTTCGATTTTGATCCTCAAGCCCATCACAGCGTTTTTCCAATGACCGTATCTCGGATACCAGTTGTTTGCGCTCGGTCATGAGTGATTTCTGCAGGGCCACAGACGCCCTGGTGTCGTATTTTCTGCCTCTAAGGTTGCTCCAGTTGTAGACAAAAGCTCCGATCACACCGAGAAGTGATGGTAATATATATCGAAGAAATATGTCCATAGTGACCTCCTACATCAAATAGGGAGTTATAACGCTCAGGATGCTTGACCCGTCATATAGTGTAGTCAGGCTTGCATACTGTGCTTGCAGTTGTGTGTACAAGGTCATAGCGTAAGCTGCCCGAGCGGAGACCATGCGAGCACGAACGTCAGTTTCCATGCGTGCTCGCTCATCAGCATTTATCATTCCATCGTGATCCGTATCAAAACTTCTAACGTAGTCGATGTCCCTGAGTAAACTTGCACGCAGATTCAATCCTATATCGATGACTGTTTGTTCTATTTGCTGTATGTAAGTCTCGGACGGGTATACAGTCTGTGTCCACATGCCTTCTTGCAGATTATACACTCGATTCAAGACGGGCTGCATCTGCATGCGTAGTTGTGATGCATGACAACTCATAACTTCTTTGATGCCCACTAGTATCGAGTTTAGTGAGTTACAATCATATAAAATCATCATCTTGGCTTGTGACAGTAAGTTCACAAGTAGTTGACATGCCACTTGGGTATGATTGCTCGGTGCGGTAGCGTATCTATCTTTGATTACGGCCACAATTATATTGCGGTATGCCGTATGACTGACATCAACTTGTAGGTCGAACTGTTGATAGGATTCCTTAAAATAGTAGTCAGGATCATACAGATCAGGGTCTATGGGCAGATGTGTAATCGGGTCCAGACTCATTGCATTGTTTATCATTTTAGATTGATAGTTATACAGTGGTGAAGCGTGATACGCGGTGGGATCGAATGTACCTCGATCTCGGGGGTCAACTACCCATAAGGGAGATAGACTACCCGTATCATCGCTACCGTAGCCGGACCAATATCGATATTCGTAGAAATCTCTTATTATCGGCAGAGCATCAGTGGACGCCTTGATATCTGCCAATAGGTCTATAATTGTATTCTCATCCACTACTCCATAAAAACCTGGTATGTCTTTCCCACAGGAGTCTTGTCGTGGAGTTACAACAACATCTCTTGACTGCAGATATAGCGTCATCAAATCTAATAAGTTTCTAACACGATTATCTCCCGGAAATACAGTATCCCACGGAGTTAAATGGGCTCTTAGGCACTCAATAGCAAGCGTGGTCCTTAGATTGGTTATGCCGGGGACGTAACTTAAACAATTACAACCAACTGCTATGCCACAAGCCTCAAAGACTGTTAAACAGTCAATAGGAGTGTCTATACCGTAGACACTGCGTGCACCGAAATACCTTTCGAGGGCATTTAGCACGTGCATTGAATCTTCGGCATCTGCTTTCATTATTTGCCTGTAAGTTACTGTCAGCATTAGTTAATTTATTACCTCACTCGCAACATCAGGGTTTAGTGGAATGGCAAAGCCACTAACTGGGGCATTCAGATCAAAGTAAACTTCGCATCTGTATACTGTGCCATAAGCTAGGCCACGATTTGTTACATAGGGATTGTCGGCTGTGAATATCACACTACCTTCCATTACGTTGTAGATAACTTGTGAGTATTCCGGGTCCCCCCGTTGTAACGAGTAGTTTTGTCCATAAATTAAACTACCACAAAGAAGGTTTCCACAGAATATTGATTCACACGTGTTTCCGACTAAGTATCCAGGGTCCTCCGTAAAGCACATAGGAGTGCTTCCACCGGGATTTTCTACGCTTACTTGGGTTACAAGCCCCCATCGATGGACTTTATGGGCTCTGTGTTTAAGTGCAAATGAAACTTCTATGTGCTTAAGAGGCACAGTTGTGTAGAAGCACTTCGTTACCGTGTATATTTCAGCAAAGTTGTTTCCTACATCTTGGCCTAAGTTACTTACCAATAATTCTTGGGCATCTGCGGGGGCCAGTAATTTTATGTCCGCATAGTTAACAGGTACCACATACCTTTGAGCCCCAGTAGCCATGTGGCCAGTTAAACTAAGTTTTACGTCGTCATCCGGTAGATCGGGAGCACCCGCACCTAGAAGGTCTCTATCAGGCTTAAAGACTACCTGAGCATCCCAAGTAGCCCAAGCATCTCCGTTAAAATAGTTACACATGTAACCCGCTTCGTAGAGATTATGGCTAGCAACGAGAGGGGATGCATAGTCTATTGAGTCTGCACGAAATCCAAGACCATTTTCACCTAGTTCTCGGTTACCCTCAACACGTCTTCCTTCCATCATATCGGCACGGAATGATATAGTAATAGATACCCAAGCCCAAGGTCCAGGCTCCACAACACAAGCTCGTTTTTTATCCGGCACATCGTCTCCTATAGGAATAGATTCCCATGGAGGACCTGATAGTTCTGTGTTACCGGTTATGATTTCCTTAACCCATGGTGCGTTGGGTTCTTCACTAGTTGGGCCTTCTTGTGTTATGCTTCCTTCTATATCTGTGAATGATGCATTTATTACGCTACGTGGAAACATGTAGTAGGCTTTTGACGCTTTACCCAACCACGCACGAACTTGCTCCATTCTATCAAAGTTTTCATCGATGTAAGTTTGCAGCTTTTTTATCAACTTGTGATCTTTTACGCTATCTTGTTTAGCGTTTTCGACATCTACTTGTCGTTGATAGCTAATTATCAGATCAGCTAAGCTGGCTAATTCTTCTTCATAACGCTCGGCATTAGTCATTGTGCTGTGAGGCACGTTTAGCACATAAAAACCACCACGTCCAGTATAGTTAAATATTACTGGATATTCGGGGCTAACACCTGCATAGCCTCCACCGCCTATTCCTATAGCACGCATTATGAAGCTACCGTCAGCGACAATTGGGGAAAGATTACTAGTTGTCCATTCGGGCAACAGAATTGTGCCACCCCCAAAGAAATCGGGGTCTGTGTATTCTCGACTCCAAGTTCTCCTTATGAGGTTAACAACGTTTTTTTGCTTAGATAAAGCTGGTTTTCGAAGAAACATAGACCAATAATCATCCACCGAACCTGGAACTGCTGTAAAATTAGGTACAGTATCACCATACTCTTCGTAAGGCCCCGCAATACGTTTGGGGGTCAGGGTTGGTGCGAGCCACGGAGAAATAATTTTACGATCTACTCCATCGTAATCAGTTACCACTTTTTCAGTTGCCAGCGTTCCGTTGGTTCTTTGTACATCTGCGAAGTAGAGATCAGCTAAGCGTAACCTCAACTTATTGAGCCACGCAGAATCAGCGTTCATTTCTGCATCTATGTTTGGGTCACTTTCGCCTTCGTGCGCCAGTGCATAAGAATAGCTTTCCCCAGACAAGCGTTTAATATCATCGGTTATGGCCATAATTTCAGTTTCTATGGCATTGCTTGCCGACTTCAGCACAAATGGGTCTAGTGCGGCATAGTCTCCGCCATAAACACGTAAATTACCGTCCGGCTTAGAATTGCGATAAATGAGCAAACCGGTATAGGCATCCACCAGAGCAGCTTTTAAGTCTATTCCTTTGAGCTTACCCAGCTCGTAGTCTTTATCAGTTGCAATGGATTGACCTACGATGCCACTTGTTATCCCCTGAGTTGCCCCGGTGTCATCAATGTAACCGTAAGTGTATCCTCCCTCGGAAATCCAGTCATAGTGAGAAGCATGCAATACTCGGAAAATAGGTTTACTACGATCTGATTTTGCATCGTCTCCGACTTGGTTAAACAACTGCGTTATAGTCGCACAGTTGCTCTCTATGGCTTTGAGTTTAAGGGTCTCGGGCACAGTGATAGACATTACAGGAATTCGATTGTTATTATAGTACGGAGCAGTTACAGTTACATCTTCAGCCTGTATTTGGTTATCATTTAAGTTATCGCTGGTTTCGGCTGGGTTGTACACCGGAAAATCTATTGAGTCGAACGACAGGGCAACTGGATCAGCTTTTTCATTTACACTGGCAGCTATGTTGAGATACTTAGGCAGGTCCTCCAAAGTAATATCCAAGCCTCTAAAGTCCTTAAAAACTCCCGGAGTGTTTACAATGTAAGTTGCAGGACCTGGCGTATTTTTGTCCGATTTTCTGTGCGCCATTTGTGTGACTCTTTTCATGTCCACAACAAAGCGCAGAACTTTAGATGCCATACCCTCGGCTGTGTAGAGAACTGTGACAATGTTATTACCATATGCCACCCCAGTAGGTGTAAGGCCGCTTAAGGTGTTCGGAATACCCATTAAGCCTAACACTTTCGAGGAGAGTCCATCAACTACAACCACAGCGGCGTAGGTATCCCCGGAAATTACACTGACAAACTGGTGCATCTGCTGGGATATCTTATTTGTTATGGGTGCAGGATTTCCTACAGTCGCACCAATGGTATGGAATGGCTCGTGTATCGTTGTGTTTGATTGGAATGGCTTGTAGTAAGCGCCTGTGGCATCAGCCGTGATATAACGAGCATGACCGTTTAGATCATTCACGTGAGCTATCAGCATTCCACGAGCGTTTATCTTTAGTCCCGTAACAAACGTTCCAACAGGCAATGCGATTTGGTGTATGTCATTTCGGTTCTCCCAGAAGTTTTCGTTACTAATAGGAAAACCGTTCTCATCGAAAGCGTTGATTGAGGCTCCGCCGTACTTATCGGTAATACGAATCAAATCATAGTCGGTAAAGCGATCTACAACAGCCAGCAATTGGGCTCCTGCACCAATCATAACGGGATTATTCCAGCGTTTACCTGGAATCGTGCGAATATGGAAGCCATTGAGGCCACTGTACTCATCCAGCTGCATTAGTTTTGTGTCTTCGTTTTTGCCCAAGACGAAGACTATGTTGGACTCAGCCATTTGTATCGCACCCTTACTTGCCTGTTTAGGTGCGGTAACAGTTTCGGTTGAGTATGTCTGAGACTCAGTGGGTGCATTTGCAGAGTCAGCTCCCAGTTTCTGAGCTGTGCACTTACCACATATAAAGCACTCGAACTCTTTACAAGCGGACATTATAGATTTACCTCGTTGCCTATGTAATAAAGACTGCCCTTTTTGTAGACTTGGTAAGCCTTGCCGATCTGAAGATTCACACCATTGGAAATATAGACACGTATGGTAAAGTAGCCGTCAGATATAAGTGCAAAAGTCGGATTGTAGGCATCGAAACCTATTGCTACTCCATAATCCATAATCTGCTCAGCCATGACTTTACTCCTCAATCTTTGGGACGAGTCTTTTTAGTGCCAGTGAAGTTGTTGCGGAATCTTCCGTAATCAGATGTTCAACTTGTTCACATATTCCACCAGAACCTGAAGCTATGATTGATTCGCCTGCAGCCGGACTAGTATCTATGCTGCAAGCAACTTTTACATTCTCCCAGTAAGGATTAACGATCTCCAGAGCACGTTGTCGTAAGCATAAAGCGTAGAGCAAGCGTAAACCGTTGTAATCCATGAATGGGACGCTTATAGTAAATGCACGCCTTTCTCGTTGCTCCTGTTCAAACTGTGTCTGATTCGGATCGCTGGTTTTATCTTTACTGCTTACAAGTGGCGCTATGGTGGGTACTACAGCTCCATTCAATAACTTGTATTTGCCAATTACTGCGTGTTGTTGTGAGTTAGCTTCCACTGTCGAATTCTTACTGGCAGTGTTTGGGAATGTTGAAAGTTGTGTTGCTCCGCCAGCAGCGTAGTAACTTATGAGTGCATTCTCCAAGGATGTCCCTGGATCGTGTTGGACATCGGTGCTTTCAAGCACCCATGCGCCACGATCCATTACATAATTTTCCGTTACAACGCTTTCCTGCGTTCCTGCCGTCGAGTAAGTATACCAGTGTTTGGACAAGATACTGGGAGTATCTACGCCGTAGTTAAACTCATGTGTAGTAGTTTCGTCATAAGTTAATACCGTAGTGGTTTTCTCACTCGTTTTATAGGCGTGCTGAGCAAATGACTTAGATTCGTAGGTATAATAAGTCTCAGTCAGCCTTATTAGTTCACCATCTTCGTAGTTTCTCGTTGCAACAGACTGTGTGCTTGATTCAAGAATATTGATTCCTTTGAGCGTTCCACTACCCAACTGATAAATGTAGTCTTCGAGAGACAACCCGTCTGCCGGAGCAATAGCTGAAGCTGAATAGGTCAATTCCAGCACATACTTCATTACTGTTGTTGTTTCAGTCCATTTAGTGCCACCTGTAGATGATCCGGACGAGTTACTGTTGTATGTTTTATTGATAGTGACCTGTTTTGTTAACAAATTACTACCGTCATTTCCGTCAGCTCCGGTTTCCGTATTTGAGCCTATTTTATCACCACCGACAAGTAGGATATCTCCGGCAGGACCGATTCTGTTATCGGGCATGTAGCGAGCAAATGAACGAGTTTTGTTCTCAATATAAGATAAGCTGTACAGATTAGAAACTTCTCCACCCAAGGTATAGTCTACCTTGATGATAGATAACCCATTCACAGAGTCAACACGTACGAAATAGTGCTGAAACTCGAAAGTATTGAAAGGATTGCAGAGTTCTTCGGCTATTTCCAATACGTTCTTTCTGATAGCTTCGAAAGTTCCTATTACGTTAAAATTAGGTAGATCACAGCGGCCAAAGGGGATGCCCGCCTGCGCGCATGCTGTTTCGAGGATAGTCCATGCGGGTGTGCTGCCCGTTGGATTCGGGTCTACGTAAGTGGCCGCATCAAAAACTATTGTCAGCTTAGTTCTGTAGCCCTGATTAAGGGGCACGTCAGACAACAGTATGTTATATATGTATTGATTTGGGTCTTCCAAATCGTCCATGTTTTCGATAGAACCATTGAATATAGTATGAACGGGCACAGTGCCATAGCCGGATTTTACTTCAAGTTGCGATCCATTAGGGCGCATGGTAGTCCCGGAGAGTTGCTGAGTATCACCCGAAAATTCAAATTCTCCTACAGGCGCACCGACGCGCTCCGATGGAGCCAGTGTAACATTGCAAGTTTTGGCTCTTTCAGATAGATTATCTGTAATTTTAACTTGGGAGATAGTAAGGTTGCTCATATCAACAGTATACCACAGATAGGTTCCGAGTGCAAGTTACGGAGCTGCTATCTTGGTCCTCATACTTAGTTGTTTTAATGTTCTATTTACAGTAGCAAATGTAACCAAGCCGCCGACGCTGCTTGCAGGAACGAAGAAGTGCCCGGTCACACGCGCTCTTTTAATCTTAACTATGTGGCTCTGCATCGTGCATGTTCCCGCATACATTCCGCCACCGTTAACATAAAAGGTGCTCCGCAGACGTTGTGACATAGTATTTCTGACAGAAAATGTCATGGGCACAATTGTAGATTTACTGCTGCGAATTGTTGCTCTCGCGGTTATAGTTTTGGTATTGCGTGCAACTATATAGCTTTTTGCGCCAAGGCACTTTATTATCGCCAACCGAGTTTTAATGGCAAGAGTCCGGGTGACAGTATTTCTGATACGACTTTTACCATCTATTGTGGCTAATTGGTGACGTAAAATACGAGCCAACACCGTAATTTTTTGTGCGTCGGGTTCAACTACACCGATGACAGGACTCAACTCGTTACTTGTCTGATCTATGTTCCATCGGTTAAAATAGAAGTAAAGTCGATCATCTGCGTCGCAGCAAAACCGAGGAAATTGTAGATGTGTCAAATCTGCTAGTTTAACTGGATTGGCTAAATCATAAAAATCTACACCCGTAGTGACAAGTTGCTTGTTTAACGTATCGTAATCGAAGTATGCATAGCGGATTCGTCCAACCTTATCAAGGGGTTGAAAAACTACTTGTGCACTAATGCCACTGGAATTACCCGGCAAAGCTAACCAACGGACACCTGTGGGTCCAGTAATTACACTGCCCCACAGCAACTTTGTGATAGTCGATCCTGGAGTATTTTCACCTAATGAAGTATAAAATGTGTTTACACGTGGTCCGGCTGGTTGATGACTGTGAAACGAATACCAAGCTAGTTGATTCCAATTTTGATCGTCGTAGAATAAACCTACGCCTGATACTTCTATTATAGATACATTTGCACTTCCTGCAACTCCGGGTGCTACAGCGGGATCAGATGTAGGAGTGTAGTAAGCGACTTCTGTTAAACTGCCCACACCGTCAGTTACACGAGTTAGACCTAAATTATCACTTATAATTATTTCGCTGCTTAAAGTGTCATATACTACTTGTGCATTGACTACGGCATGATTAGTCGTAAGTGTTGCAGAACCCAGGGTAACCCCCGTAGTTAGACTTACCTTTTTCAAGTAAGATTGTGCAGGGGTAAATGTTTGTGTGGCTATATACAAGTTGTCATCGTGCACAGCAAATTTCATATTATTGTTAGTGCCCGCAATTGTCCATGTTATTACAGAATCTGTACTTAATATATAGTATTGTCCACCAGCCACAGCTGTGAAAGACCAAACTATTTTATCATCATCTGCCCATTCGAGCTGGTGTATACTGTCTGACGAGATATCAGGCACAGATGTTGTGCGAAGTTCCTTTATGATAGTCCAGTTTGCAGGATCAGCATCGGTGACATCTAAAATACAAATCCCACCCGTGGCCATTCCTATAGCAAGTTTTGTTTCGTCTGGACTTAATCGAATCTGTCGCACATCGTTTGTCCAAATAGCTGGAGTACTCGAGGTATAAATCCGAGTGCTGGTTTGATTGGTTAAGTCGAAAACCCAAACTCCACCGTTTGTGGTGTCGTCCGCACATGCAATCAATAGGTTATGCCCAGAATGATAAGTTACATGTCGGGTTTGTCCACTACTAACTGGAAACACGAATGGCGAACTTGTGCTTGTAGCAATAAACTGTGGAGCGGTCTGTTCTTGGTAAGCCACAACAACAGTTCCATCTGACAGTTGATCCAAGTCAACGCTGGCTGCATGATCGATCCCAATTAGGTCGAGAGTCAGTGTACCTGTATAGTTTGTCAACTGTTGAAGCGTGGTCCAAGTATTACCATCATCATCCGAGAATGAAACGCCAACATCGCAGCGAATCATGGCCTGCGGTAAGTTTTGTACCTGAGATGTGGCTGCCGCACCGTTAAGAGACGTTCTATACACCCCAATTAAAGCCAGATCACCATTACTGAGTTTCTTTAGGCTCAGGCTCATGGGTTGTTGATTCGTGGGGAAAATGGCTGCCGTAGTCCAGGCCCAATTATTGGTTGTAAACGAAACATTCGTGGCTATTTGAACCGCAGGAGTGCCTATGCTGTCAGTTTTAATTGCAGCTATCAGGTAACCTGTCGATGTTTTTGCAACCCCAATCCATCCGGCTTTCATGGTGCTGGCATTTGTTACGTCATCGAATGGTGTGTTAGCCGCACCCGTTTCCTTATTGATGAGCACACGAACCATGCTATCGCCGCGTGTGAAAACTACAGCTATGTCAGAGTCCGGGTCAGTTGGATCGAATTGCATTATAGCTGGTTTGTCATCTACATATCCAGTAGTTAACTCGATAGCATCAGACCAACTATATCCTTTATCCGTGGAGCGTGACATGTACAAGCGACGTTCTACGACAGTGTTCATATAGTTTGCCGCATAAATGCAGTAAACATACCCGTCAGTGTGCGTGAGCATCGCACCCTGTCCGGCTGCTTTATAATTAGCAAGTTCGGTCGAAACGGCTTGTATACCACTATGATTGCGTTGGAGGTTAATTACGCTCATTGTATTTTCGCCTTTGTCGATAGAGTTTGAGCTGTTCTGCTCGATGTAATAGGATCAGGTATAGCCAATACTCCATTAACTAGTATAGCACATGCTGGCACTATAAAGTGCCCAGTCATTCGGATTCTATAGGCTTTTTCTATGCGTCCGCGCATCGTGCAAGTCTGTATTTTTTGTGCCCCAGGGATCACAAATTGCATTCTAACCCTTGTAGTATCGGTGCGTGCCACTGTAAATTGCATCGGAACACGTGTGGTAAAGAATCTCGGCATTATGTTAGCACGCATCTGCATATAGCCTGCTCTTACGATCCGAGTTTTAGCGCTTACACCATAAGTTTTTCCATAAGTGATCTTAGCTTTGAACTTCATAGTTTGCTCAGGGAAGTCCATGTAGAAACTTATATTAGCCAAACTACGCAACTCTGTATCTGTCCAAGAAACGAATGCATCCTCAGTATAATCTATAATAGGCCAACCTTGACGGCGCGCTATTCGAGTTCGGAGACTTATCGATGGAATAACGCGACCTTTGGCGGTGATGTG
>Ga0172381_10003811_pt1 | contig 15782 bp, 14 predicted proteins | sample Leawel6488metaG_FD_119754 | JGI IMG/M metagenome (GOLD analysis project Ga0172381, IMG submission 119754) | Leachate microbial communities from a municipal landfill in Southern Ontario, Canada - Leachate well 64-88 metaG | ecosystem: Engineered > Solid waste > Landfill > Unclassified | place...
ACATTGTCAGCCGTCAAGTTAATTCTGCTGCAGATTTGCAGGCGATAAAAGCAGCAATGGAAGGCCTGGGCTATAAAACCAAGTCGATTTCCGACACACAATTAGTAATGACAAAAGGTTTTAAAAAGCTAACATTTACCGTCGCTAACGGTAGCAATAAAATTGAGGTCAAATCAAGCTGGGTGGTGAATTGGCTATGGTTGGGAATAATTCTGGGAATAATTGTTCTGATTATTATCGTGGTAATGGTGATTGTTATCTCAAAGGGAAAGAAGAAATCCGTTTCAGTAAAACCGGAAACTCCGGCACCGGCTCCAACTGCAAACAACGAAAGTCAATAAACTAGGCGATTCCTGTAAAATCAAATCTCTGCAAATAGAACTACGTAGTTGTGGCCAAATTTCTTGGCGCACTTTGGGCAGGTTGTATAGGAAAAATAGAGCTTTTTAATCTCTTTATCTTTTGATTTGACATACTCCTCCATTTCTTTCGCCCACTTGCCAACCATTTGAAATGGCCCGTCAAAAACTTTTGATAAAAATTTACCGGAAATTTTTGTCATTTCCGCACCCGGGACATCTTTTTTAACGGCAATATAAATATCCGATCCCCAAGGAGATTTTTCGTCCGTTAACATTAATTGATAATCCTCTCCTGCTTCTGCCTTCTCAATCAGTGCCATATTTTTTACAATTTTACTTCCCATGTTAAGCGGGATGTGCAAAAAACTGGTCACATGGTCTTTAACGAATAATTTATCTTTCCATTCGATTTCCTTTTCATCCCACGGCTCGGGATTAAACCTATCACAACATTCATCTCGAGCAGTGTCGAGAGATTTTTCTTCAGCTGCCATTTTTCCTCCCTTTATTTTTGAAAAAACCACTTAAAATAAATAACATACCAATGATTATTAACGGAAGAGCAACAACATATGCTTCAAAACGGCTGGAAACGAAAAATAATATTCCGGCTACGAAATATATTGCCCCGCCAACTTTTTCCCGTTTCCAAGCAAATACTGTTAAAACGATCAAAATAAAAGTTGGAATTAGGTGAATTAAAAATGCCAAAAGCCACCGTGGCTGTGAAAATGCATCGAGTGCGAAAATGCTGATAAATACGATCAGAAGTATTGATAGAATTCTCGGAAGATAATAAAACGTCTTATTCATTTTTCCTCCGCCGAAAGTTCAGGGTTTGAAGGGGGGATGCTGATTCAGCTTTTATGATTTGATTTTAAGTTGTCCACTAATCTGTTGCAGAGCTTTTTTAACTTCTTCATCCCTCTGATTAAGCTTGGCTGTTTCAATTTTCTCATCAAGTATTAGTTCTATCGAAAGTTTTAATGGTGCAAAGTATGACAGGCAATCTTCTTCTTCCATATAGTGAATTCCGGAACTTAAAATTGAGTAGAGAGGTTTCATTCCAAGAACCTGCTGAGGGAGATGTTTTTTTACTATTTCAACCTTATCTTCCATCCTTTTTGTTTTAAAATCTGCAGGGGTAGTGGCCAACTCTTTTACATGATTATTAAATGTTTCATTGACTAAATCTTCAAAAATCTTCCTTAAATATATTAGTGATCCGGCTCCAACACCGTGTGCTGCAAGACCAATAGCCTTCTTGAAGTTTTTTAGATCTTTTTCGCTGAGTAATCTATCATATTTTTTCCCTAACTTTTCAAACTGTATATCTGCTAAAGATGGGTATTGACCGATTTTCATTATTGCATCTGATCCCCGAAGAATGAAAAAACGGATTTTATCCCCATATCTTTTACATGTTAACGATACTTTACGAAAACCATCCCACCCTGAATAACTAGTTACTTTGTCTTCTTCAATTTCAAAAGTAGTTTCACACTTTTTGATGGGATTGTATCCGTCAACTTCTCCAATCAATATATTAGACAGATTGGGTACCTCTTTATACACTTCGTACAAAGGAACCTCAAAGAAAAAAGTGTACCGTGCATCTTGTTCACTTATTTCCTCTGTTTTTTCACTTTTACTTTGTTCAGTCATATTATTCCTTTGAATGTTTACTTCTCTATAAGCTCCAAAAACTCTTCATCAGTCAGGGTGCGGACGGGGGGCGGTTGCCATCATTAAATCACTTCGACATGATTCTGTCGAGGTGTTATTACTGACCTGTAACTGTGTTATTGACCAATGGCGTAGACGTAACCGTCTTCCGAGGAGAAGTAGATGGTACCATCGGCACCGATGGCAGGCGAGGCTTCGGTAATCTTGCCGCCGGTTTCATAGATCCACTTAGCCTTTCCGTCTTTATCGAGGGCGTAAAATTTGTAATCAACCGAACCAAAATAGGAGGTTCCGTCTTTGTCGGCCATAACAAAACTCGGCAGGCCGTAATCAACTCCCTTTTGCTCCGGATTCTTGCCGGTTTGATAGGTCCATTTGGTTTTCTGGGTTTTGCTATCAATGGCCAGCACTTTGCCTTGGGAAGTGCCAATGTAGATAATGCCGTCCGGAGTGATTGCAGGGGTAATGATGCCGGCAATATCTTCCTTCCCGGTCGCCGAATCATTATCGGGAGCGTTGGTGGCGCTACTGCAAGGTGCCGGTGGCGGATCGCAGGGGGCGACTTGGGTTGCAGCCCCTGTCCCGCCGGCCGCCGGAGTGATGTCCGGTCCTTGTTTCCAAACAAGCTCACCTTTGGTGTTCAGAGCAAATAGAATTGGGGCTGCCGGAAAATAGAGCAGACCGTCGTAGCCGACAGCCGGCGAGCCGACCCGGAGCATTTTAGTATCGTAAGTCCAAAGCAGTTTGCCGCTATTATCAAAGGCATAAATATTGCCATCCGGTCCGAAGTGGGCATCGCCGCCGCCGAGATAGATGGTGCCATTTTTATCGATACTAGACGGATATGATATCGTGCCTTTGGTCAGATATTTCCATTTTAGCGAGCCGTCTGTATTTATGGCATAGAAGTATTTGTCCCAAGAGCCTTGGTAAATAGTGCCATCGGGTCCGATGGTTGGGCCGAAAACCATTTCGTTGCCGGCTTTAAATTCCCATTTTTTACTGCCATCGAGAGTTGAAGCGGCCACCAACACCGAGTTGGAAGCAAAGTAGAGCGTCTGTCCGTCAGCTGATAGCCCCGGACCTTGCGGGCCGGTATATTCTTTGGCCCATTTTAAGGAACCATCGGCATTTAATGCAGTAATTTTACCATTGCCGGCGACAAACAGAGTGCCGTCCTTGGCTATGGCAATACTATTTGGAATATTGCCGCCGCTACCGCCGATCTGATATTTCCATTTCAACTGATTTGTCGCCGGTCCGGAAATATCGGCGTAGCCGCTGTGATTGTAATTGCCGTGAAACATTGGCCAGGGTTGGTCGCTTTTTAACCAGAGTGCAGCGGTGATATCAGAATTACTGTTTGTACCACCAGATTTGCTTCTAGATTTAAAGAGATAATATCCACCGGCGACCAATCCAGCGACAACGAGGACAATAACAGAGATGAAAATCCATTTATTCTTTTTATTCTTTGGCTGTTGTTCTACATCATTCATTTATCCCTCCTGTTTAGCAATACAGTGTTATTTTATCACCATTATCTATTAAGATAACTCCTATCAGTCAGGGTGCAGACGAGGAGAGTTTCTTTGCAATTAATACGTATTTTATAAATTCAAGCTCGCCCTTACCGCTCCTGGGTTTTCGACCGAAGAACCGCAAAATATCAAACCCTGCTGACTTTAACAGCTTTTTTAATTCTTGGCGTGACATGATGTTTAAGAAAATATTTTCAGTTGGTTTAAACGGCTCGGGCAGATATATTTCCTCAGACCTTCCTTCTTGGATGGCAGTAAATATTATTCCGCCTTTTTTTAGAATTTTGTATACCTTTGTGATAACAGAGGGAACGTCAGCTTTGGGTAAATGAATTAAAGAGAACGAAAAGAAAATTCCATCAAAATTTTCAGCGGGATAATCAAGCCTTCTCATATCGGCAACTGAGAATTTTATATCTGGGTAATTTTTCTGGGCAAGTTCAATCATTTTCTCCGACAAGTCAACACCTTCGATTTCAAAACCTTTTTGTTTAAAGTAATTAGCGTCTCTACCCGGTCCGCAACCAACATCTAATATGTTCCCACCGGGAATTAAATACTTGATAAAATAATCTATGCAAAAAGAAGGTTCACCAAATGTATCAGCATAAATTCTGCTAATTTTGTCATAAACTTCAGCTGTTTTTTTCGATGCATCTTTCATTATTTCTTTCCTGTTTCAATTTTTTTCATCGTCTCGCGGTAAGCGATGGTGGGAAGAGTAGATTTGTTCTTTTGCAGATATTCTTTCACTTCTTCTTTATTTTGTCGAGATAGATCGCGCAAAAGCCAAGAGATTGCTTTGGTGATTAAAATCTCTTTTTCGCTTTTTAGTTTTTCGATGGTTTCAAATGCCAACTTTCGCATTCTCGGGTCGCTAACTTCCCTATTTGGTTTACATTGGATAACCAAGCTAGCCCGGCGAAGTTGAATATTTTTGTTGGATGAGAATTTTGGGATAGATTTTTGCCATTCGTCCATCCGCTCTAATATTTCTTTTCCGGTAAATAGCGATTGAACGATTCCGTCGCATTCGGCCCAACCGGAGGTTTTTAAAATCCACTTTCTGATTTGATCCAAAGATAATTCTGCCCTGACATTCGGCAATTTCGTCAGGATTTTTCCCGCAAAGTTAATATCCTCGAAAGTATCTGACGCAAAGAGTTGATTTAATACAGTAATAGCTTCTTTAGGATCAAGATTTTTTAATTCACCAGAGTACTTACGAATGATTTTGTCCCGATCGGCCGACTTAACGCAAATAAACATACGTTTTGTTCCCAAGTATTTTTGGACAAAATCAGCATCTTTTTGCGAACTGTTTTTTGCCGCCTCTCGAATGGCTGATCGGATTTTTATTGCAAGTTCCATTTTATGCCTCAACTACAAATACAAAGTATGTGAGCCGTTGAGAAAATTATCATCTATCACCTACCCAAGATCGCGTTAAGCATTTTGGCGCGAACAACCAGAGATGCAGGAATTAAACCGGAAAAAGCCGAAACCCACATTACTGCTTCTGCCCGAGCAAGATAATCGACATATTTTAAATGAAGAACAGCATCACAAATCGGCAAAACAAAAGGGTGCGTATTGAAGTACGGCACTAGAATTAGATAATAGGCTGCGGTGCCAAGCGCCACACCAATGATCGAATAGACCGCCGCCATAATCACATAACTGGAAATAATAATATACGGCCGAATACCGATGGCGCGCAAAATGCCAATTTGTTTTCGCTTGTTAACAATATCAACGTAAATGACAATAAAAACAGTGACGGCAGCCATCATAATCGCCACCAAAGTCATAAGCGCATTAATACTGGTAAAACTAGTACTGACCGCTTTCATTGTCCCGGCCACTTCATCCCAGCGAAAAATATTCTCTGTGACACCGCTGGCTTTGATTTTCTCAATTGTCGAATTTTCGCTCACGTTATTGGCGGTCCTAATAGCAACCATCGTTGAATTATCATTTACTCCGGGTATTAATTTTGTCAGAGCTTTTTTAGTAACATAAGCTTTTTTGTCGGACTCCAAAAATTTTGTGTAAAAAATCCCCCGGATTGTAAATTGAGTCCTCTGGCCATTTAAGATTAAATCAACTTTCTCTCCAGCATGGGCGCCCTTGAAAGAAAAAGCGTTTTCTTCAACTCCGTCACCACCGGCAATTTGCCGGCCGATGATAATGCCGTTTTCATCATCAGGGTTTAAATATTGGCCATCGATCATTTTGTCGGCAACATTGGTCACTCGACTTTCCTGCTCCGGATCAATAGCTAAAATCTGCCAGTTGCCATGGATGCTTTTGTATTCCAGTTGTCCTGGAATCACAGTTCGTGAGCTGGCAACTGAAACACCACTAATATCTTCAAGATTAGCAACCAGCATGTCACCATTTTTGATGTAATCCTCGCCATCTTTGGGAGCGACGTAGATATTGCCGGTATAGGTATCGATTATTTGCTGATTACTACCGACGACAATACCATTAAAAAGCGCCGATACGAAAATAGCGTTAACAAAAGCGACTGTCATCATAAATGAGGTTAAAAGCAGAGTCCAAACATTCCCCCGTTGAAGATATTTAAAAGTCAGATAAAATGGTAATCGCAACTGGCTTTTCATGCCAACCTCCCATCCGAAAGTTTGATTTGCCGCGAAGCATAAAAAAGTTCTTCCGGCTCATGGGTAACCATAATGATAGTGATATTTTCTTTCTCGTTCAGTGCCTTAAAAATTTCCAAAATATGTTTCGAAGAAACAGTGTCCAGATTCGCCGTCGGTTCATCCGCAAAAATAACTTTCGGATCATTGATTAGCGCCCGAGCAATAGCAACTCGTTGTTGCTCGCCACCGGAGAGTTCACTAGGTAAGCGGTTTAACTTGTTTGACAACTCCAATTTGTCTAAAATGTCCAGAGCTTTTTTCTTGGCTACTTGGCTGGTATTTAGCATCATTGATGGCAACATAACGTTTTCCAGAGCTGAAAGCTCAGCAATTAGAGCGTATTCTTGAAATATATATCCCAACTGTCTAAGCCGAAAATCCATTTTTTTTGCTTCACTCAAATGAGAAGTTGGTTCATTTAACACAAAAACTTCACCTTTGTCTGGTTGGTCTAATAAAGCTAAAAGATGAAGTAGTGTTGATTTTCCTGAACCATTCCGACCAGTAATCATTACAAATTCACCCTGGTTTACAGAAACAATCAAATCATTGACTGCTTTAACGCTGCTACCACCAGAGTGATAAACTTTGAATAAATTTTTACAAGCGACAATTGGTTCCATCACAAATTATGGTAATCAAAAAAAATTACAAGAATTTAACGACCAGTTTCCGGCAGAGTCGTTAAATGCAAAGACGAAGCAACAAGAGTGTTTCGTAGTAAAACCGATGACTGATTACCAGAGATATCATAAGCGTAAACTTTAACTTCTGAATGATATTTTGAGGTATCCCACGAGCATGAATAGACTTTATCCGAATCAGATGTGTTTATTGAACAAATTAGATTATCATCAATAAGAAAATCGACTCTGGAAATTCCATCCGGATCTTGAGGACGGACATTAATTACATACGGATTTGTGGTTATAGTTTGTCCCTCATTAATATTAATTGATCTAGTATCGTTTGGTAAGACAATAAAAGCCGGACCGTTGGTCGTTTCACCAGCATATTTAATAACGATTATATTCGAGTCTGAATTACCACCGGCAACATTCCTATCGCCAAAATAATAATTACTTTTACCTGTAATGTAACCGACAGAATAGGCATTGTTTTCTGAATCAACCATAACATCTTTGAATTCCGAAATATCTGGCGCCACAACAGTTGAATGAGCCCAAACCGGCTGCCCATTAAAATCGTATTTAACTATTACAGCATTTTTCCCGCTGTTATTTCCTGAAATTGTAACATCATTTCCAAAATTGTATTCACTGGTTCCGACAATATATCCGACTGCAAAAATACCATTAGAGCTGATTGATATTCCTTGATAACCTGATTCTCCCAAAGCAACAACAGTTGTTTTTGCCCATTGAGTTATACCAGACGAATCATATTTTATCAAAACGGTATTATTGCCAGGGTCATCGCGCTCACCACGAGCTTTTGCCCCTGTCGCCGTTATCCCATCACCAAAACTAAATTCTTGATTACTCACAATATAGCCTACAGCATAAGCATTCTCCGAAGAATCAAAAGATACATCCAATAATTCTGACTGCTCATCTTGACCAGAAATTGAATGTGCCCACTGGGCGACGCCAGAAGAGTTGTACAAAACAGTCAAACCGTTTGTTCCACTTGCGTAGCCTCCGGCCACTGTAACGCTATTGCCAAAATCAAAAGTGCTTGTACCAGAAATGAATCCGGAAACTAATATGTTGCCAACATCACTAATCGAGACATTAAGAAATCGACTACCACCAGGGTTAACGGTAGTTGACTTGGCCCACTCAGCCGCACCTGAAGAATTATACTTCACCAAGAGAACTTGACCTCCAGAATATGTAGTAGAAATTGTTACACCATTGCCGAAACCAAATTCAATCGGGTCTTCTAATAACCCTGACATGTGACCAACAGCAAAAATATTCCCCGAAGAGTCAACAGCCACTCCATAATAAATAGAACTACTTGTAGCGGCTGCCGTTGATTGTGCCCACTCTGCTTCTCCAAGAGAATTATATTTTACCAAAACGATATTGTGGGTTTGGTTATATGATCCAGATACCGTAACACCGTTGCCGAAACCAAAAGTACCATTGGTATATATGTAACCGACAGCATAAATATTTCCAGCACTATCTAAAGATACTCCATAAAATCTAGAAACGGAAGGTGCGGTAACTACTGCTTTCGCCCACTGGGCGACTCCCAAAGAGTTGTATTTAACCAATACGGCGTTCTCTTGATCATCAACACCCGTTGCCGTTACACCATTACCAAAATTAAAAACACCATCGCCATAAATATATCCGACAGCATAAACACTGCCATAATTATCCAGGGTCGTTGCCTCAAACTCTGATTTAATAGTAGAGATTAAAGTTGGAGTTTCCAGTGTGGAACTACCCCAAAGAGATGTTCCAACAGCAACATCCGCCTTAGCTAAATTCATAACTGATAAGGGTTGGAAAATAGCAAAAGTTCCAACAATTAGCCAGCATAAAAAACTTAAATTCTTTCTAAAAAAACTAACTTTCATATATCCTCACTTTCTTTTTGATATAACCACAAGCCGTTTTTCATTAGTTCCAACTGGCCAACAGGTCATCAGCGTCAAGGTTTCATCTTTGGTCGGCTCGAGTACGGAAAGATCGGTTGGCTCTACGATCTTCTTCGCGGTAACACTGTAATTATACTCTTTGTCGTTGTGTCTAATTGTCAGCTGATCAGCCTGTTTCAAATCATTTAATTTAGCAAAAATTTTATCATATTTACTGGCAACTGTCGCCGAAGAGTGACCATAGATAAAAATATTTCCCTTATCGCCCGGGAGCGGCGAGCCGGCCATTAAAGCAACGCCATTTTGCAATTTTTGATTGTAGATTTCCTTGTTTGTCGGGTCAACGCCCTCGATGACAGGGGCGGTAATGTTTATTTTCGGAATTGTAAGAACAAATTTGCTCTGATCTTCCGCCGCCACAGTATCAGACACGGTCTGCGACTGGTTGGCGGTATCACTTACCTCTTTTGACCTTTCAGTTCGGAAAAAGCTCCATGAAAAAATTACCAAAATGGTCAGAATAATTATCAAAGACACAACAATTAAGAATCGCTTCTTTCTTGAAACTTTTTTCCAGCACTTATTTAACCGGCAATTACTGATTTTATCGGTAATTCTACTCATCTTGATTATTACTTCACTATTTGACAGAGAAAATTAATTTGTACTGCGTGACTATTTGTTTTGTCTATTGTTGCCTTTCGCTTTATATCAATATCTTATCAATATTTAAATCTTATTTCTAGTGAATCCTTTAAGAAAATCATAAAGAAGTGACCATACAATTGTAATCACTCTTTATGATTCCCTAATGCTCAAAATTTTCTGAAGTTTCTATCAGACTTGATTACTGCAGTTAAGTTCAACAGAAGATGGCTTTTCTACAAAATTCGGAGATTAATTTTTAACTAAAGTATTTTTGAAGATACTTGCGATAAAACATTGCTGTATCGGGACAGAGTTTGTTTTCTTTTAAAAGTTTATCCAAGCTATTCTTGCTCATCCATCCCGACCATTGCCATTCTTTTAGATGAGTTTTGATTTTTTGTTTCGCAATAATAGTTTCATAAACAAAAACATTATATCGAGATCCAATTTCTGGTTGGTAATCTATCGAAAAAAGATATTTAATTGGCGACTCTAAGCCAGACTCTTCTTTTAGCTCTCTTGATGCCGCTGTCTCATGATCTTCTTCAGCCTAAATATGACCGCCAACTCCTAAACCATAAAGATTGGGGAAAGTTTTTTTATCTCCGGATCGCTGATGAACAAAAAAACCACCTTGCTGATTTTTGATTATCACAACAACGATTTCAAAAGTATCCATAAGTACATTCTAATTGATTTATTTTGAAAAACAAAAAAACGGTTGCCATTGGACAACTTTTTCTCTTTTGCTCTTCGACTTCGCTTAGGACATTCGACTCATTATTTTTTCTCATAACTTAATTTTTCACGGCCGGAGACCATGAGCGAGTTATGATTTTTTCGAATAACGAGTCGAATGGCTCCCTGGGCTGGACTCGAACCAGCAACCTTTTCGTTAACAGCGAATTGCTCTGCCATTGAGCTACCAGGGAATAACTTTTGACATAAAAATGATATCAAAAAGTGGCTAATCTGTAAAGACAACACTGGAGAAAAATGTGTTAAAATAGACCAGATGAGGTGACAGCTCATGTACAATACAAGATTCCAGAAACAACTGGATGAATCTCGGAGACGAATCTTCGGCGTCACAGGGCAACCGCCTAGCCGCGAAGAGGCATACAAGCTTCTGGGGCGTTACCAGCGGAGTGGCCCGACAATACCTTGCTATCCACTCGCCAGCCGCGAATGGGTCGCCATACCACGCAGACGGCGCGGGCCTACAGAAGGACTTAGGTGGTGGCGTCAGCCACTTCGCCGTCGCCGGCATGGACGCCGCCGTATCAGGCATTAGCAGATATAACCGCTCGACACGAACCACCGACCAACCTAGTCCGGTTGGTCTTTTTTATTCCCACGATAATCTGATAAAATTAAGAAAACTAGAAGGAGGAACTGTGGTTCATTCCGGAGAACTATCGAAAAAATCTACTGGCAATACACTTTCGGACATGATTTTAGGCGGTCAAGACGGACTTGTTAATGTTTTGGGAGTAATTTTGGGCGTCGCGGCCGCTTCTAATGATCCGAAAATTGTTATCGCCGGCGGTCTGGCGGCTACTTTTGCCGAAAGTATTTCAATGGCAGCGGTGTCCTTAACTTCAATGATCGCTGAGAGGGACCATTATCTGTCTGAACTTGCCAGAGAACACAAAGAGATGAAAGATCTGCCGGAAAAAGAAGAGCAGGAAATCTGTGATGTTTACAAGAAAAAGGGCTTCAGTGGCAAGTTATTGGAAGATATTGTGGCACATGTAATATCTTCGGATACTTTGTGGGTAGAGCAGATGATGAAAGACGAATTGGAATTAAAGGAAGTAAAACAAAAAGAAATTTATAAATCCAGTTTCATTGTCGGATTTTCGGCCTTGGTCGGATCATTTGTGCCCCTAACTCCGTTTTTCTTTTCTCCAATTCGCACCGCTACTTGGATCTCTTTGGGGATTTCCGTTATCGTTCTTCTAGCCGTTGGATTTTACAAGGCAAAAGCCACCATTGGCAGTCCGGTAAAGAGCGCCGTGCAAATGGCACTTATAGGCATGGGAGCCGCATTAGCCGGATATTTTATCGGATCAATTTTCGGACAACAAGTATAAATAATAATTTGAGGCGAAGTGAACAATCAAAAATATTCCGGGCTAACAGAAACGGAGATTCGAAAACAAAGAGAAATATCGGGCGAAAATATTCTGGGGGAGCAAAAACCATCATCTTTGTTTGCGGTTTTTTTTCATCAGTTTAAGAGCCCTCTAGTTTATACTCTGGCGTTGGCATCAATAATATCACTCGTATTCCGAGAATATTCCGATTTTTGGATCATACTTGCCGTGATTATTATTAACGCATTGATCGGGGCATATCAGGAATATCATGCTGAAAACACTTTTTTGGCATTAAAGAAGATGCTAAAACCAAAAGCCTTGGCGATTAGGGACGGCAAGAGAAAAGAAATATTTGCTTTCGAATTGGTACCGGGGGATATCGTGGTTCTTTCAGCTGGTGATCAAGTTCCTGCGGACGGCAAGCCCCTGGAAGTAACAAATCTCGTCGTTGATGAAAAAATCTTTACCGGCGAGGATGAACCGGTGACCAAGGAATTGGGAGAGAACTCCAAACTTTTAATGGGGACAAAAGTACTATCGGGTGTCGGAATAATGGAAGTTGTTGGGACAGGAAAAAATACCGAAATCGGGAAAATCAGCCATACACTATCGGAGATTAAAAGAGATGCCACACCATTACAAAAACGCCTGGAGAAATTTGCCAAGAATCTGCTCATCATCATGGTTGTTGTCGCAACCATTATTTTTCTTCTCGGATTGATCCGCGGTGAAGAAATCTGGACAATATTTCGTCTGGCATTAATTTTAGCGGTTGCTTCAATCCCTGAGGGAATACCAATTGCCACGACGGTGATCATGGCCTTAGGTATGAGACGGATATTAAAACGCAACGGTTTAGTAAAAAACCTGCTGTCAGTCGAAACTCTGGGATCAACTTCTGTCATTTGTACTGATAAAACCGGCACGCTGACTGAGGGAGTAATGGAAGTAGTCCGCACAGACTTTATTGATGAAGAAAAGGCCCATTTATCCATGGTTCTGGCGAATCAGCAGAAAGACGGTCTGGAAGTAAGTCTTTGGGAATATGTCAAGACAAAAAGTCCGGTTAAACCCGAGGATCTGTTTGACAAACTGGAAAAAACTTTTGAAGATCCGTTTGATAGCGTGAAAAAATACTCTATGGCCGTAGTTCAAAACGGAGATTCGGAAACCGGTTTTATTCTGGGCGCGCCGGAGATAGTGCTGGAGTACTGCAAAACCAGTGAAAAAGAAAGTGAAGATATTAGAGTCAAGATCCAAAGTTGGGCCAGAGAGGGGCTTAAGGTCGTCGGTGCCGCATATAAGGATCAAGGCGAAATTAAAAAATTGACAGATTGGAAATGGTTGGGGATTTTAGGCATTGATGACCCGATTCGAGAGGAAGTAAAAGAAACATTATCGCTTTGTCGAAATGCAGGAATTTCAGTTAAAATCGTTACCGGCGATTACCGCGATACGGCAATTGAAGTTGGAAGAAAATTGGGCTTTGAGATTGATGATGATTCAGTGATTGACAATAAAGATTTCTTGAAACTTAAAACCGAGGATCTGTCAAAACAAATTAATGATATTCAAATTTTTGCCCGGGTTACTCCGGACCAAAAATTAAAGATTGTTGAGGCCTTGCAAAAAAATGGCGAAGTTGTCGCTATGACCGGTGACGGCGTAAATGATGTGCTGGCGTTAAAGAAGGCTAACATTGGAGTTGTTGTCGCAAACGCCACCGACGTGGCGAAAGAGGCTGCCGACTTAGTCCTGCTTGATAGCAATTTCAAAACTATTTATGCCGCTTGCGAAGAAGGCAGAACCATCCTCTCAAATATTAAAAAAGCCGTCGGATATGCGCTGTCGGATGCCTTTGTTGAGATGATAATCATCTTTTTGGCGGTTTTGTTGAACTTCCCTGTTCCAATCACTATTGTCATGATCCTCTGGATTAATCTGATTTGCGACGGCCCAAATGACATTTTGCTCGGATTCGAATCAAAGGAGGATGATATCATGGAAATCTCCCCGAAAGTAATTCAAAAAGAGAGTATTTTTGACCGGCTGATTCTGGCAATTACTGTTACAATCAGTTCCTCCGTGGGAATATTGGCATTAATATATTTCTGGTATATCCGTAACACCGGCGGTGATTTAATTCTGGCTAGGACGATAGTATTTACCACGGTTGCTCTTGCTAGTTTAATCTATATCTTCAACTTCAAAAACCTGCGGACACCAATCTGGAGAATCAAAAATTTTTATCAGAATAAATACTTATTTTGGGGAGTTTTTTCTGGGCTGATTTTAATTCTGGCGGCAATTTACTTGCCGGTTTTGCAAAATGCTTTGGGGACAACACCGCTAAAACTTGCCCATTGGATTCCGGCAATTTTCGTCGGCATAATTTCCGCTTTCTTGGTCGAAATCTTAAAATTTTCACATAAAAATCGCGCTGGTGTTTAGAATTGTCGAATCTAGATCAACCGTACTTTATTGAATAAATGGGAGGAAAAATGAAAAAAATAGTATTGTTGTCTTTTGTGCTGTCGATGATTTGTGGCTTTTTAATAATCCCAACAACAAAAGCAGAAGCCGGGCTGAATACTACCACTATCAAAGCAAGCTATCACAACTGGACCGACTCCGGTTACCCAACCTACACCCACTATAACGGCCAACCATACATGAATGTTGGTTATTCGCCCGGACGAGCATTCCGTTCCTATGTCTATTTTAACCTCTCGTCAATCCCAGCCGGATCCACAATCAATTCAGCATCTTTCAACATTTGGTTACAAAATGATTTTTTCCTTAGCAATCCTATCGACCATACCGATTGTTTTGGAACACCTTCTGTTCCCGTGCTTGTGGCTGGGCAAGTCTCGGAGTCATGGTCAAGTTCTATGAACTGGAATAATCAGCCAGGACATGTTGGTTACGCGACTTATGATTTAACACAATTTCCTTGCAACGATCAAGAACGGTTTTATTACATTGGTGTGACCCAAATTGTTAAGAACTGGGTCGAGAGTGGCCAAGCCAACAATGGATTTAATATTATTGGAACTGAGAGCGGTAGCTCGTGGAGCAGGCGTTTTGCTAGCAGCACTGGAGCAGAAGCGGAAAAACCGCAGCTTTATATTCAATATACGACTCCTGACGCACCGGCCGATCCTCCATCAGATGAAAGTCTGCCATCTGGAACAACAGGCACAGACTCTACCACCAATGGCAATGCGGCGGCGGCGACCACACCAACAGTCAATCCGAACCTTAAGACTACTGATAGCTCAATTGCGACGCCAACACTAACCTATGTCACAGTTGGAAGTGCTAGATCAGAAGCGCCAGTTACAAGTGATTTACCGATAATTGTTGGAGATAGTTTAATCGTCGGTGGCAAAGCAACAAAAGGACTTACAATTTCTTTAGCAATCGGCGATAAAGTTTTTAGCGGTGTAGTTGATGATGCCGGTAATTGGGAAATTGTCGTTGATACCAGCGCTTTTGTGCCCGGCATAGTTAAGGCCAAAGCTCAAGCTCAAGATCTGAAAAAAAATAAAGGCAGTGCGGAGGCCGAGCTCTTTGGTTTATCAGTGTCTGCTAAGTCAGTCGTCACGGAGCCAACCAAGGAGGAAATAAAAAAAGAAATCAAGAAAATGGGCTGGAAAGACTGGCTGATTCTTGCCGGTCTCGTTTTAGGACTGATCATCGCTGTGCTAGCACTGATCTTTCGAAAGAAGATATTCAAATATTTGGAAAACCGCAAAAAGAACTAATTCAATTTTTCAGATTCCAACAACAGCATTAACCTTTCCGCCGGATTTGTCGCCGGAAATAAAGTCGTTACGCATTTGGCTAAATTTTCAACACCAATTTTTGTTAGGTGCGAATTATCAACGATTACAAAATTAACCCGAATTTTCTCGATTTTCTTTTTGGGATCATTAAAACTAATCTCTACCATTACCCGGCCGGCGTTGAAATAATTTGTATCAGTCTGCTTCTCTAGATCAAAGGCACAACCAAGAAAGTTAGAGCAAAACCAACAGCAGAATATATCGGTTTACTCGTGTAATCATTTTACATTATCTGAGTAAATTATTTCTGATTGGATCTACCGGTTTAGGCTTCAATATCAACAACGCCGTTATAAACTTCTTTTTGCCATAGCTGGACCTTTTTTTGGTTGCTCTTCTGGTTCGTCA
>Ga0172381_10003813_pt1 | contig 15779 bp, 27 predicted proteins | sample Leawel6488metaG_FD_119754 | JGI IMG/M metagenome (GOLD analysis project Ga0172381, IMG submission 119754) | Leachate microbial communities from a municipal landfill in Southern Ontario, Canada - Leachate well 64-88 metaG | ecosystem: Engineered > Solid waste > Landfill > Unclassified | place...
ATAGGTAGGTTCAACCCTGACCAAATTGGTGGTGGTGAACCGTGACGCTCGAATAGCTTGTGATCCCGATTGGTAGCAAACAACATAAGATTCTCTACCTGGTTGTCCCTTGGATTGTGATTGTAACACTGGAAGGGCTTGTAGCAAACCAGACACATCTTCCAGAATGGGTATACTCTCTTGCTGTTGAAGTGTCTCGGCGTAAGCGAGTATTTGTTTTCCGCTTCGTTCAACAAGGCAACGATGCTCTCTGGAGACAAGTTGGTCTGTGTTATCCCCTCGAAGACAATAGGCGGTATCATCGTAATAGTAGGCATAAACCTGTTGAATTGGTTGCCAAGAGAAGTCACCAGTAACCATATCGTAGCATACGGTTAGAGTTCCGGATACCAGACTTGAGTAGTGTTCCCAACCCCTCTCAGTTAGTAGCTCTGTATCCTCACTTAAACACCCAAATGCATGTGAGATGCGATCCCTTACTTCGAATCCGGCCCTTTCCAGAGCCATTCCAGTATGATGACTAGTGCGCGGAAGAGCCCAAACCAAACCAAAAGCTCCTGGTTTTAGGACCCTATAGGCCTCGGTGAACACTTCAACTAGAAAATTCTGGAAGGCCAATAATTCTGGGCGCCCCTCGACTTGCCCTTCAGTACCCTCCAATTTGAAGTTATCCCAATTTAGATTCAAAAATCCGATCCCGCTCGGGGGATCGGTCACAAGCGAGTCAAAGTGGTTGTCGGGTATGGACTTCAGGACTTCTCTGCAGTCCCCTAAGAGGATCTGGTTTTCCATTGAAAACCATTACACCGAGAGAGTCGGCCCATAGGAAAGTCAATTTACAGTTGATACTCGCGCTACCTGGGCGTATTACAGGTTAGTGGTGATCTTACTAATTACTGTACTCGTCATTGCGGGGGGCCTTATATTGACTAGGATCAACCGTAGACGTAGACGACCTTGGGACACTGACACAAATGACTTCCACCTCAGGAGTATGAGGTTCAAACCAAAGAGGAAGTACTTCTGGTCTAAGTCTTGAGACAAGGGGGCATGGCCCGATCCCATTCAGTGGATCGTCGTGGTTGAAAGAGTACCACTCGCCGACCTCTTTCTTTACTATTGGTCTTCCAACGAATCGTTTCACAAATCAGGCAGCGAGCTACTTTACCACTCGAGGGCCACCTGTGCTTCTGAGGGTACTTCGAGGCTACCGCTACGCCCTCAATGATTCGTTCATACCTGGACCTGATGGGTTTCTGGGTCAACTGGGACACCTGGAGGTGGTGGGATCTTGAACACTGTTACACTGTTAGGACCTTTAATAGTTACCTTCAGCGCATCGAAGTAGATCATAACCCACAAGGTGCTATAGGTTGGAAACTTGATGTGGTATTCTGCTGATACCACATCAGTGACGTCATAAGTACAAAGCCAACCCCGCTCGGTCTTTAGTTTGGCCGCCTTCGGAGGAGTTGAGATAAACTTACTCATCAGTATTGGGTAAGGGTTCTCGTGTTCCCCTAGGCCGCTCTTCTTGTGTGCAGGGAGTAACAACTCCAAGAAGAACTTCTTGTCCTCAGTTGGATCGATAGTGATCTTGATATCGCACCCAGGATGTGGTTCTAGGGTAATACGCATGCGTATTACCCTAGATGTTGTGGCCCCTCAGATCAAGCGACATCCACATCAGCTACATAAATGTCAGTAGCTTCAGCTATAAAAGACTCATCCCCGATCCAAAATCCACCGTCACCCCATTGGTCGGTCCAAGAGTTAGGGCCATTGAATATGACCCTCCCGTTGGACAAAGTGTCATAACCAGTAGTGTAAATGTAATGACCTCCGAGTAGATCATTGGGGTTTGGGGCACTAAGTGGGGTTCTACCGTTGAACTCCTCGAAAGCGGTGTCAACCTGAATAGCTATGGCAATTGGAAACCCGTTGGCCAGGGCTGTCTTCATAGCAAGGATGCGGGCTGACCCCATGTCGTCGATGCGGTATGCTCCCGTCAGGATGACATCGGAGGCGCTTTCAACGAGCCCTAGCTTAGGTTCGTTGTTGACTGTACTGTTGCTTGTAGGCCTATCCTCGTAAGCCGCAAGGCCCCACTCGGCCACTCCAGTCCAAGCATCTGATGGCATAGACCCAAAGTCTTCCAGAGCAGGAAGTTCGTTATTTGGTATGCCAACGTTGTCTCTCGCGCGCTCGATACAACGGGCTACGTCGTAGATCCAAACTGGGGATCTATGCGAAATTGGAGTACCAGCAATGGTCAGCCTAGTTTCAATCGAACCATCAGTGGCATGGCCGACACAACTACCAACCTGACCTTGATTCATGATCCCAGGACCAGCTAAGACATGATCCCGGTAATTGATCGACCTGGGTACCGCAGTCACTTTGAATTTACCTGAGAGGATACTGATACCTGGCATTCCGTGATCAGGACGGTCTTTTTTGTAACCGTAACTATGAGGTCCACCAAATGTTCTGGGCATAATACACTCCTTAGGGCTTACTTACACTCAGCTCCACACTTGACTGCAGCAGCGACCGTTTTCGCCTTCATGACACAATCAATGGGTAGCTTCACAAAATTAGCGGTTAGGACTTTCTGACAGATATCCAAACACTTTGGACTTGTACCCTCTGAACAAGGTAAACCTTTCAAGTGGTCACAATACCCACTGCATTCAGCAGTGAAGGGTCCAGCATCAACAATTGGTGTTGGGCTTGGTCCAGCGTCGACATCAGCCGGAGGTATCGGATTTGGTGCTGGTGTGTTACAGCTTCCAGCAGGTAAAAACGCCAAGTAGACTATGGTGAGAATGGGTAGGAGGTACCTTTTCATAGTACTAATACTACACCACAAGGTCTTTCTCTAGGGCTGGTGTCTCCTCCCAGTCCCTAGCAAGTAAGTCTTGATCGAATGGAGTCCAGCGTGTGTAATTACCAGTCGGTTGGATCAGTACTAGGAAAGTACCAAGCTCAAAGCTGTCCGCCGGCAGAGACTCTCTATGAGCGGGTAGGTCTCGTATCTCAACCCAACAATCCCAGCTACTTCGTTTTATTGCTTTGCCTTCACGTAGTAGTCCGAAAGCTTCTCCAAAATCCATAACAGGTTGGATGCAAAAGGTTCTTAGCTGTAGAGTCCTAACCCCATGACCCGCGAAACAAAACCTCCTAGCTCACGAGGATTCACCCCTAGTGAGGCTCCCACCGTCAAACATACCCTAGCAGCCGACGCTGTAGCTCATCTATATGAGATCAGAGAAGAGTTAGACTCTAACATCAAAGCGATCGAAGCCATCAGATACGACTCACAATTACGTATGGAGATCGTTAAGGGCTTGAATCAACTCAAGAGGAAGATTCGATCCTTCGAGAAGTACCTTGGTATCTACTGATCTTCGGTGGCCCTCTTGAGAATGCGTTCATACCGGGTCTCAATGCCGTCGCGCGGTCGAGGGTCGGCAACAGGCAAGCTGAAGGACATACCAAGAAACTTCCTGAAGTGCTGATATATCTCGTGGTCGTTGTCCACTTTACGCCCATGTATGTAGAAGTCACCATTGGCTTCAATCCGGATGACCTCTGATCCATTCTGCATGCGGAACTGAATATCACCTTCAGTCAGACTAGGCGCTTGATTTATGAATAATGTTCCACCGTTTGGATCAGTATACAGGTAATCAGGATCAGGAGCTGGTCCCCATTGGTTTCCAACACCGTTAGACACCAGTACTTGACCCTCATTTACTGGAGGGGTATCAAAACGTAGAGTTAGATTTTCAGAGCGGACTCGTTCTAAGTCCTCTTCAGTGACTACAATTGGCTCCTCATAGGGGTGTACTTGGTTGTTTTGCGACCCAGAGTTTTCTGGTAACTGAACCAAGTCATGGTTCAGTGGGAAGGCGCCCACGAACTCAGGTGGCTCAGCAAGATAAGTTCCCCAGGGGAACTCTCTCACTTGGGGTACGACTCCGATATCTGACTGCGGATCTGGTAGAGCTAAGTTCAGTATTGGGTGGCCTACCGAGCACCCCATCGAGACCTCAGGTATGAATCCTATGAATCTGGCATCGCTATCATTGGGCATCCGGGTGATCCTCTTGGTGCTTTGAGAGGTCCCAGTCGATGGGGTCAAACCCCTTCTTTACTAGGGCATCGTTAGCCTGCGAGAAAGGCTTTGAACCAAAGAATCCTTGATGGGCACTAAACGGAGAGGGGTGCGCTGAGATAAAGACCCTGTGCTCGGAAGTGTTGATCATCGGAGCAAAGCTCTGAGCATCTCTTCCCCACAATAAAAATACGATACGACCTTCTCGTGCTGAGAGTAGCTTGACTACCTTGTTGGTTAGTTTCTCCCAACCCTTGCCTCTATGCGATCCAGGCTCTCCCTCTCGAACTGTCAGGACTGTGTTGAGTAGGAAGACACCCTGCTCAGCCCAGCGCATCAAGTAGCCATGACTCGCCGGAGCTATCCCCAAGTCGCTCTGAAGCTCCCTGTAGATGTTCACCAGAGACTTTGGCGGTCGGACTCCAGGAGGAACCGAGAAGGACATCCCATGAGCGTGACCGGGGCTCGGGTAGGGGTCCTGGCCAATAATCACCACACGAACCCTGTCGAAAGGGGTGACCTCGAAGGCGGTGAATACCTTACCCTTTGGTGGGTATACCTTGTGAGTCTCTCGCTCGACAGCCACAAATTTGAGCAAGTCTTCAAAATAGGACTTTTTCAGCTCATCACTTAGGTTACTGGACCAAGACTCATGCATTGATAGGTGTTACACCAGGAAGCAGGTGGTCAGTTGCGCCTCATATTGTGAATGCTGGGTAAACCACTCGTCTTGGATAGCCTGATCTGATCCACCTTCAAAGATCTTGATGTTGAGCCCCTTCTCCAGAATGAACATAATGTCCACCTTGATGAGTCGCTTACCAATTCGAACTTCAATGGTCTCTGAGAAGTCACCCATGCGCTTGGGGTGCTGACGAAAGCACTGACGTTCGATGAGGGGCTTACTACCTACGGAGGTCAATGACTGAAAGGACTCGTGAAGGAGTTCCCAGGCTGTCTTACAAGTCAGGTAATCAACACCAGGAGTCGGGGGTGGATGAGTTGGGCAACTAGGGGGGTCCACGGTCTTGCCTTGAGAACGCTACAAGAAGTTTTTGATGATCCTCTCGTACCTGGTTGGCACCTTGCGTCTGCGAGGTTTCCTCTTCTTCTTTTCTGTCTTGAAGTGTTGGATCGCCTCACCTAAGGTCAGCTTACCAGCTACAGCTTTCTTTCTAAGTCCGTCAATCCTACCCTTCAATTCGATCATAGTCTGAACTGTATGACTAGCTTTCGCCACGTATTCAGGGCTACTGAGGGCTGATTGAATGTAATCCAGCTTGTCTTCAACATACTTCAGATACTTGGCCTCCAACTCTTCTAAGCTAACTTCTCGATTAGGGTCGGTGGCCATTACATCACCCACTCAATTTGAACGGGTACAAGGTGTTCCACACTTGTAATTCGACCTCGGCGGGGAGGTCTGGTTCAGGGTCAAAGCTTCCCCGAGCCGGGTACCAATGCAGAGCAGGGATACGATCCCCCTCATAGAAGAACCCGATAGGTATAGCTTTTGAGACATAGACAGTCTTCCCAGTATACGTCCCGATAAGTCCTTGTACCAAGTACTCTTTTCGATTCTCGGGTTCGAAGTCTCTACCGCATCCTTTCAGGCTATGGTAGTCACGTGCATTGATGGTAAACGGTCCATTTCGTTCATTCCAACACGCCCGCACCTCTTCAACACTTGCTACTAGGTGGTCAGGATCTTCTGGGCACAAGATCGACCACATCTGAATCTCTTCATCAGTTGCCTCACGAAGTTCCCCCTCCCAACCATTGGTCTTTACAATGTAGTGGCCATCAAGATAGAAGGTAAGACCATGCCTGAGCGCTACCCGCTCTAGGTTCTTCTCACGTCTTCCGATGGGGTCAACAGGCTTCACACTAAGCTATGGTTATTAGGGTTCTAGGGGTTGAGGCAGTTTGAACGGCTCTAAGCCTCGTTGGACTTGACGAATGGATTGAGAGTCTAAGTGTGGCTGAATCCCCATACCATCCACGTATTTAGTGTGGAGCTCTGGGTGGTGACCCCAGCAGTAATAACCAACAGGGATTCTACGAGACACATAGATCGAGAGTACCTTGTCGAGGATAGCAACCCACCCTGTCATCAGCAGATCTCGCGTTGTAATTGGTTGAAACCTACCTGCAGGGGCGTTTCGAATTGCGCAGAAGTCTACGGCATTGACGGTAACAGTACCCCCGTGACCTGTAAAGCAGGTCAGGATCTCTTCCAAAGTAGCTGGATCGTCGGGCGCTCGCTCATGATCCAAAGGTGGGATCGGTTCGAAGCTCTTCAATACTCTTTCTTGGCGCGTGGGTACTTCATCCTTCGGTGGGGGTCTCACCACAGAACAAGTTAACGGTCCTTCAACAATCTTCAGGGTATCGAATGGAACTTCAATATCATGACCGAATACAGACCAGATCCCTACGTCTTCTGACCAGGATAGGCGTGCAATGAAGGTACTCTTCTCTTGATTGTTGTACTGAACCCAATAATATCCAGCAAGAGGGTAGTTCATATCACCGGCTCTCGATTGTAGCGATTCGGGATGTTATAGCGGAAGCTCTTCCTCAAGATGGTGATAATGGTATCATCGTTTGAGTTGGTTAGTTCAGCCTCTCTGTCTGTAAACAGACTCTCAAGCATTCTAACCTCGGAGTTCGGATCACTCACTAGTGGCGTATGATTCGAGGACTTAATCTGAGAAAACTTCTTAGCTGTGGTCCTAACTAGTACAAGTCGATTGATGGCATCTCGAACTGAGATCCTACCCTCTTGATTACGAATCAAGTCAATCAGTAGTCGGTCACCCATGGAGTACCTATGATCCTGCATGCCTTCAAAAGCTTCAGTAGGGCACTGCCAGGTTATGTACTCGTCGTTGCAACCGACGCAAGAGAACCCAATCCAACGGCGCTTGGAATCATCCGCAAGATTGATTTCGTGGTTAGCAGCCTCAATGTGGCTGTACACGCTACGAAGCATCCTGAGGGGATCTGGAAACTCAGTCATCTTAGTCGTTCGAACCCAACTATTTGATGCTTGAGGGCGAAGTCATCAACAATATTGAGGTTCAACTTGGCAGTATCCCCTAGTCTAATATTGCGTGGGTCACATTCGAGATATCTGAACTCACGTGCGTTGGCCCGCAGGTATAGGTTGAACCCAACGATAGTAACCTCATGATCAAATTCAGGAAACTCAACTTCACAGGTTAGGTTGTTGTTCCTGTCTATCTTGAGGGGTACTCGAATTCGACCTGTGCAGACTGTTGGACCAGACTCAACTACCTCAATCCAGACGGTGGATTGTCTATTCTTGGGGGCTGGTTTGGGGGCTGGTTTGCGTCGATGGGGCCTCACCACTGCCCAAAATCGTTCAAGGTCCAGGTCCATGGTTTTGACTACACCGAAACTTGTTGAGATCTTGGGTACTCGCACGTAGTAGTGAGTATGGATCGTACACGAGACATCGAACGACTAGCAGGTGTATGGAGGCTGACCCACCCCTGCCTAGCGTCCAGGATAGCCAGGGCCGTTGGCCTAGTAGACAAGGTCAAGCCGATAGGGGATATGACGTGGGAAGTCACTGGGGATATCGATACTTACTACGTCTATGCTGATCCCGCCACGAGGACATCGACCTGTACCTGCCCCGATAGTAAGGGTGGGCACAAGTGCAAACACAGATTAGCGGTAGGACTCGTTTGGGTACTAAGTCAAAGAAAATGAACAGTACCCCTATCATTAGATTGTAATTTGTGCTCTAAAGGATAACCAATGGACTTGAAGAGTAGAAGAAAGCTGATCAGAACGATATTGCCAGACGATTGCGGGGACATAACTTCAGATGGTCGTACCGTTTGGGTCAACAGTGAAGTCTGTCTGGCACGCTTTTGCCCGGTATCACGCGAGTATGCCGCGGTAATCGCCGATGCTAGTATCGGTCTCCGTAGCCACGAAGAGGTGGCTGTTCGTCACCCTGACAACGGACCCTCCGAAGCCGACTGGATTGACTTCGTGAGCAATGTCAATGACAGATGGGGTATTGTAGTAGGACAGGAACATACACCTCTTTACATACAGAGAGTCGAAGATGTCAGCACTACCGAAACAAGCCCCACCACGTGAGAGACTCAAGTTGCTCTCCTCAGTTGTCATTCAAGGTCAGTTCTGCGCTCCAGAATGTCCAAACAAGTCAGCAGGTTCAGTCTGTAATGCTCAAACAGAGCCGGAGAAGTTGACCTTGAACAGTGGTTACGAGATGTACTCCAGGACCACCTATTGCAGGATGAACGCCCGGTAAGGATACGGATAATGACCAAAGCAATCGCAATAACTCAACAAGGCAACAAGAAGTTGTTCCTGATCGGCGACTATCAGGCTACTCTCTGGGAGCCCAACGGGGCAACAGGATGGTTTGCCGAGTACTTCAAAGGGTCTAGAAAGGTGCTCAACTCAGAATCTAGTAAGCACCCGGTCATGCCAGACACTTACGCTGATGCGGCTCGGGCTCATCTCATCGTAGAGAGGGTAATCGGGAGCCTTCATGCAAACCTACCCGTTCCGAATCTGACGTTTTCAACCCGTAAAACCAAGAAGTCACCCAAGAAGCTACCCAAGCGCCAGTCACCCAAGCTGGTAACCCCCTCTGAGGTCCTTGAAGATCTTCTGAATCACATGGATGACAGCTGGACCGTTCGCATCCCATCGGGTAAACCGGCGGCCTTGCGCGTCAGTAAGGTACAGATCTGTGATGAGAACGGTGATGTAGCCTGCGAGATCCCCTACCCGGTTTACCGAAATGTCTGTTGCATTCACTAGCCTAAAAGTCGGGGATACTATCTACGACTGCCACCGGCATCGTCTAGGTAATACTATGGCGACGGAGCTAGGAATCTGGTCAGTCCAAGTAGTTGAAGTTGACCCTAAAGAGCGAAAAGCCCTCGTATCCTGGAATGGTAATACCGCTCGGTGGAAGAGCGAGCGCTACTTCGAAGCAACTACGATCAAGCGGAACCCTCCTGAGTGGAACCATCGACTCGGTTCAGGTTTGATCTGTCACCTGTGTGGGGCAAAGAAAGCCGATGGTCATCGGCCAAGTTGTACCCATCCAAAAGCCAAACAAGCAGTTAGTAAGAGGAAGGAATCCAAATGTTCAGACCAGTTATGATGCTCCTGGCACTACTTGTGCTCTCACTAGCACGTCCAGCATACGCTGATGAGTGCAACAGCCCTGTCTTCGACACGACGGGAAAGATCAATGCCACCGAAGTCGAACCCCTCCTCAAGAAAATCGTAGGTGATGGCGCTGACCCAGCTCTAGTTCGAGTTATCACAACGGCTGAAATGAACCAGCATGGAAACCTCGACAAGTACGCCGGGAACATGTTGACCCGTTGCCCCTCTTGGCAGTCAGCCGGCGGTCGCCTCAAGGCCAACATTTTCCTGCTAATACTTGAACCAAACGGTAAGGTTGCTGTCCAATTCTCCAAGAAAGGCCCATTCCAGAGCATACTCACTCACAACAAGATCGTCGATATCGGTGAGGAAATGGGTGGGCTCATCCGTAAGGGCGACCTGACAGGGGCCGCCAAAGCTGGACTCATGCGATCTCATGCTCTGATATCGACTACGAAAGCTGAGTCTCGTATCGTCGCAAGCGGCCCGGTCACCATCGTCAACCACAACGAGAAGCCTGCAGACCTCAGTGGTGGCTTCTCGTTCTTGAAGTGGCTGCTCCTTGCCGGTGCCCTCGCGGGCGTAGTTTGGTTGCTCTTCTACATTAAGTCGAGAAAAGAGGAGCGTCAAGCGGCTCAGCAAAAAGCCCAGAGTACCCGTGCCGACTGCAACGACATGCTACTTGGATTTGATACCAGATTGAACAAGATAGGTTCGTTCCTAAGCTCATACAAGTCGATGCTTAGTACTAACTACTTTGAGACTTTTCAGGATCAGCTCAAAGACCTGGATAGGCGAGTATCTGTAACTAAGGGACAATTTGTAAGCTCCCAGAGTACCTCCAATGATCCGGAGTGCGTGGGTCTGAGTGCTGATCAATATGATGCAATGACAGATATATTCGAAAGACACCTAGGAAACCTAGGGTCTTTGGATAGAGAGCTGTCCTCATTTGAGTCAGCTGTCATGGGGATAAAGCGTCTGCGCGATGGGGCTCAACCAGCTATTGACACACTGACTTCTGAAATCGAAAGCGCTACCTCTAAGGTCAATGCTGAGAGGTCAATGAAGACTAATGGGCCCCGTAGTCTCCTACAGCAAGCAATCAACTGTGCTGAGGTAGCTCAAAAGAGCCTGGAAGAGAAGAACTACCAAATAGTGGCTGATGCCTGCAAAGAAGGAACAGCCCTCGCTAGGAAAGCCGCTCAACAAGTACAAGACTTGATCTCGCGAAAACAACGGATTGAAAGCGATATTACGAGACTTGACCAAGATAGTATGGCTGAGAAGCTCACTAGCCTCGATGCACTCATAAGCGAGATCAAGACGACATTCGGAGAAGAGTCAGTGACCCCGGCACTCGAGCAACGTATCGTGGTCATCCAAAGGACCCAGACTCGACTATCCTCTATAGCTCTGGCCAAGAGCAGTGTTCTTACTCAGAACTGGGACTCGGCTGAACAACAGATCACGATAGCTAGGTCGGCTGAATCTGACATTAGTAACGCGATCAATACTGTTCGAAATCTGAGTCGTCGACTCTCCAACGCCAGACACCCCCAACATAACTCCTCGTCCAGACCTTCATCAGGATACGGCTCAAGTCGTTCTAACCATCACGGGACCAACACCACAGTCGTGAACAACTACGGTGGCGGTAGTCGATACGATAATGACGGGTTAGTCCTAGGCTTAGGTTTGGGCCTGGCCCTCGACAACATCGAAACCAACGAGGAAAACCGTCGCCTTCGTCGGGATCTCGAGGAGGAGCGTCGAGGCTATGGTGGTCGCGGAAGCAGTCGTGATGACGATGATGACCGACGTGGTGGATTTGGTGGATTCGGTGGGGAGTCTGTCCAATCTAGCAGTAACGATGACAATGGGTGGGGCGGTGAGTCAATCGACACGAGCTCCAGTTCAAGCGACAGTGACTTCTCAAGCAACGACTCAAGCAGTAACGACGACTAAAACTTCAATAATACAGGATAATTAAGAGGTAACCGATATGGCACTAAGTATATTCTCAAAGGCAACCCTGATCGTCAAAGCGAGCGCTCACTCAGTACTCGACAAGGTCATTGACGCTAACTCAGTCCCGGCGCATGAACAACTCATCCGTGAGTTGGAGGCTGCGATACAGACTGAATCTACTGAATGCATCAGAGCAGATGTGGCTGCCAAGGCTTTGCATCTGCAAATAGCGGCCATCCAAGAGCACATTGATGAGTTCATGTCGGCAATTCAGGCCAACATGGACGATGGGGACCCCACTAATGATGACGATCAGATCCCGATGGCGGCCCATGTCAATGAGTTGAAAGAGGAGCTTGAAGACGTCAAGGCTCAAGAAGCGGCTCTAGTAGAGAATCACCGACTACTAGCCATCACCCTCGACAAGCTGAAGGAGCGCCACACTTCAATGGTGAAGGAGCTACAACAACTCCGACGGGCTGTTAGTCAGGCTAAGTCAGATACTCAGGCTCTCAATGCCGTTCGGAAGGTCCAAGACCTGACCACCGGAGTTGATTCGACTCACCTTGGTGGTGCTCTTGCTGCAGCAAAGCAGCAATCTGCAGTAGCTCGTGAGGAGCTCACCCAGGCAGTCAGTGGTATGCAATCAACCCCGGAAGCCTTACTACAGAAGAGCAAGGCTCAGGCCCTTCTTGCATCAATGCGTGCCAAGGCTGCAACACCCACTACCTGATGCCGGTGTAACTCGCAACTATGAGAATACAGCCAAAAGCTAGACTCATGGCTTGGCGGTTGGAACCGTTAGAGATCTGGAACAAGAGCAACCCGCGTGGGTTCGAACTCTTCTACAAGAAGGTTCGGATCGCGCGGGTTGTCCCCTTTAGAGTCGGATTCGTTCAATTCAGTGGATGGTATTGGCTCGCTGAACACGAAGGGGACAATGAGATCCCCACCATCCCAAAGAAAGACACCAGCGACAAGCCAATAGACGACCCAAAGAAAGCCAGAGAAGCTTGTGAGGACTATGTCCGTAAGTGCTTGGGTAAGCCTAAGCATGGACCCCGACGGTGGCTAACCTGGGTCAAGGATACATCCGACCCGCGCCGGTCAACAACCTTGAGCCCTCCGTGCGGGGGAAAGTTCGTTCTCAATGATAAGGTAGTAGTTGGAGAGATAAAACCCCTCAGGATCGGGTTTGGGGAGTACCACGGATGGTACTGGATCGCCTTTCCAACCAAGCTACCAGAAGAATTCTCCCACCTGACAGTGTCAGCCTTCAGCTCCAAGAGCTACCCCGTACCTGAACTCAATGCTGCTAGGAGTGAGTGTGATGCCTACCTCCGAAAGCAGCTACTGGTCAGCCCCACAAGGCACACAAGAAGAAAGAATAAGCAATGAAGTCCCCTGTAGCAATTATCGTGCTCTTACTCACGGTCATTATCGAGAGTTGGGTATTGTTTGGTGGTTTCATTGTCAAAGACAAGAGATTTATTCCCTCTCCGCGTTGCGAGGAGCGTATCCTCCCAAAGGCGGACGTGGTTCAAGTTTGCCCCTCACCCTCCCGTCTTATGAGGATCGATGAGCAGTGGATCTGCACCTGCAGATCTGAAGTGGACACTATGAAAGGAATCCAACACCAATGATTGGCGACAGAATTATTCTTCTCCTTGGGGAGCCCGTAGCTGGAGTACTCTCCACCGGTGATGTCACAACTAGCTGGCAGGTTGAAGCTGGACCCTACAAGGCCACTATTACTGAATGGTCGTTCGAATCCAAACGGTACTACAGATACGAGCTTCGTGTTGGTGGAGTAGCGATCCTGTACTCGGTCAACAAGAGCGCTATTAGCATCGAAGAAGCTACTCAGATAGTCGAAGACACTTTGCGAGAGTACCTTGTTGGAAAGGCCACCATCGAAAAGCGCTTCGGCCCTAAGGTGATACCAGACTGAACGACCAGGTCACTCATCTACAGGTAGCTGAGTGACCTTTCCGTCGCTCAAGGCATTCTTGACACAGTAGTCAGTCCTGAGATAAAGATCACCGTCTCGATTTATTGTCTCAGCTTTTCCGGGCTCTTCACCTCTAACTGTGCACTTTCCAGTATATGTGCTATTGGACACACAGTTGAGTGAGCAGCATCGGGCATCAAACGGAAGGATAACTTTCAGAGATCTCATGACTTACCTACTTTCTAACTTGTACTTGTTTTGGAAGGGTGACCTCCCGAAGATAGTGCTCGTCCTGATCTGAGATACGAGTAAACTGAGTCCTACACTTGAGGCATACCGTGTGATAGGAGTAACGCTCCCCCTCACAGCGACCCTCGCACTTGGGACAAGTTTCGATGCACTGCCACTCCTCAGAAGCTAGCTCACGACAATAATCTGTTCGTAGATAGTGAGTACTCTTGTCCTTCTTCAATAGCTCTCTACGATCAGGAGCATACCCACGAGCGGTACAACAACTGAGATTCATGAGCTGGCAGTTGAGCGAGCAATGAGTTTGGTCGATGAAACTAATCAATGCTGGTAGTCGCATGAACCTTGAGCCCCTCTGTAGCCATCTCGTACCAACGGGCAGACAGCATCCTAGCATAGAGAACCGGATTCAGTCCATAATGCCCCATCGAATAACCATCATTCATTTCAACGAGCAGGGTACGCCCATGCCTGTCGATACCCCAATCAAGGCAGTAAGCTCGAGGAGACTCCCCCTTCAGAGCTAGAAGAGCTGCAGCATCATCAACGATGCTTCGGTTTGGGGCTATGGACCAATCCCCCTTGTACAATCGCACACCTATGACCACGTCGTTCAAGATGTAGCTTCGGTACTCGGCCCGGAAGTTCACTAGTTCCGAGATCCAAACCTCGATGTCGTCGGGTTGAGTCACGATCTTCATCCGGTCCTCAGCGCGGCCTTCCCAGACCATTCCCGTGAACTCCTTGTGCTGGACTGGCTTGATGAAAACTGGGTCCTGGGTGGATCGAACATCCCCAAGATACCCGCGTCGGATGTTTCTCCCTAAGGTATGTCGGAGCCAATTAGGGTAGTCGACATTCACCGGAATCGGACGACCCAGTCTCTTGAGAGCCCGATGAACATCTCCAATGTACCCGGCAACCCCTACATGAGAGCTCAGGTCGGGCATCTCGTCGATGTCATCAACCCACTCAAAGGAATCAAGTTCAACCCCACACTCAGCAAACCCGCGCCGGGCGTAATCCCCAAGGACTGTCTCCGGATACCCCTCTCGATGCCGGATGTAGAACTTCGTAGCCTCAATGAGTTCCATTCAAAAACGTTCCATCCTGGATAATCGATCCGCGCGGTCCGCTCGACAGTACCCAGACCACACCCGGAGCGGGAGCCTGCGCTTTTGGTTGCATCGACAGAACTTCTTGCGGTACCCGCACCTGAAGCAAGGAGCCACTCCAAATAGTTGGAGCCATAAACGGATGGCTCCCTCAGATGTGTTGGAGGAGATGGCGAGGGCTAAGTATCTAGCCCTCGTACTGATACTCATGTCTGAAGGGTCCATCAATCGTAGAAGCTATCAAAGTCGCTGAGCTTACTCAAGTACTCAGCTGTCACCGGTTCCGGATTCTTCACGGGCTCCGAAGTGGTAAGAACCTGAATCGGACGAGGAGCCCCAGGCCTCATTCGAGATTGAGCAAACCGATACAGCGAGATCAAATGTCCCCACTTCTCCGCCAAGTCCAAGGGCTTCACTTCTTTGCCCGAGGTCTGACTCATCGAGATAGCAGTCCGATGCAAGTCAATACCAGCCTCTCGGCCATACATTCGATACAGCCAATCCCAACCAGATCGGAACTCGTACCCGTGCCCGTGGTCTGTCCACCGGGATACGACCTTCCCTAGTAGCTTCCGGATCTTACGAGGCGAGACATCGGCGAGATCCTCATCCTCAGGGATAGTATCGTTCTTACCTGGAAGCACTCGTGAGATCCCTTCGAACTTCAGGGACATCACCTGGGCTGTCAGGGTAGTCATGGACTTACCAATCTGCTCCAGAGTGTCATTGAGCTTGTCAAACTGGAAGCTTGAACCCTGACCATTGTTGCGCCCGTAAGCCCAGTCAGCGAGAGCCTTGGCAGCCAACTTCTGAAACTGGATGATCTTAGGTTTGACCTTAGGGTTCACGCGCGACGTCTGGACTGTGGCCAACCACATCGGTGTGGACTCCACTGAAAGACAGAAATACTCGTAGCTCTTTCCGTCTGAGGCAGTTGATCGTATGACACGATTTACTGCCCAAGACTGCTTCTTTAACCTAGTGATCTGAGCATTCGGTTTCAAACCCAGAACATCACAGACCTTATTGACTACAACCCAACCACCGGTCTCATCCTTGATAGCCTCAATCTCGTCGTTTCCGACCTTCACAATCTCTGTCTTCGGCATCGAAACACTCCTTGTTTCGTGTTATTACACCGAAGGTTTCCCCTTCTCCTCTATTGACTCTGGCGGCTCCGACG